>Ga0075012_10002428_pt1 | contig 18365 bp, 10 predicted proteins | sample All_14_2_FD_71474 | JGI IMG/M metagenome (GOLD analysis project Ga0075012, IMG submission 71474) | Freshwater microbial communities in response to fracking from Pennsylvania, USA - Allegheny Zone_MetaG_DW_15 | ecosystem: Environmental > Aquatic > Deep subsurface > Groundwater > Drilled... | reverse complement strand
TGAAGGCAAGGTGTTCGTCCTTCTCCACCAAAACATGCCAGACGGTTTGATGACGAAGGGCTCCGGTCAGGGTTTCTTCACCGGAGGGTTCACCCAGCGGTTTGAGCGTCTCACTAAATTCCGCGAGACGGGCGTCCGGAGGGTTGTTCTTCAGGTCCTCCTGGAAAATCGCCCGGATTTCGTCGTCACTCAGCAACTCCGCATGTTTCCAGACCGCAGCCGGATCGTTGAACTTCCATCCCTCGCGGAGGGGGCGGATTTTGTCATGACCAGAGTTAACCAAGCGCCGCTGCAACGCGTAAGCATGCACCATATTTCGATCCCGAATCCGCCAGGTGAACTCCAACAACGGCCGGAGGGCTTCGTAGGCTTTGTCCTGATTGCCTGACTCGAGGGCCAGTTCCCACTGGCGGTAAAGAATCGCATAATGCAGAAAGGCCGCCAGGTCGGTCAGCCGCTGCTGCACCCCTTCGTTCTCGCCCTTGGCCACCTGAACGGCCTGGTCCAATTGGGTCAGCCAGCGGTTGATATTCTGCCGGGTCAGGTTCTGACTGCGGGCAAACAAGGCATAAAGTTCCTCGACCTCGGGAGCCGCCTTGCCAAACCCCTTGGCAAAAAAGTCGTTATAGATCGCCTTCGGATCCGCCTTCACATTCCACAACAACTTGCTGGCCAGATAGGAGGCCGGGCCAAACGAGGCCCAGTTGGCATTGGTCTCCGTGTTAAAGGCACGCGCCCCCCACGAATGGTATTTGGGCAAATTTTCGCTCACGTATTTGTAACTGCTCGCCTTGCCGCGACCAGGCAGTCCCCAGTCCCAAGCCATCACACCGAAGTAGTCCCGGATTCCCACGGAAGAAACTTTTTCCATCCATAGGTTCACCAATTGTTCCAGGGTGTATTGGGTTTTGTTGAAACCCATGGCCACCTGAATTTCGATATTGGGCTCGACCTTGATTTTTTCCGGCGGCAGCCGGTGCGAGGCGTAGGCATACATGGTCACCACCGCATCAGGAAATTCCTTGCGCAATTCGCGGGCCACCTGGTTGGCCAGGTGCAGGGCCTGGTCCGATCCATTGCCCAGCTTTTTGCACTCTTCGCAAAAACACGCCTTGGTGCCATCGTTCGGGTCCATCGACACCACATAGTTGTCGGGATTCTCCGCCTTGTCCGCCCGCAGTTCCGCCAGTTTGTCCTCAATAAAAAACTTGGCCACCTGCGGATTGGAATAACACAAACTTTGATGCTGGGCGAACGGCAGCCGGGTGCCGTCCTCAGCCATGGCAAAGTATTCCGGATGGGCTTCGAATTCCGCCTGATGGCGTCCCACGGTGGAGGCATAGGTATGACCGATTTTGTATTTGGTCACGCCGCCGAGTCGGTTGGCATCGCACCATGTTTTATAAGCCGCTTCCAATTCATCGGAAATCGGCTCGCCCCGGTTGCCCACGCCGTAGGCATACCAGATCGAGCGGTAAAAGAAGTCGGGCACGCTGACGATTTCCTGAGCGGGTAAAACCACCTCCGCGGCCTTGGGGAGGACGGTCCAGCGTTTGCTCGGCACCAACCAGCGGCACCCCAGTTGTTCAAGCAGGGCATAAACCCCGTCCAGCAAAGCCTTGGGCGAGTTCCCTGCGATGACGGCCCGCTCTGCCGTGATGTCATATCCATAAGCTTCCAGCGGTTTTTCTTTCAGCTTGTCGGCCAGTCCTTTTTCCGAATCGGGCAGGGATTTAGTCAGGGCCAGCAAAATGCCCCGACCGGCCCAGGTGCCGTCCCCCGCGGGCAATTCGGTTCCGGTGATTTCCTTCAAGGTGTCCTTGAGAACCGCCGCGAACCCGGTCAGTTCCTCGTTGTCAGCCGGCAACACGGTGACGGCGGGAGCCGCTTCCTTGCTGATGCGCAGACCGGCCGTTTCCGCCCGGGCCTCCACAGGAACAAAACCAAGGGTGAAACAGGCAGCCGCCAGCAGAGCGGGGATACGGGGAAAGAGAAGGGAGGGGATTTTCATAAAAAATTGCGGGTTAAGGGTAATGCTGTTCATTTCGCAACGGACGCGAACGGAGTCGCGTCCCTACCCCGGGTAAGGGTGGCGCTCCGCGCCGTCCGATTTTTTGGTTATTATTGTACAATAAGAAACATTAGGGTTGGAAGAACCGGTTACCGTCCACAGATTGAGAGAGGCCTAAGCCTTTGCCGAATCCTATTCTCATGCTCTAAATCTGTGTGAATCGGTGCAATCTGTGGACCCCGTTATTTTCAAGGGGTTTTGGCGGTGATTTCCACCAGGCGGCAGGACCGGGCGGGAACGGTGACTTTCCACTGTCCGTCCTCCAGCGCGATGCGTCCTAGGGTGCCGAGGGATTTTTTGGTGGAAAAATCAACCAGGTCGTATTCGGGATCAAACAACCCCCGGATCGCCACTTGGTACTCGCGGGGCTGCGACGAATAGTTAAACAGGGCGACGAGTCGTTTTCTGCCCACCGTGTTTTCGAGCAACTGGATGGCATCGTATTCGTAGGCCTCGGAAGGCCGCCAGACAAGGCGGGCCAGAAGATGCTGGGCGACCTCGGTATCAAAAACCCGATCCTGCACCGGCACCGGGGTCATGGTCACTTCATAGTTCCGATTAATGCCGGTCTCAATATACGAACGGGCTTCCAGCAAGCTGGCCATGGCTTCCCGGCAGGCCTCAAAATACTCCCCATCCAGGCAATCGCCCCGGAATAGCAACACCCCGCGCGCCCCGCCCAGTCCGGCGAGTTGAATCAGCAACTTGGTAAAATCGGGTTTCATCCAGGTGCCGCGATAGCGGGGGAATTCGCTAATGGTGGTGGCCACGGGAGAAATCATATACGTCCCGACCTCCCGTCCGGAGTCATGAGCATACCCGGTGACGGTATCAATGATGGGAATTACCGATTTGAGCCCGCCGGGCACTTCATAAAAATACCCGCTGGTGTAAATGGCGTCGGCAAAAGTGGTCAGTTCCTTGATCGAATGCCGTCCGCCGGTTCGTCCATCATACCAATACGACGGGATATCCGAAGCCGAGGCCAGAGAGTGATATTCCAGCTTGGGGTTTTCTTTTTGAATGACGTCCTTCACCTTGGCCAGCAGGTCGCGGTTGCGGCGGCGGCCATAGTCGGCGAAAGCCTCGGCCTGGGCGCCTCCGGGCACAATCTCGTCCCGCGTGACCTTGGGCTGGTTGGTTTCCTCGCGGAACTTGGCCAGACATTTGTCGCAGTAGCACCACACCGGGGCCGTTTCGTAATCCACACAGATTCCGTCGATGTCCGTCTGGCGGGCATTGTCCTGCGCCCGCTTGAAAAACTTGCCCAACTCGGGGTGTTCCGGGTTTTCCAGAATGGCCAGCGGGCAAAAATCCTTGGGCATTGGCTGGCCTTTGGGATCGATGGCGGCGAACTCGGCCAGTTCCTCCGTGACCTTGAATTGATGACCAAACCAGCCGTAGCGCGGATAGACATGAAAACCCGCCTTTTTCAACTCGGTGTTGAGGGCTTGGTTGTCTCCGGTGAAAAGCTGGTTGAATCCGGCGTCGCGGGCCGCGGCGATGTATTCCTGCATGGCCTTTTCTTCGGAGGGGATTTGTCCGCCCCAAATGCCCAGATCAAACTTCAGCGAATCGCGATCCTTCAGCGGCTGCAGCGCGATGGTGCGCAATGAATAGAGCGTTTCCCGATAGGGCACGCCGTCAATCGACACCCAGGCTTTCAGGGTTTTGCCGTCAAACGGCTTGCCGCCCCGCATAAACAACGTCACACCCTGGGCGGGATGCGGCGTTTCAAAACTCGACAACCGGGAAAGCGGAAACGTGTAGCCGCCCCCGTTCCCCGCCGTTCGTGCCGCCAGACTGCCGTCCGCCGCCAACACCTGGATGTCGGCGTCGGTCTCCACATGCAACACCACCTCCCGAGTGAGTTTTTTGGCCTGCTCCGCCAGCGGCCCCTCCTTGCCCAGGGGTTTTTCCGCAGGCAGAGTCACAAAAAAATTCACCTGCAGCGGGGCGCCTTGGAGCAGGGTGATGTGATTATCCAGGTTGACCGCCGGCCAGGCGTTCACCTCCGGACCATGGTTCAGGCCGTAATACAACACCGGCAGACGTTCGAGTTTCGCGATCCGAAAATCCACTTCGCCGGGAAAAACCAGTTTCACCTCGTCCACCACAGCGTAATTCCATTTCTCCGAGGCAAAACACGAACTGGTGTTGGTTATGGTCAGGGTATTTTTCCCCTGGCGCAGCACACCGTCCGGGATCGTCACCGTCTTGTCCTCCCATCCCATCAGATACCGGTCGTTTTTAATGCCGTTCTCTCCGTTGCGGTTGTTGGGAAACTGCAGGGCGTTTTCCACCACCTGATCGTTGACCGAAACCGACAAGACATTCGCCGCCTCAGCCGTGTCGTCCAATCCCGTGACCACCAGCTTCACCGCCCCTTTGGGAATTTCGCCCAGCTCAAAGGTCAGGGTCATGGCCGACGTGGTCGAACCGGCTCCGGTCAGAACCGCCTTCGTCCGCTGGATACCCTGTTTGCCCGCCTTCCAGGCTCCGTCCTCGCCTTGAACCGGCAGCCCTTCAAAAGCGTTGTGGTAGCACCCCTGAAACCACGCATCATCAATCACCACCTCCGCGGCTTTCCCTTGGAAATCCGCCTCCTCAGGCGAAACCGTCTCCCCCTGCGCCCGCACACTCTGCCAAGGGAGAACCACACAGAGGAAACCGGCAAGCAGGGAAAATGGGAGGGAAAGCGTCATGGCAATTTTGAATGCTTTATAGCAGCCAACCAAAATCAGCAACTTCTTTTGCAAAGAAATCGACTTTTTTCTGTTTTGCTATATATCTCACTACCTCCATGAAGCTCGTGACTGCCGACTATCCTTCGATTTTTTGGAAATGGAATGACCGCCTGAGTTCGAAAGGGATCCGGGGGCAGGTTCGTCGACTGCATGACTGGGGCATCCGGAGTTTTCTCATCCATCCCATGCCGGACGATTTCCGCAAGGAGGACTTTGTGGCAGGAATGACCACCCCCTATTTGTCGCCGTCCTTTTTTGCGGCGGTGCGGGCCGCGGTGCAGGAAGCGGCCGATCAGGGCATGCAGGTTTGGTTGTATGACGAGGCGGGCTGGCCCAGCGGATTGGCGGGCGGATTGATTCTGAAAAAATGGCCGCATTTGCGGGCGCAGGTCATGACCCCGGAAGGCCTGCACTCGCCCTCGCCCGCCCGCACAGATTTGCTCAATCCGGAAACGACCCGGCGGTTTCTGGAACTCACCCACCAACGCTACCAGGCCGCGGTGGGGGAGTTTTTTGGTTCGGTCATTCCGGGCTTTTTCACCGACGAACCCGACGTGCCTGGGCAGGTCGGGACCGGTGCTCTTCCCTGGACGCCGGATCTTCCGGCGGAATTTGCCCGGAGAACCGGCCGGGACCTGACCCCGCTTTTGCCCGCCCTGTTTGGCCGGGGTCGGGGTGGCGCCGCGCGGGAGGCCCGGGTGGCTTTCGCCGAGGTCTGGACCTCGCTTTTTGCGGAGCGGTTTTTTGATCCCATGCGCACATTCTGTCACACCCATGGACTCCGTCTGGTGGGCCATTTGCTGGGCGACCAATCGTTGCGCGCGCACGCCCGCTGTTCCGGCGACCATTTTAAAATCATCCGCCGCCTGGACGAACCCGGCATCGATGTCATTTGGGGTCAGATCCATCCCCGCCGCCCCTGGGCGTTTTTTCCAACCTTTGCCTCCTCCGCCATCCGACGCCTCGGCCAGCGGTGCTGGAGCGAGCCGTTTGCGGCCTATGGATTCGGGCTTACCGTGCAGGAGATGAAACGTGTGGCAGACATGCAACTGGTGCAGGGTGTCAACAAATTTGCCCCCATGTATGTGCAGCTCTCCCAACGGGACGGACGCTGGGTCGGCACCGGCACCCGCTGTCTGGACCGCGCCCCGGACGCCGCGGCCTATCCCATCCTGGATCGCTACCTGGCGGAATCCGGGCGGAGAATCCGCGAGAGCCGCCTCTTCCGGCCTGCTCGTGTGCGGTATCCGATCCGGGAACTCTGGGCGCAATACGGCCGTTCGGCCAGCAAGCCGTTCAACCGGTTGGCCAACACATTGACCCGTCGGAATGTGGGGTTCGTTTTCGACCCCGACGCACCGGATACCGACAGCGAAACCCTGACCCGTCTTTTTCACGAAACCTGGCCCTTCGCCCAGCGGGTGGAGGCTTCCCCCGAAATCCGCTGGACCGCCCTGACCACCCGCGTCGGCAAGGGGTTCGTTTTCTGCGTCAATGCCGGGAATCGTCCGGGATTCCTCTCCCTGAAACCCGCCCGCCTCTCCTGGACGCTGGCTCCGGGCGAATCCCGTTTCCTCTCCCTCGACCACCCCGAACCCGACCCGCGCTGGACACCCCGGCAACGCCTCACCTCCTGGGAACTCACTCCGGTCAGCCAATGGGTTCTGCAAGACGGCACGCCCACACCGGTGGACCTTCCCGATCTCAAATGGCAGCCGACCCGCCTCGGCTCCTGGGGCAGGCATTTGGGTCCGCATTTTTCCGGAACCGTCCGCTACCGCACCACCTTTTTCTGGAAAAAAAGCCCCCCCCCCTGGCTCGATCTTGGGCGCGTGGCCCATGCCGCCTCCTGCCGTCTCAACAACCAGTCCCTCGGCCTGATCGCCTGGGCTCCGTTTCGTTTCGACCTCGGCGACGCTCTCCAGTCCGGTCTCAACACCCTGGAAATCGATGTGTCTGGCAGTCTGGCCAATCTCATCACCAACCCCGCCACCGAAACTGAACTGAAACGCCGGGGATGGTGGAACGTGTACTTCGAACGATCGGCCGCCCTGGAAAAACTGCGCACCACAGCGGGACTCCTGGGTCCGGTCACCCTCCTCTCCCGCTCCGTTTCCCGGCAAAAACATTGACGGCCCGCTCAACCCATGGCATGTCATAACTGATATATAGCTCTTAACATGACGCGTTTTTCCGATGTTCGCCTCTTGACCGGGTTCCGGTGCCGCTCCCGGCGCGGGTTCTCGCTCATCGAGATGTGCGCGGCCTCGGCCATTTCGCTGGTCCTGATCGGCTCCATGCTGGCCATCATCAATCACGTCACCGCAGTCTGGATGCAGGCCCGGGGCAACACCCAGACCTTTGCCGCGGCGGCGGACACCTTTGACAGCATGACCCACAAACTCTCCCAGGCGGTGCTGAATACGTATTGGAGCTACGACGATCCCTCCCGTCCGACCCGCTACGTGCGGGCCTCGGAATTGCATTTTGTCCTGGGCCGGGCCAGCGACCTGCTGGGCCTGCCCGCGGCCTCCCACCCGGGCAGTGCGGTGTTTTTTCAGGCTCCCCTGGGCCGCACCCTGGACGGCCACACCAGCAAGCTGACCTCCCGGCTGAATGCCATGGGATATTTCACCGCCTTCGGCGCGATGCCCGGGATTCCGGATCTCCTGAACGACCTGCCGACCAACCCTCGATTCCGGCTTTTTGAATGGCTGGAACCCACCGGGGACCTGAGTGTGTATGCGAACGCGACCGGCACGGACTGGTTTCGCCAGGATGCCGGCGGCGGACAGACCAGTCCCAATGGGAGTGTGGCTGGTGTGAACATCATCGGCTTTTTCATTTTGGCCGAATACCCCCTGCCGAACGGAACCTGGAAGCTCAGCTACACCTACGATTCCCGCGATGCCGCCGTGCCCGAGACACTTAATCAACTCCCGCCGCGATTGCGGGTGGTTCTGGCCGCCATCGACGATGCCAGCGCGGGACGCCTGGCCGCGGCCAGCGGATCGAATCCCCCCTCCCTTGCCCCGCCGGAAGGGGCGTTTGAGGATCCGGCCAATTTCGACACCGATCTGCAAAACTGGGAAAACGCCCTGGCCGCCCACGTTCCGAAAATCACCTCCCGGATTTTTTCCACCACCATCGCCATTCCCAATTCCCGCTGGAGCGTACCATGAATGTTTTTTCACACCGCGCCCGACGGAACTCCTCCGGCATGTCTTTGGTCGAAGTGGCCCTGGCCCTCGGCATCACCTCCTTTGCCGCCATTGTCATCATGGGCTTGCTGGCCACCGCGCTGGGCCACAACTCGGACTCCTCCGAACGCGCCCTCTTGGTCAAGATCTACCAAAATGTGACCGAATCGGTGAAAACCTCGGCCGAAACCACGAATCCCGCGCAGTCCTGGGCTTCGGAATGGTCCTACACCCGTGAAGCCATACCCTGCGGCCCGACCGACGCCAAAGCCCACTACCGGGCGGTCATTGCCGCCGAACCGAGTGCCACCTGGCCCGGAGCAACCTCCAGCAATGCATGGAACGTCCAGGTCGAAATCCTCAATCTTCCCAAGGATCAAATCATTTTCGCCCGCAGTGCCATTTTTGTGAAGGAACCACCGGAGGTGCCGTAAATGATGCCAAAGCCTTCCTCCACAGATTTTCGGAGCAATTCCGCGCGAGGATTCCGTGGCATGAGCATCCTGCTCATGCGTCGATGGGGCAAAAAAATTCCCCCATGCCCACAACGCATCGGCAGGATGCCGATGCCACGAATGCCGCATGACCGACCGGCACCCCTCCACGCTTTCAGCCTGCTGGAACTCCTTGCCGTCATCGCCATCATGGCCGTGCTGGCCGTGGCCATCATTCCGGCGCTCAACTCCACCTCCCGCAGCACGGAACTGGGAATGGCCGCGCAGATGGTGGTGGACGAAATCCATTACGGCCGCTCGCTGGCCGCGGGCCTCAACCGTCCGGTGGAAATCACCTTTCTGCGCGACGCGGGAGCGGACGATGGCTGGTTCGAAAAATTCCGTAGTCGCAGCCTGGAACAGGACGGCACCACCCGCTGGGTCTCCCCGGTGCGGCGCCTGCCGGACACCATCGCCATCTCCGCCCATCCGACCCTTTCCAATGTTCTGGGTTCGCAGTCACCCCAGCCTCAGTCCGGTGGAGGAGAGGAAGTGGCGCTGCGGTTTTCGCCATCCGGGGAAATGGAATTGGTCGATCCCAACGCGTCCCCAACCGATCCGGCCCGATTCCTCACCCTCGCTTATCGCATCGATCTTCAGCGCGCCCCGGGAACCCGTCCGCCCAATTTCGCCACGGTCCAAATCAGTCCCCGTAATTCCCAGGCGGTGGTTCACCGTCCCTGACCCATGCCGGATTCCGCCTCCCCCATTCGTCCCCGCGCCTTCGCCTTGGTGGTCATTCTGTTCACCATCGTGTTTGCCGCGATCCTGGTCATCGGGCTTTTTGCCCTCGGACAAAACCGCACCCGCGCCTCCAGCCTGGGCCTGTCGGTGCTCGACACCGACATCGCCGCCGAAACCGCCCTCAACATCGTGCAGACCCAAATCCGGGAAGCCACCAGCCAGGGAATCTCCGCCTCCGGCACCGCCACCGAAACCTGGGCCAGTCAGCCCGGGGCTCTTCGCACCTACAACACGTCCGGCACCCTGACCGGCGTTTTCAAACTCTATTCCAGCGACACCATGAAAACCACCTCCGCCGCCTTCAGCGCGGCGGACGTGCCGGCTGGCTGGCGCGACCGACCCGATGAATTTGTGGACCTGAACGAACCGGTCAAACGCGACGCCCTCTGGCTCTATCCCATCGCCAACCCAGACTCGCTCACCACCGTGGCCGGATTTTCCAGTTCGCGCACCCAGACCGCCGGGGTCGACTGGGACGACCGGCTGGCCATGCCCGTGCGCTGGTTGTACCTCTCCGCCGACGGGTCAGTGTCTCCCGACCCCGCCGCCGGCGACCCCGTGGCCCGCATCGCGTTCTGGACCGATGACGAAAGCTGCAAAATCAATGTCAACACCGCCTCCGCCACCAATGCCGACAGCTACTGGGACATCCCCCGCGGCACGTTGAAATACGATGTGCGGGAACTCGCCCTCAAACAACCCGCCCAGAACGAATTTAACCGTTACCCCGGCCACCCCGCCACGGTCAGTCTCACCACGGTCTTCCCCGACCTGGCCAACCAAGGCAACGCCTGGCTGCAAACCCTCATCAACGCCACGCCACGCTACCAATGGGGTGGATCGGCCAACGGCACGGTCACCATCGGCTCCACCCGTACCCCCATCCTCAACACCAAGGAGGACCGGCTTTATGCCACAATGGACGAGTTTCTTTACACCCCCGGCCGGACCACCCAACTCAATCTGACCGAGGAAAAACTCGACCAGTCCCGATTTTTTCTCACCGCCTCCAGCCGCAGTTCCGAACTGAATCTTTTCGGTCAGCCCCGCGTCACCATCTGGCCGGTCCATGCCACGGACGACACCCAACACCGCACCGCCTTTGACCAGTTGATCGCCTTCTGCTCCACCATCGGCGCTCCCGGGGCTCAGCGCGGATATTTTTTCCTCCGCTCCGATGCCCTCAGTCAGACGGCGGACTGGAACATCCCACAAAACCAGGACGTCTTCGGCTACCTGCGCACGCTCACCTCCCGGGACATCCCCGGCTTCGGCGGGAACTTTGAAAACAAATATGATTCCGTCGGCGGCGGGGTGACCGGCGAGCGCGACCAGATCCTGACAGAAATCTTCGATCTGATTCGTTGTGCCAACCTCAATGAGACGTACTCGGGTGTTCCCAACGGGTATCAAGGCTTCACCACCATGTTACGCAATCATATCACTGGCGACGCCACGCACATGGATCGAGCCGCAGCCGACCAGAATACCTACGCGGGAGCTGGGTTCGTGCTTCCCATTGTCACTCCGTATGGGCGGGGAGCTGGCCGGGTTCCTGTAATCTCAGAAGTCGGCCTTTGGTTCATTCAAACTGTGGGAAGCGGCACCGCCCCGCCGCCCACTCCACCGAAAATCCAACCCGGCCTCATCATTGAAACCAACACGCCTATGCAGGGCCTGATGCCTTGGCAGCCCGTTCAACGCTCTGTGCAAGTCGCTGTCTCTCCCAATGGCCCCCTCCCGCTGATCAACGGTGTAGCCCTTCCCACCGGAAACGGCCCCACCTCCAACTATGGCCCCAATTCCGGCCTCGGCGACTCACAAACGTTGGGAGGAACCAATGGCTGGGCCTGGCTGATGGCTCTCGCAAACACAATGGGAGATCCCAACGATCTGCTTGTTCGCACGGGAGACGCTATCCCCGCCCCGGATGACAAAATCGTTATAACCGGGGGCTTCTTGGAAATCCGACTTCTATCCAACGGATCCATCTTCCAGACGTACCAAATTGAAATCCCCTCGGCTGACATCCCTCTGATTCCTTCCCCTGTCGTTGCGGCTCCAATTACTACAGGGAACAGAATAGGCAGGGAAGGGTGGATGCGCAGGGATCCCTACAGCAATCGGCAGCCGACATTTTGGCCCGAAGATGTGGTTCAGAGCGTTGCGTTAAATGACGGAGACGCCCGAATCGCTGCCTATCTTGAAGCAGTCCCTGTCGGTTTTTTTGCTGCACACCAAAATTTTGGAACGCACCGTTTTGCCCACGGTTTCCGGACCGAATTTGGGAGCACAGAGAACGGATCAAGTAATGGGGACATCGTTAGCATCGTCTACGGGAGCCGACCGAACCCTACGCTCCTTGGGGATGGTCGCCCGGTCGCGCTTACCCAGTCTGCGCAGCCTGACATCCCCGTCGGCATCACCAGCCTCAGAAACGCAGGCTGGGATGGAGATTTCGACAATGGATACGGCGCCATTATTGATGGTGCCTACCTAGGTAAATCCGACGAAGGCGCCCTCAACTGGAAGATCCAGACCAATGAAGCCGACGACGCTCCTTATTTCCATCCTTATTGGAAACTCGGCGACGGCCTCTTTTCCCCTCTGCGCCAAATGCCCTCTGCCGTGGCCTTCGGCTCCTTGCCCACCGGCGTGAAGCGCACCGCCGAGGCCTATGAGGACGGCACCCCCAATCTGGCCGCCCCCTGGCGCACGTTGGTTTTCTGCCCCAACCCGGCCAACCCCAACCATTTCGGTCTCACCCAGGATCCCCCCGATCACCTGATGCTGGATCTGTTCACCATGCCCGTGGTCGAACCCTATGCCATCAGCGAACCCTTCTCCACCGCCGGACGGCTCAACATGAACTGTCAGATCGTGCCGTTCTCCCACATCCAACGCTACACTCCGATGCACGCCGCCCTCGCCGCGCAAAAAATCGTCGCCCTCCCCAATTCTGCCGCCAGCATCTACAAAACCACCCTCACCCGCAACGCCAACGACTCTCTCACCACCCGGCTGGAGGTCAACATCCCGGCCACGCTGGAACAATGGGAGGAAAAATTCGCTGCCGGGGAGATTTTTAGATCCGCCACCGAGATCTGCGAACAATTCCTTGTTCCCAATGGGGCCACCCTCGCGCAGGTACGGGGAAACTGGTGGAACGACTACCAACTCACCGGCGACAACTCGCGCGAACGTCCCTATGCCACCCTCTATCCCCTGCTGACCACCCGGTCGTCCACCTTTACCATGCACTTTCGGGCCCAGGCCGTGAAGCGGCAGCCCAACGGGTCCCTTTCCGTGCTGGCCGAAAAACGCGGGTCCCAACTCTTCGAGCGCTCCCTCGACCCGGCCGATCCCAAAATTGGCATCGGCCAGGTGGACCCCAACGAACGTTCGCTTGAACCGTACTTCCGTTTTCGTACGCTCCTGACCAAAAAATTCGACCCATGACGTCCCGGAAAGCGTCACTCCCCTCCGCTCTCACCATCCTGCACGGCCTGTCCGAGGGCCAGGTCCTTCAACGCCAGGGCCGGCGCGGAGCCACGGCGATCCTCCGGCTGGCCGGCGCACCAGACACGGTATGGGTTACCGTGCAAAACGGAGAAAAACCCCTCGTCGGCTGGAAAGCCCGACGGGTTTCCCGGGAGCGCCGCGACCTCTTTCGCCTCGTAGGCCTTCCCGCCGGAGGTCCCTACCGATTGGAACTCGCAACCCACGACTCCCGCTTTGCCATCGTGACGGAATTTTTTGTTGGCGATGTCTGGGTGCTGGCCGGCCAAAGCAACATGCAGGGATGCGGGAGGCTGCCTGGTATGGCCCGACCGCACCCCGCAGTGCGCGTTTTCTCGCTTCGCCGCGAGTGGCGGAAGGCTGAGGATCCGCTGCACATCCCGGCCGAATCCCCTGACCCCTGCCACCACGGCGGCAGTCCGTGTTCCCCCACGGAAGGGGAGCGCCTTCGCCGGACCGCTCGGACCGGCGCTGGGGTGGGGGTTTTGTTTGGAACCCTTATGCACCGCCGCACCGGAATTCCCCAGGGTCTCATTGCCGCCGCGCGCGGAGGCAGCGCCCTGGCCGCCTGGGATCCCAACCGGCCGGGTCCGCCCGGCGATTCCCTGTTCCACTCCCTCCTCACCTCGGTTCGCCAGACCGGTCAGCCGGTGGCCGGCGTGTTGTGGTATCAGGGGGAAACCGACGCCATGGAATTACAATCCGCCGCCTACATTCAGCGGATGAAATCCCTGGTCTCGGCCACCCGGCAGGCCCTGCGCCAACCCCGTCTGCCTTGGTTCACTACCCAGCTTGCCTCGCTCCATCGCGACTGCACGGATGCCCAGCGCAGGGAGTGGAACGCCATCCAGAACCTTCAATTGCAATTGCCCGCCGTTATCCCTCATCTGGCCACTGTCCCCGCCATCGACCTGCCGCTGGATGACGGCATCCATATCGCGTCCGACGGTTTTCCTGCCCTGGCCGACCGGATGGCCCGGGCCGCCGCCCGACTGGCCCTGGGCCAGCGTCAGGAACCCCCGTCTCCGCGCCTGGCCGCTGTTTTGCCACTCCGCCATTCGCCTCGGGCCGGGTTTTTCCTCGACCTTCCATACGCCCATGTTACCGGTGGCTTGCAGGCCTCGGGAAATCCCACCGGGTTTTCTTTTCACGACGAAACCACTGGCCAACTCCGCGATATCCTCTACCGAATCACCCTGCGAGGGGCCACCGTGCGCCTGCACCTGACCTCATGGCCACGACGCGGCACGGTCCTATGGCACGGACACGGAACCGCCCCGGCCTGCACCATTCACAATCGTCGCAACGAACCCCTTCCCGTTCAGGGTCCCATTGCGCTCTTTCCCGCCCGAACCCTCTTTCCCTTTCTCACCACCTGGCGGGTGACCAGACCCGTCCGGCAACCCGGCGGACTCTTTCGCTCCGCTCCGCCCCACGCTCTCCTAGCGTCTGCGCCGGAAAAAACCTACGGAGACTTTATCAACGAACACGCCTCCTGGAACGGAGGGGAAGGACAAGCCTATTTCGCCACCACCCTCACGCTCCCCGCCCCCACCCGCCTCGAATTTCTTATGGGTTACGATGGACCGTTTCGGATCTGGGTGGATGGCCAACCGTTATTCGACGACCCGCGAGGCACCAACCCCTGTTTCCCCGATCAAAGCGCGGCCATCCGCCGGCTGGACGCCGGCCGTCACGAAGTCGTGGTTGGTCTGGACGTCAACCACGGCCGGGCCTGGGGATTTTTCCTCCGCACCGCCCTGCCGACAAAACGCCGGGCAAGCAAACGTCCCACCCGGTAAGGCGCCGTCGCCGACAGCGCCGTCGCATCAACCGAAAAACGGAGTTGAAGGTTGATGGATGAGGTCTGAAAGACCGCCGAAGGCAATTGATGGATTCAGGAAGAGCGGCTTACGCCAATAAGGGGACTCACTGTGTGTGTCTCTCAACCATCAACTCTCAACTCGCCTCCCCCCTCACTCCCCGCCCTTGGGCAACAACAGATCCGCCTGATTCAAATTGATCCATCCGGGCACAGCCCCAGAAAAAAACACCTTGCCGCGGGTCTGATTGCCCACCACCCAGAACCGCCCGTCCTCGCCGGGATCCACCGGCAGGTGGGCCAGACCGTCTTCCTTCACCTGGGCCATCCCCAGATCCGTCCGTTGCTTGGAGGGACTGATCAAGGACAACCGCGGTTCCCCAAAACCCACAATCTCCGTGGTTCCCGGCGGCACAAAAATCGCCCCGACCAATCCCTCCACCCAGGCCGGACGGTCCGCCGTGGCCTCCAGGGCCGCCGCCAGCCCGCTGGGAACAACCACCTTGCTGCTGCGATCGGCGGCCAGCCCATTGCGCAGGCTGGCCAGATCCAGCCGATACATCCGGTTGGCCTGCAGGCGCACCGTCATCTTGGTGTCGGCCTCGGTCGCCGTGATCGAGTCCACCACAGCATCCGTCTCAGCATCCACCAAGGAACCGGTCACGGCAAAGTCGGCCGCCTCCGCCGACTCGCCCGGAGGGGCATATGGACTGAAAGCAAAAACAAATTCCCCCTCCGCCAAGGGCATCACATAAACCCTCAACTCAAACCGGAACCCCACCGTCTGCGGCAAGGTCTCCGCCGATTCCTCCCCCCGCACCAGTTCCAGCCGCACCGGATCGGCCGCCTCCAGCCTTCCCCCGCCCAGAATTCCCACCATTCCCAAAACACCCAACAATCCGGCCCGAAAATTCCGACATTGGAGGGAAACGCGTTGTCGTTTCCGATTTACCCTCGTCAAGAAGTGGGAAACGACAGCCGAGTTTTCGAGACAGGCTGCCGAAGGCAGAGCGCAGCGTCCAACGCGTTTCCCTCCAGCAACAGATTCGTCCACGACGGCGTTGGCAACGCCGCCCCACCCAACGTTCCGATTGTCCTTCGGCAGAAGGCCCCGCAGGACGGGGCTTGGAGTAGGGAACACCATTTTCATAAGTTCTTTATATCAGTAAACCGAAAAACCCGCAATTCTCCTTCTTTGTTTTCTCTTTGTCACCCATTCGACATAAGCTATATATCACATATGAAAACACGCTATGCGATCTGCGGGTTAAGCGTCCGCGGTATCAACCATTTTCTCCTTCCCCTGCTCGGCCGGACGGAGGGACCGGGAGGCAACGATTTTTCCGCCGCCTCCGAGGTGGTGGGAATCTTCGACATCGATCGCGAGCGGGTGGAGGCCTTCAACCACCAGCTCCATCTGAACATCCCCTTTTATCCCGCCGCCGACGGACTGCCCGCCTTTCTCGACCACGCCCGGCCCGATGTCCTGCTGGTGGCCGGGCCCGATTTCACCCATGCGGACGCCATCGTGGCCGGCCTGGAACGCGGGCTTCGCGTCATCGCGGAAAAACCCGTGGTCATTTCCTGCACCGAAATGCAACGCGTCTTTGCCGCCGAGGCGGACAGTTCCGGCTGTCTGACCGTGGCCCACAACGCCCGCTACAACGCTCAGTTGGGAATCGTACGCGACGTGATCCGGAGCGGCGTTCTCGGCCGCCTCACCAACATCGAATACGTGTACAACCTCGATACGTTCCACGGTCCGAGCTACTTTTACCGCTGGAACCGACAGCGCGCGTTGTCCGGCGGACTCAGCATCCACAAGGGAGTCCACCACTTTGACGTGCTGCATTGGCTCATCGGTTCTCCACCGGAGCGGGTCTTTGGCTTTGGCGCTCTCAACCACTTTGGTCCCCGCGGCGAACACAACCCCCAACACCAGGCCGACCGCCCCCTCACCCACGCGGAAACCCGGGCAGCCTGTCCGTATTTTCAAAAACATTACGCCGCAAAACGCCGCCCGAACGAAGGACGGCTCACTCCCGGCTGGGACACCCTGCGGCTCCCCTACCCGGCGCAATATCCCGGGGACGCCTACTTGTACGATTCCGAGATCGACATCGAAGACACCTATTCCGCCGTCCTCCAGTATCGCAACGGCGTTTCGGTCAGCTATTCCTGCAATTTCTCCACCCCGATCGAAGGCTACACTCTGGCCATCAACGGAACCAAGGCCCGCCTGGAAGCGAGTCGAATCATCGATCCGACGGGCCAATCCTCGGGTTCCGACCAATCCTCCCCAGTGCGGGTCATTCCGCTTTTTGGTCCACCCCGAACCCTTGACGTCCCGCCACTCGCGGGTGGTCATGGCGGGGCCGATCCCCTCATCCAAAGAGACCTCTTTGATGGCCCCAGTGAAGAAAGCCTTCGCCTCGACCGCCCGGCCACCTCCTACGACGGAGCCTTGGCCGTGGCTTGCGGGGAAGCCCTCTGGCGCTCCATCCACGAACTCCGCCCCTACACCATGCAGGAACTCCTGGGTTCTTGGTACCGGGCCTCTCCCTCGCCCATGTCTCCTCTTGGAAGTCCCCAGTAAGCGGCTCCACCGGCGGCAAACCCGTACTCCTTGTCGGCCATCCCCTTCGTCCATTTCGGGTGCTAGAGGGTTTTCTTTTTTAACCGTCTCCAGGACCCGGCAAAGCACCCCGCGCAACAAAAGTTGCCCCCGGGCGGTCCAGGTCCTACCTTCCTTCCTTGCCACCCTGTGACTTGACCCATGCCTCCGGCTGCTGAAACCGACCTCTTTGACGGAAATTTTCTGACCCGCCTGGAACGGGTACGCCTTCAAGTGCGGCGGATTTTTGCGGGTTCGCACCATGCTGAACGCCGGTCGCGCCGGACCGGATCGAGTTTGGAGTTTGCCGATTACCGCAATTACGTCGCGGGGGATGATCCCCGCCGCATCGACTGGAGCATCTACGGACGCATCGAGCGCCTCATGATGAAGCTCTATGAGGAGGAGGAGGACCTGGATGTGGCCCTGTTGATCGATACGAGCGCGTCCATGCACTGGCAACCGGAAGGGCGGTCGGGACCTTCCAAATTCACCCTGACCCGTCAACTGGCTGCCGCCCTCGCCTACCTCTCGCTGCACAATCTGGACCGGGTCGGGCTTTGGTATTTTGATTCCACGCTGCGGACGGAGAGCGGGTATTTCCGGGGGCGCCCGGCTTTTCATGATGTGCTGCGGTTTCTGCGCGCGGTGCCGGCCGGGCCGGGAACCACCGATCTGGCCGGGAGCCTGGAGCGGTTCGGACGGCGTCAGCGCCGCCGCGGACTGGCCATTGTGCTGAGTGACTGCCTGGACCCCGGCGGATTCGAACGCGGCTTGGCCGCCGTTTCCGGACGCCATTTTGGCCTGCACCTGCTCCACATCATGGATCCGGCGGAATGCGAACCGGGAGAAAACGGCGACCTCCTTCTGCGCGATTGTGAAAGTTCAGGGGAACTGGCCGTCACCGCCAGTCCGGCCCTGCTGCAGGCGTACCGCGAGGAAATTCGGCAGTTTCGGGAAGGCGTGAAATCCTGGTGCGCCAAACGCAACGCGGGATATTCCTTTGTTCTGGCCGACGCCCCTTTTGACGACGTGGTCCTTCGCATCTTCCGGAAGGACGGTTTGGTGCGATGAATTTTCTCTTTCCGGTCACTCTGTTTCTGGGCCTGCTTCTGCCGGTCATCGCCGCCCTTTATCTGCGGCGTCCCCGCCGG
>Ga0075012_10002427_pt1 | contig 18365 bp, 13 predicted proteins | sample All_14_2_FD_71474 | JGI IMG/M metagenome (GOLD analysis project Ga0075012, IMG submission 71474) | Freshwater microbial communities in response to fracking from Pennsylvania, USA - Allegheny Zone_MetaG_DW_15 | ecosystem: Environmental > Aquatic > Deep subsurface > Groundwater > Drilled... | reverse complement strand
GCTTCAGGGTGATATGGGCAGCCTTGAGGAACTCGGCATCGTGCTTGGCGTGTCCGCCGAGGTACTCGTCGCGGCTGCGCTCGGCGCCGCCGCTTTCGAGAATCAGCACGGCCGGATCGAGCTCAGCGCCTACGCCCTCAAGATCGCCTGCGCTCAAGGCGGCGGAGAAGCGCTCGAGCACCGCCACGGCGTCGGCGGCGTCGGGCGGAACGGTCTGCTCCGCCCTTGCGGTTTCACGTCCGGCCTCCACCTGCGAGGGTTTGTGTTTCTCGTTACCGTGCGCCCAGGCGAGCGGGCTGGCAAGCGCCAGAGCGAGGGCGAGGGATGTCATGCGAAGGATCATGGGTTTCTCCAGGGTGTGGTGAGGTGCAGGACCTCGTGGGTGGGTAACTCAGTGGTCGTGGCCATCATCGCTGTGCTCCTCGCGGGAGGGCGTCGCCATCGGATCGTCGACGGGCTCGAAGGACGAACGCTCGGCATTTGCACCGTCGTGTCCTGCATGCGGATCGCCGCCGCCGACATCGGTCTCGCCGCCGCCGTGGCTATGGCCATCGCTGGCCGCAACCTGGGCGCTGTATTGCGCGGCGGTCATACTTGGGAATTGCTGCATGAAGGCGACCATGCCCCACAGGTAGCGGTCGTCCATGCTCTTGCCCCAGGCCGGCATGCCTGAAGCCTTGATGCCGTGCTTGAGCACCCAGAAGGCCTCGGCAGGATCGGTCTGGCCCAGCGCATCCCAGCGCGGCGGGCGCGGATACAGGCCGATGCTGAGCTCGGTTTCTGCCGCGTCGGGGCTGAGATGGCAGGTCACGCACATGGCGCTGTAGTTGCCGGCGCCGCTACGGATCAGTTCGGCGTCGGACAGGTCGGGCACCTCAATGTCTGCCGCGCGGACGGCGATCGAGCGCTGGCGTGCGACCTCCAGCACACGGTAGGTCGCAGACCAATGCGGATCGTCGGCGCCGACGTTATAGGCGCCGCTCCAAACGACGGCAGCGGCAATGGCAATGCCGACGAGCGCCAGAACAACGAGAGACTTGAGCAGTTTCATGGTCGTCTCCTCAGCCGTGCTTCATCGTGGAGTGGTCCATCGGTTTGGCTTTGAGCTCGGCCGGCGGGCCCGGCGGCGGACCGCGTCGCGTGGGCGCCCCAAAATCAGGATCGGCGCTGATGCGATGGGCGACCGTGCCCTTGGGGTTGGGGTACCAGCCTGGATCACGGAAATCGCCGGCAGCCAGATCGTCACGCACCTTGACCACGGTGAACATGCCGCCCATCTCCAGGTTTCCGAACGGCCCCTTGCCCATCATCATCGGCAGGGTGTTCTCGGGGCCGGTCATGTGGCCAGAATCCGTGTGCTCCTGGTGCTCGGCCATGCCGCCTTGTCCCATCGCCATATAGCCCGGCAGCAGCTTGCGGATCTCCGCTTCCACGCCGGACTGGTCGACGCCGAGCGTGTTCGGAATCTCGTGTCCCATCGCATTCATCGTGTGATGCGACATGTGGCAGTGGAAAGCCCAGTCGCCGGGCACGGCGACGAATTCCAGATCGCGGGTCTGGCCGACGCCAACGATCTCGGTGGTCTCCGGTCGCCACAGGCCCTTGGCCCAACGGCCACCGTCCGAGCCGGTGATGTGAAACTGCACGCCGTGCATGTGGATCGGGTGGTTCCACATCGACAGGTTGCCGATCCGCACGCGCACGCGCTCGCCGGTCCGCGCAACGAGGGGTTCGATTGCCGGGAAGACCTTGCTGTTCATCGTCCACAGGTCGAAGTCCACCATCACCGAGGGATCCGGCCGGTAGGTGCCCGGGTGCAACGCCCAGTTGTGCAGCAGCACGACGTAGTCGCGATCGATCCGCTCGGGCTCGCCGTTCCTGGGATGGATGATGAACATGCCCATCATGCCGACCGCCATCTGCACCATCTCGTCGGCGTGCGGGTGGTACATGTGGGTACCGTGCTGGCGCAGGGTGAACTCGTAGACGTAGGTTTCCCCGGGCCGGATATGCGGCTGGCTCAGCCCGCCGACGCCGTCCATACCACTCGGCAGCAGGATGCCGTGCCAATGCACGCTGGTGTGCTCGGGCAAGCGGTTGGTCACGTAGATGCGTACCCGGTCGCCCTCGACCGCCTCGATGGTCGGCCCCGGCGTGGTGCCGTTGTAGCCCCAGCACTTGGCGCGGCATCCCGGCGCAAACTCGTGCTCGATCTCCTCGGCGACAAGATGGAACTCCTTCACGCCGTCGACCATGCGATGCGGCAGCGTCCAGCCGTTGAGGGTGCGCACCGGCGTGTAGCCGCTCGCCGACGTCGACCTGGGCAGAGCGTCGGACGGTTCCGGTGGTCGATGCTGTGAATGGTCTTGCGCCAAGGCGCGCCGTCCCCAAAATGCCAGCGGTGCCAGCGCCCCTGCGCCCGCCCAGGTGAACCAGTTGCGTCGAGAGAGATTCATGGCCGGTCTCCGTGGTCGTGATCGTGATCGGAATGCGCGTCAGCGCTTTCGTCGGTCTGGGGTGTGGCAGGAGGGTCGCGTTCGGGGGCGGTCTGGCGATGGCCTGCGTGCGGGTCGACGGCTTGCGTTGCGCCGGCGCCGTGCCCGGCATGCGGATCGCTGTCCGGGGCGGATTGCGGCTTGGTCGTGCCATGACCGGCATGCGGGTCGGCATCGCGCGGGGACGTGGCTTCGGGCATGCGATGGCCTGCGTGCGGATCCGCTTCGGGCTCGGAAGGCATGCCGTGCGCGCCGTGATTCATGGGGGAGGATGCTGCTGCCGGCAGGATCGCCTCCACGCCGACCGTGGGCGGCAGCGGCTGATCGTCATCGGGCAAGCGTCCGCCCACCGCGCCGCGCAGTTCCGCACGGGCGGTCCAGTAGTCGCGCACCGCCTCCAGATACGCCTGGTAGGCGTCGTATTCCTGCTGCTTGGCGACCAGCAGCTCGAAAATGCCGACCAGCATGAAGTTCACCCGTTCCTGGGTGCGCGCCATGATGGCTTCCCGTCGCGGCACCAGTTCGGTCCGGTAGCGCTCGGCGATGGTCGCTGACACTTTCAGCTTCTCGATGCCCAGATGCGCGGCGTTGTGCACGGCGAGCACCTGCGCATCCAGGTCGGCGCGCGCCTGCAGGAGCTCGGCCTGCGCGCGCGCAATCGCCCCTTGGCCTTGGTTGAACAGTGGCAGACCCAGGGCCACGGACGGGCCGCGCGTGATGCCCCCATCGAACTCCCGCTCGCGCTCGTAGCCGACCTCAATGGTGCCGAACCAGCGCCAACGTCGGGTCACACCGAGCGCATCCTCGCGCAGTGCCACGGCCTGCTGCGCGGCGGCGAGATCCAGCCGAGTCTCGAGTGCCAAGGGAATCAGTGTATCGGCCGAATAGGCCAGCGGCCGCGGGGCCGGCAGCTGGGTCTGAATGCGCCAGGCTGCATCGCTCGGCAATCCGATCAACCCACCGAGGGCGCTGCGCGCCCGCAGCGCATCCGCGCCGGCCGCCAGCGCCTCGATGCGGGCCTGGGTGGCCGCGGCGTGCTCCTGCTCGAGCTGCAGCCGGTTGATGTTGCCGGCGTCGAAGAAGCGCTGGGCGAGTTCGGCGGAGCGCTCGGCGGCCTGGGCGACCAGGTCACGCATGGCCGCGATCTGCGCCGCACCGACCGCCTCGTACCAGGCGACCTCGACCTCGGTGGCCAGGGCCAGCACCTCGCCGGCGACCGCCTTCTGCAGGCGATCGAGCTCGCCCTCGGCCAATCGCTTGCGTGCGGGCAGCAGCAACAGGTCGGTCAGGCCGAGGGAGAGGTTTCGGGTGATCTGGGTTCCGTCACCGGCTTGCGGGGACAGCCGGGCGAATCCGAAGGTCGGATTGGCGAGGCGGCGCGCTTCCTCGAACTCGGCACGGCCGATGCCCAGGCGTGCATAGGCCTCGCGAATGCGTGGATTATGGAAGAAAGCCCGCCGCACGGCGTCGTCGACGCCCATGGGGGTGGCGGGGAAATCGGGCTTCGCGACGCGATCGAGCGGCGACCAGTCCGCCGGCAGTGGACGCTGGGCGTTGATGAGCGCGCGGGTTTCGGCGTACCCACGCTCATTGGGCAGGTTGGCACAACCGGCCAACGCGAGCGCCGCCGCGGCGACCGCGACGGAACGTAAGGGCAATGGCATGAACTCATCCTCTCGGACGGCCGCCGGCAGGGTGCGCGCAGCGGCAGTGACAACGGGCGCACGAACGCCGAACGGCGCCCGCACGGGCGATCGTCAGGCCGTCAGGCCGCCGGGGGTCTGAGGGGTGGAGAAGTCCGGATGCGGACGAGGTGCGATTCGGCTGCGACGAAGGCCGGTACACCGATGGGCGCCGCGATCACAGCCAGCATGCGCAGCGCCAACACGGGAGGCAACACGCAGCCGCACTGGCAGGACGTCCCGTCGCAGCAATTGCCGTCGTCCAAGGGCACGGGGTCCGGCATCGAACCCAGGTCGCCAACCACGTTCGCATGGTTGTGATGGCCATGGTGCGCCATCGGATCGTGTGCGGGCGACTGCTCGACATCACCGTGAGCCGCGTGGTCGCCGCTCGCACCGTGATCGCCATGATCCATGCGCGCCATCGCCCACGGCGCTGAGATCCCGTTCAGGATGAGCGTCAGCGCAAGGACGATATGGAGTAGTGGGCGGGACATGGCCTCAACAGACTGCGCCGGACCGGGGAAAGTTTCAACATGATGGATAAATTCAGTGGCGGCCATTGAACCGGTTCGATCCGGCGCGGCCCGCCAGTACTATCCTGTTCGGGTGTCGCGATCGTCGATGCCATATTGAAATTGTGTAGCCCCGTAGGCTTCGGATAGCCTACGCGCCGATGATCCGCCGCCAATCGCCCTATTTCAGCCTTGCCACGTTGCGCCGTTCGGTGCGTTTGGCGGCGTTCGCCTTGGCGGTATTCGTGCTGCGGCTGGGCATGGTGGCGGCGTGTGAGCCCAGTGATCTCGCCGAACTCCTGTCTGGACAGGCCGACGGGCATGCCGTGGTCAGCACGCTTGATGCGTCTTCGGATTCGGCGCCTGATTCCCCGGAGCCGAATCTGTCCGGCCACTGCCTGCACTGCGGCTGCCATTTCCCCGCCGCGTTGCCTACCCCGCCTGAGCCGATGGCCGTGACCGAGCCTGGCGTTATGGCTCCACGGTGGAACCACAGGCACAGTGACGTGCCTCCAGCACGTGAGCTGAGACCCCCGATCGCCTGATCCCACGCCGACCGTACTCATCGCGCCAGGCGCGATGAGCATTGCCGTTCGTCCAAGGATCAGTCCATGTCATGTGCTGTTGCAACGCGAGCCTCTGCGCTCGCCTGCGGCGCGTTGCTGTCCACCGCATTGGCGGTCGGAACGGCGCGCGCTGAGTCCACCCTGCCTGCCGAATTGCCTTGTGCCGTGCGCGGCGCGTGGTCGGCGCACCCGGCCTTTGCGGCCACCGAATCCACGCTCGCCGCGGCCAGGGCGCGGGCCCAAGCGGCCTCGAAGCCTCTGTACAACCCGGAGCTCGAACTGGCCTACGACCGGGACGGCGATGAGCGCACCACGACCGCCGGCCTGTCGCTGACGCTGGACCTGTCCGGCAAGCGTGCCGCGCGCGAGACCGTAGGCGCTGCCGATCTGAGCCTGGCCGAGGCCGAGGCCGCGCTGCGGCGTAGTGGCTTCGCTCAGCAGTGGTTGCTGGCGGCCGTGGGGCGGCGTGCTGCCTTGGCCCGTGTCGCGCTGGGCGAGCAGCGGCTGGCATTGATGCAGCGTTTCGCCGACCTGGCCGAGCGGCAGCTGCAGGCCGGCGATATCGCGCCGCTGGAGCGCGACCTGGCGCTGCTGGCGCGCAACCAGGCCGACGCCGAACAGGCCACGCTGCTGGGTGATCTGGCCGCCGCCGAAGAGGCCTTTCGGGCGGTCGGTGGAGATCCTGGTGCCGCGCCTGTCGACGGGAATTGCCCTGCGCCAGCCGTTGGGCAGCTCACCGATCGCTTCGATCCATTCGCCACCCCGGAAGGCCGCGTGGCGCTCGCCAGCGCCACCTCGGTTGAGGGCCGCGTGCGTCTCGCCGAGCGCGAGCGCCGGGCGGACCCGACGATCAGCCTGAACGCGGGTCGCCTCGACGTGGGTTCCGCCTCGGACAACGTGCTCGGTGTGGCGATCAGCGTGCCGCTGCAGTTTCGCAATCCGTACCGCGCCGAACTGGTGGCGGCCCAGGCCGACGCCGAGGCCGCGCGGGCCGAGCAGAAGCGCGTCGAACTGGAGTTGCGCGCCCGGGCGGAACGCAGCCTGCGCACCTCAGAGGCGCTGCAGCAGGCCTGGTCGCGCTGGTCGAAAGGCCCAGGCCCTCAGCTCACCGAGCGCGCCGACCTGCTGGAACGTCTGTGGCGTGCCGGCGAACTCAGTACCGCCGATTTCCTGACCCAGCTCAATCAATCCCTCGATACCGCCTTTGCCGGCTCCGACCTGCAGTCGCAGGCCTCGCGGGCCACTGTCGAAGCTCTGTATGCGACCGGCCGGCTCGATGCCTGGGTCGGTTTTGATCGCCCTTTTGAGAAGACCACGCCATGACTCCGACCGCCCGATTCTCCGCACTGGGGCTGGCAGCCCTGTTGCTCCTCAGCGCCTGCTCCGACGAGCTTGGTGCCCCAGAAAACGCCGCCGCCAACGCCGCGGCCAAACCCGAAGTGCACGCTGACGAACATGCCGATGACGACGAGCATGGCGGTGGCGAGCACGGCGACGAACATGGCGAAGAGGAGACCGAAGCGCCGCGTTGGGATGCCGCCAAACTGGCCGACGCCGGTATCCGCATCGAAGCCCTGCAGCGCCAATCGATGAGCGAATCGCTGCGCGCCCCGGGCGAGGTGGTGGACAACGCTTACGGCACCACCCTGATCACGCCGCGAGTCGAGGCCCTCGTGGTCAAGCGCCATGCCAAGCTCGGCGACGACGTGGCGGCCGGCGCGCCGCTGGTCACCCTGTCCAGCGTCGAGGTCGCCGGCGCCCAGGCGACGCTACGGCTGGCCGAGCAGGAATGGTCGCGGGTGCAGGCGCTCGGGCGCGAGGCCGTTTCCGGCCGCCGCTACAGCGAGGCGCAGATCGCCGTTGAACAGGCGCGTGCCACGGCCAAGGCCTATGGCTTGTCAGGCCAGCAGCGCAGTGCCGCGGACGGGGAGTTCACGCTCTCCGCGCCCCATGCCGGCCGTCTCACCCAGGACAACTTCGTCATCGGCGAACGCATCGAACCCGGCCACGCCCTGTTCCGCCTGGTGGATGAATCAGTGGTGTGGGTCGACGCCAAATTACCCGCCGAGCAGGCCCATCGTGTCGAAGTCGGATCGATGGCCGACGTGGTGCTGGGCGATGTGCGGGTGAAAGGCAAGGTGGTGCAACGTGCGCACCACACGTCGGAAACCACCCGCAACGCCAAGGTGCGTCTGGAAGTGCCCAATGAGGGCGACCGCCTGCACGGTGGCGATTTCGTCGAAGTCTACCTGCAGGCCGGCGAAGCCGGCGCCGCCACGCTCGCCCTGCCGACGGCGGCCCTGGTCCAGCTCGAAGGCGACACCGTGGCCTTTCGTCAGGACGCCGAAGATCGCCTCACGGCGGTGCCGGTGCGCACCGGGGCTGTGATCGGCGATCACACCGTGATCCTGGAAGGCCTCAACGAAGGCGATCGGGTCGTGGTCGAAGGCGCCTATGTGCTCAAGGCGCAGCAGCTCAAGGCGCAACTGGGAGAAGGTCATGCGCATTGAATTTCGACGGACGCGTCGACCGGCGCCTGTGCCTTCACCTAACACGGCGTTCCATCCAGACGGAGGCCGCTCATGCTGAACCGCCTGGTGGAACTGTCGCTGCGCTACAAGTTCCTGGTGCTGATCGTGTTCGGGGTAGTGGCGTTCCTTGGTGCACGCGCAGTGCGTGATGTGCCGATCGATGCCTTTCCCGACGTGACGCCGGCCCAGGTCAACATCTACACCGAGTCGCCGGGCCTGGCCGCCGAGGACGTCGAGCAACTGCTGACGTTTCCGGTGGAATCGGCGATGGCCGGTCTGCCCAAGGTGCAGGAGATCCGTTCGGTCAGCCTGTTCGGGCTGTCCTATGTCGCGGTCTATTTCGAAGACGACATGGACATCTACTTCGCCCGCCAGCTGGTGAACGAACGTCTGCAGGAGGTCGGCGATCGGCTGCCGGAAGGCTATGGCAAACCCAGCATGGGCCCGAATGCCTCGGGCCTCGGCCAGGTGTTCTGGTACACCGTGGAACGGGCGCCCGGCGTCAGCGCCGAGCAGATCAGCGACATGGACCTGCGCACCTGGCAGGACTGGACCCTGCGCCTGATCCTGCGCACGGCCCCCGGGGTGGACGACATCACCTCCTGGGGCGGCGGCGAGCGCGAGTTCCAGGTGCACATCGACCCGCAACGGCTCTATGCACGGGATCTCGGCTTCAGCGACGTGATCGATGCGATCGCCGCCAACAACGGCCAGGTCGGCGGCAATGTGCTGGATGTCGGTCGCGAGCAGTACCTGGTGCGCGGCCTGGGTCTGCTGAAGACCGGCGAGGACATCGGCGGCATCGTGCTCAAGGCCGAAGACGGCGTGCCGGTTTATATCCGCGATGTCGCCGAAGTTCGCCAGGCCCCCGCGCCGCGCTTTGGCGCAGTCACCCGCGATGGCGAGGAAGTCGTGCTCGGCATGGCCCTGGCGCGCATCGGCGAGAACGCCGAGGACGTGGTCGAGGCGGTGAAGACCAAGCTCGCGGCGGTGGAAAACGCCTTGCCGGACGGCATGGTGGTCAAGCCGATCTACGAACGCACCGACCTGGTGAACAAAGCGGTAGGCACCGCGACCCGTGCGCTGATCGAGGGCTCGCTGCTGGTCGCCGTGGTCCTGTTCCTGTTTCTCGGCGAACTGCGCTCGGCCCTGGTGGTGATCGTCACCTTGCCGCTAGCGATGCTGATTGCCTTCATCGGCATGGGCCAGTTCGGGCTGTCGGCCAACCTGATGTCGCTAGCAGGTTTGGCAATCGGCATCGGTATGATGGTCGATGGCGCCGTGGTCATGGTGGAGAACGCCTATCGAATCATGGCCGAGCGCCGCGCCCACGGCGAAAAGGTCGACCGCACCGCCGCTGTGCTCGCCGCAGCGCACGAAGTCGCCAATCCGATTTCTTTCGCGATCATGATCATCATCGTGGTGTTCCTGCCGCTGTTCTCGCTCGAAGGTCTCGAAGGCAAACTGTTCAAGCCGATGGCATTCAACATCGCGTTTGCGATGGCCGGCTCGCTGATACTCAGCCTGACCCTGATCCCGGTGCTGGCGGCGATGATCCTCAAGCCCGGCGAGGAAAAGGACACGCGTCTCGTCGCCTTCATCAAGGCGCGCTACCGACCGCTGCTGAACGCCGCTCTGGCGCACAAACGCATCGTGGTCGGCAGCGCTGCAGCGGCGCTGGTGTTCAGCCTCGCGCTGTTCCCCCTGCTCGGCAAGGAGTTCATGCCGCAGCTGCAGGAAGGCTCGATCATGTGGCGCGTGACCGGCATTCCCTCGACTTCGCTCGACGAGTCGATCCGCACGAGCAAGACCATCGCCGAGGCGTTCAAGAAGTTTCCCGAAGTGGAGACCACGCTGGCGATGATCGGCCGGGCCGAGAAAGGCGAAACCGCCGACGTGAACTACATGGAAATCTACACCGCGCTGCATCCGGAGGAAGACTGGACCACCGGCCGCAGTCTCAAGGATCTTGAGGAGGCCATGGAGGAGACGCTGGAGCAAGTGGTACCCAATGTGGTGCCCGGCTACACCCAGCCGATCCAGATGCGCGTCGAGGAACTGATCTCGGGCGTGCGCGCCACGCTGGCGCTCAAGCTCTACGGCGAGGATCTGATTGAACTCGATCGCCTCAGCGCGCAGATCAAGACCGTGCTCGCCGGGGTGCCTGGGGTCGCTGACCTGTCGCTGGAAGCCAACGTCGGCAAGCCACAGATTCGCATCGAGGTCGACCGCGGTGAGCTGGCCCGCCACGGCATGAATGCCGAGGAAGTGCTGACCATCGTCCGCAATGGTCTGGGCGGCGAGCCGGTCAGCGTGCTGCTCGACGGCGTGAAACGCTTCGACATCGCGGTGCGTCTCGCCGAGGTGACCCGCGACTCGGTGGAGGCGCTGCGCCGCATTCCGCTGCGGGCGGCCTCCGGCGCCCTGGTGCCGCTTGGCGAGGTGGCCGAGGTCAACGTCGCCGAGGGCTATTCCTTCGTGCGGCGTGAGCAGCTGCAGCGCTACGCGGTGATCCAGATGGACGTGCGCGGCCGCGACGTCGATGGCTTCGTGCAGGAGGCCAGCGCGGCGGTTAACGCTGAGCTCGACCTGCCGCCCGGCTACTGGATCGAATGGGGCGGCGCCTTCGAGAACCAGCAACGCGCCCTGGCCAAGCTGAGCCTGATCGTGCCGATCACGATCTTCTTCATCTTCGTGCTGCTCTACACCGCGTTCAACTCGATCAAGTTCGCGGCGCTGATCCTCGCCAACGTGCCGTTCGCCACCATCGGCGGCCTGCTCGCCTTGTTCGTCACTGGGCAGTACCTGTCGGTGCCCTCAGCGATCGGCTTCATCGCCGTGTTCGGCGTGGCCATGCTCAACGGCATCGTGCTGGTGAGCTTTCTCAACGAGCAGCGTGAGAAAGGCCTCTCGGTCCGCGAGGCCGTGCTGCAAGGCACCGCGCTGCGCCTGCGCCCGGTGTTGATGACTGCGAGCGTGGCAGTCCTCGGCCTGGTGCCGATGTTGCTGTCCAGCGGCGTCGGTGCCGAAACCCAGCGCCCGCTCGCCACCGTGGTGGTCGGCGGCCTGCTCAGCTCGACCTTGCTCACCTTGATCCTGCTGCCCGTGCTCTACGAGTGGCTGGAAACCCGTGCCGAACGCAAAGCCCAGGAGGCCGCATGAAACGCATTACCGCATTGCTGCACGCGCATCGCCTGAGCGACATCGTGCATGCCCTCGAAGCCGTCGGTCAGCGCCGACTGAGCATCACCCACGCGCACGGTTTGCTGAGCGCCTCCAGTAATCGGGAACACGAGTTCTCGGTGGAGCTCGGCGAGCGCATGACCCAGGAGATCCAGCTCGACGTGTTCTGCGAGGACGCCGAATCTGCCTCGGTCATCGCCTTGCTCAAACGCCATGGTCGCACGGGGCAGCACGTGGCGGGCTGGATCTTCGTGGCTGATCTCACCGAGTCGATCCCGATCGACGGGGTCACGGAATGACGGCGGTCTGGGCGCTGGGGCTGTTCGCGCTTACCGCGGTCGCCGAGATCGTCGGGTGTTGGCTGATCCTGCAGGCGGTCAGTGGCGCCAAGCCGGGGTGGTACTGGCTGCCCGGCGCCTGCAGCCTGCTGCTGTTCGCCTGGCTACTGAGCTTTCATCCGGTGGCGTCCGGCCGGGTCTATGCGGCCTACGGCGGCGTCTACGTGCTGACCGCGCTGGTCTGGCTCCGCATCGTCGACGGCATACGCCCGGTGCTGGCGGACTACCTCGGTGCCGGGCTGATCCTGCTCGGCGCCTTGGTCATCGTCGCCCACCACTGGCCCCGACTGGAGCCGCACTGACATGACCGACAAGCATGACGACGCCTGCGGCTCGCAGGCATGCCAATCGCCCACCGTGGAATCAAGGGCGACCGGCGGTGTCGCATTCCGCATCGCCAACATGGACTGCCCGACCGAAGAGGCCGAGATCCGGCGGGCCGTCGAAGCACTTGAAGGCGTGCGTGGCTTGCGATTCGATCTGTCAGCCCGCGTGCTGCGTCTCGATGCCGATCCGCTCGCGCTGCAGGCAGCGCTTGCGGCCATCCGCAAGGCGGGCTTTGATCCGCAGCCGCTGGTCGAAGCGGATAGCGCCGCAGGCCGCGATGCTTTCGCGGAGGGCTTGCCACGCTTGCTGATCGGACTGCTGGTCGCTCTGGCCGCCGAGGCTGCGCACTACTTCGGCGAGGGGACGTCGCTCGGCACCGGGTTGGGCATGGGCCTCTCGCTGGTAGCGATTGCGTTGGCCGGCGCGTCCACCTACCGCAAGGGGCTGGCAGCCTTGTTCGGCCTGCGCTTGAACATGAATGCGCTGATGTCGGTGGCGGTGACCGGCGCGTTCCTGATCGGCGAGTGGCCGGAAGCGGCGATGGTGATGGTGTTGTACGCCTTGGCCGAAGCGATCGAGGCGCGTGCCCTGGATCGCGCGCGCAATGCCATCAAGAGTCTGATGGCGATGGCGCCCGACCGTACCGAACTGCAGACGGCCGGCGGAGGCTGGCAAACCGTACCCGTGGCCGACGTGGCGGTCGGCGCGCGCGTCCGGGTGCGGCCGGGCGAGCGGATTCCGCTCGATGGGCTGATCCGGGTCGGGCAAAGCGCGATCAATCAGGCGCCAGTGACCGGCGAGAGCGTCCCGGTCGACAAGGCCGTCGGCGATGGGGTGTTCGCCGCCACCATCAACCTCACCGGCATGCTCGAGCTGGAGGTGACCGCCGGTGCAAAGGACACCACCCTGGCGCGCATCATCCGCGCGGTTGAGGAGGCTCAGTCCACGCGGGCGCCGACGCAGCAGTTCGTTGACCGCTTCGCTGGGGTGTACACGCCTGCCGTGTTCGTCGTGGCGCTGCTGGTTGCCGTGGCCAGCCCGCTGCTGCTCGATTGGACCTGGACGGACGCCGTCTACCGCGCCCTGGTGCTGCTGGTGATCGCCTGTCCCTGCGCCCTGGTGATCGCCACGCCCGTGACCGTGGTCAGCGGTCTGGCCGCCGCCGCGCGGCGCGGCATCGTGATCAAGGGCGGCGTCTATCTCGAACAGGCTCGTAGGCTGCGTGTCGTCGCGCTGGACAAAACCGGCACCTTGACCGAGGGCCGGCCGCGGCTGGTCGCGCACCAGGTCGTCAACGGTGACACCGCGCAGGTGTTGGGCTGGACCGCCGCGCTGTCCGCACAGTCCGACCATCCGGTGGCTCAGGCGATTGCCCAGGGTTTGCCTCCCGCCACTGGCGACATCGAGGATTTCACCGCGCTGCCCGGCCGCGGTGTGCGCGGTCGTGTCGACGGCCAGGACCTGTGGCTCGGAAACCACCGTCTGATCGAGGAGCGAGGCGTGTGCTCGCCGGCGACCGAGACGATCCTCGCCGAGCATGAAACCCAAGGGCGCACCACGACGCTGCTGGCGTCGGCCACGGACGTGCTGGCGATCTTCGCGGTCGCCGACACCATCAAGGACAGCTCACGCGCCGCGCTCGAACAACTGCATCGACTCGGCGTGCGCTCGGTCATGCTCACCGGCGACAACAAGCTCACGGCGCGCACCATCGCCACCCAGGCCGGTATCGACGATGCGCGCGGCGACCTGCTGCCGGAAGACAAGCTCGGCATCATCACCGAGCTACAGTCCGCGCACGGCCCCACCGCGATGACCGGCGACGGCATCAACGACGCGCCGGCACTGGCCCGTGCCGACATCGGCTTTGCCATGGGCGGTACCGGCACCGACACAGCACTGGAGGCGGCCGATATCGTGGTGATGAACGACGACCTGCGCCGCATCCCGGAAACCATCGTGCTCTCGCAGCGCACCCACCGGCTGCTGTGGCAGAACATCGGCTTCGCGCTCGGGGTGAAACTGGTGTTTCTGGTGCTCGCCCTGTTCGGAGAGGCCAGCATGTGGATGGCGGTGTTCGCCGATATGGGAGCCAGCCTGATCGTGGTGTTCAATGGCCTGCGAATCCTGCGTTAGGGACCGCGTGAGCAGGGAAGGTGTGGACCTCGACCCCTTCCGTTTCGTCTCGCCGGAAAGCCCTGTGCGTCGTCCGGCTGCGCATTCGCCCTTGTGATATATCGCTGGAGATTCTTTTGGCTCTTGCTTCCATGACGACTCTGGAACGTTACCTGGCCGCGGCCACGCGCAAGAACACGCAGCAAAGTTATGCGCAGGCCACCCGCCACTTCGAGGAGGACTTCGGCGGCTTCCTGCCGGCGACGGGGGAGTCGGTGGCACGGTATCTCGCCGCGTACGCTGGTGTGCTGTCGAACAACACCCTGCGTCAACGCCTGTCCGCGCTGGCCAGCTGGCATCGTCGTCAGGGCTTCTCCGACCCCACCCGTGACGAGGTGGTGCGGCAGGCCTTCAAGGGCATTCGTGCTTTGCATTCCTCGGTCGAGAAGCAGGCGACGCCGCTTCAGGTCGCGGATCTTGAGCGCGTCGATGCATTCTGCCGAGCCGCCGCCACGCAAGCGCGAAAGGAAGGCGACCGGGCGGGCGAGATGCAGGCGCTCCGCGATCGCGCGTTGCTGCTGCTTGGCTTCTGGCGCGCCTTTCGCAGCGACGATCTGGTCCGTCTGCAGATCGAACACCTGGTCCTGCGGCCGGGCGAGAGCCTGACGCTGTGGCTGCCGACCTCCAAGGGTGATCGCGAAAATCAGGGGCGCAGCTGGGTGGTGCCTGCGCTGACCCGCCTGTGTCCCGTCGAGGCGGTGGAGGCCTGGCTGACCGCCTCGAAGCTCGACGCCGGCCCGTTGTTTCGGCGCGTCAATCGCTGGGGGGCGCCGGGCCTGCAGCCCATGAACCGCAAGAGCATCATTCCGTGGCTGCAACGTCTCTTCGTCCAGGCCGGGGTCGACGATGCGCGCAACTACACAAGTCACTCGCTGCGTCGGGGCTTTGCCGGCTGGGCTACCCATCAGGGCTGGGACCTGAAAGCCTTGATGCAGTACGTGGGATGGCGCGACATCCAATCCGCGGCGCGCTACGTCGACCCGCTGACAAGCGATCGGGACCGCCTGGAAGCGGGTCTCGCGCGCTCGTTGCCTGCCGCGGCCGCCCCAGCCCCATCGTCACCCGCCGACGACGTCGTGCGGCTTGAAGTGTCGATCGCGCTGCGCCCCTTCGTCGGCAAGACACGGGGCGTTGCCGCCGCACGCCGGCACATCGAGGAGGTGTGCCTCGCGCGACTCGGTGGACAGAAGTTCGGGCGCAAAGCGGACCGGTACCACGTCCACCTGCCGGCGCAGGCGGATGAGTCCACCCTGACCGAACGCGTCAGCGATCTGCTCGATGAGTTGCACCAGGTCGCCACCAACAACGACTGCTACCTCGAGGCTAAAATCCGAGACGTGGCCACCGGTCGGGCCTGGGACTGAAATGCGCACGGAGTCGGCGTGACAACCGAGTACGAAACCGCCTACCGGCGCCTCACCGACGACATCACCGAGCGCGACCTTCGTCGCCTGTTCACGCCCAGCAAGAAAGACCTTGACCTGGTCAACGGTATCGCCAAGAAGCCCTACGCGCGCCTCGGTCTCGCGATCCACTTCAAGGCCTTTCAGTACCTGGGCTATTTCGTGCTGCTCAAGCACGTGCCCGAGCGGATCAAGGCGCACATTGCCTTGGCGCTGGGCTACAAGCGCCTGCCCCCGGCCTATCGACTCGAAGCCTACGACGGCACCAAGAGCAAGCGCGATCACCTTGCTTCGCTGCGCCGCGTCCTGCGCGTCGAACCGTTCGAGCTGCGCGCGCACCGTGGCTGGGTGGAAGGGGTCGCGCGGGATGCGGCCCAGACCAAGCACAACATTCCGGACATCATCAACCAGCTGATCGACGAGCTGATCCGCCGACGCTTCGAGCTGCCGGTGTTTTCCGTGCTCGAAGACATCGCGCGCGAGGCGCGCACGGCGATCCACGATCAGTACCTGTCTCGCCTGTCGGAGGCGCTGAGTCCGGCGGGCCGCGCCATGATCGATGGACTGCTCAAGCGCGGAACCGACCCGCTGACCGGCTGGAACGCACTCAAGCGCGAACCCAAGCGGCCCACCAATCGGGAGGTACGCCACTGGCTGCAGCATCTGGAGAACCTCAAGCGGCTGGCCGACCAGATGCCACCGCTCGAGATTCCGCCTTCCAAGCTGCGGTTCTTTCGCGACTGGGCGCGCGCCTATGACGCCGCCCAGATGGCGCGGCTGAAGGGCCCGACGCGCTACGGCCTCGCTGCCATCTTCATCCACGCCCAACGCGGTCAGGCGCTGGATGATGTGGTCGATATCTACCTGCGCTTCGTGCAGCGGCTGGAGAACATCGCCGTTCGCAAGCTGCAGGAGCACCGACTGGCGACCGGGTCGGATGCCGACACGCTGATCGAGCGTTTCCTGACCACGCTGCAGGCCGACGACACCCGGGGCAGTGCGGTGAGGCAACTGGCGGCGCTGCGGGACACCTATCAGGACAAGGACGCACTGATCGCAGCCTGCCAGCAGCATCTGTCCGTGCGCCACAAGAACTACCTGCCGTTCCTGGTCGAGCCCTACGAAGGCATGCGCACGCTGCTCCTCAACTGTCTCGACATCGCCGACCTGCACTGCCTTGACGAGGCGTCCGACAGCCGAGCGCTGCTCGGGGTGCTGCAAGGGCTACGAAAGCTGCGGCGCAAGCGCGTCATCACCCATGAGGACGCCGGCCTCGATCCCAAGGATTTGCGTTGGCTCAAGGAGCCCTGGCCTCGGCACGTCGAGATCGATACGCCTGAGGGGCCGGCGCTCGACCGGGTGTTCCTCGAATTGGCGATCCATTTCCGGCTGCGCAACGAACTGAAGTCGGGCGAGCTGTTCGTGCCCAAGGGCAACCGGTTTGATGACTACCGGGAGCACCTGCTCGACGACGAGCGCTTCGCCAAGGAACTCGACGCCTATGGCGAGACCACCCGGATCGAGATCGACCCGGTCAAGCACGTGGCGAAGCTGCGGCGCGAACTGGGTGCCAAGACCGCCCAGGTCGACGCGCGATTCCCCAACAATCCGTTCGCCGAGATCGTCAACAACAAGCTCAAGCTGTCGCGAATTCGGCGCAACGAGCTGAGCCCCGAGGTGAAGCTGCTCGAAGCCGAAATCACGGCCAGAATGGCCGAGGTCAACGTCGCCGACGTGCTGGTCGACGCCTGCCGGTGGGCCAACGTGGCGTCGGAGTTCCGTACCGTGGCCGGCGAGAAAGGCCGCCTCAAGGACCTGTCGCTGCGCATCGTGGTGTCGCTCATCTGCTACGGGCTGAATCTCGGCGCCTCCCAGACCGAGCGCTCCGTGCGCCTGGTTTCGCGCAAGCAGGTCGCCTGGTTGAACCAGCAGTACGTGACCGAGGAGACCCTGGATCGAGCGATCGTCAAGGTCATCAACTGCTTCAACCAGTTCCAGCTGCCGAAGTACTGGGGCAGCGGGATGAGCGCGTCCGCCGATGGCAAGAAGTGGAACATCTACGAGCAAAACCTCATCTCCGAGCGCCACATCCGGTATGGGGGCTATGGCGGCCTCGGCTACTACCATGTGTCCGACCGCTACATCGCACTGATGGCGCACTTCACCACGTGCGGAACTTACGAGGCGATCCACATCCTGGACGGCCTGCTCAAGAACGCCTCGGAGATCCAGCCGGACACCGTGCATGGCGATACGCAGTCGCAGAGCTACCCGGTGTTTGCATTGGCGTACCTGCTCGGCATCAAGCTGATGCCCAGGATCCGGGATCTCGGGGATTGTTCCTTCAGTCGCGCCGAACCCAAGCAGCGCTACACGCATATCAATGCGCTGATGGACGCGGCGATCAAGTGGGACCTGATCGAAGAGCACCTGCCGGAGATGATGCGCATCGCGGTGTCCATCAAGGCAGGGTTGCTAACCTCGTCGTCGATTCTCCGCCGGCTGGGCACGCAGAATCGGAAGAACCCGATCTACTTCGCGTTCGTCGAACTCGGGCGCGTGATCCGCACGCTCTTCCTGCTCGACTACGTGGACGATGTCGAGCTGCGCAGGACGATTCACCGCGCCACCAACAAGAGTGAACAGTTCAACGGCTTCATGCGACTGGTGTTCTTCGGCGGGGAAGGCGTCGTGGCCGAGAACATGCGCCACGAACAGCAGAAACTGGTGAAGTGGGCGCACCTGGCCGCGAACCTGATCATCCTGCACAACGTCAACGAGATGACTCGGGTCCTCCGCGAACTCGAAGCCGAAGGCTACGAGCTCACGGAGGAGGCGATGGCAGGCACGTCGCCGTTCCGAATGGGACACCTCAACCGTTTCGGCTTGATGCTGGTGGACAGCAATCGGGACTCTGATCCCTCGCAGGCAGACTGGCAGCCGAAGTCCTCTGGTGCCGGCCCCGAAAACTTTACGGTTCATTGACTTACAGAAGATTGTCGGACTTTTCCCGAGTTAACGGCCAACCCTCACCTTGAGACCGACGCCACGCCCAGTCAGATCGTGCACGGTGTTGATCAGGTGCCGAAGGTCGCGCCCGAGCCGGTCGAGCTTCCATACGACCAAGGTATCCCCTGAACGCAACGCCTT
>Ga0075012_10002426_pt1 | contig 18380 bp, 20 predicted proteins | sample All_14_2_FD_71474 | JGI IMG/M metagenome (GOLD analysis project Ga0075012, IMG submission 71474) | Freshwater microbial communities in response to fracking from Pennsylvania, USA - Allegheny Zone_MetaG_DW_15 | ecosystem: Environmental > Aquatic > Deep subsurface > Groundwater > Drilled... | reverse complement strand
ATGCCGATGGTGAACTCCGGCATGCCATCCCTTCGGTCGGTGTCCGCGCCGTAATGGAGCAGTGGGACCACAATACTTACTCTGTTATATTCTCACAAGACATGTGGCACAGTCACGAAAACTCACGAATAGCCCCTGGATTACTGTGATTTAGTAACATATGTTTAACCCGAGACTCACTCCATGACCTTCGAGAACACAGCGGAGAGGCGCCCCCATGACCAGTTGGCTCGATGACGTATTTGCCGTGCAGAAGCCCGTGATCGCGATGCTGCACCTGGCGGCACTGCCCGGTGACCCTGGCTTCGATACCGCCGCGGGTGTCCGGGCGGTCGTCGACCGCGCCAAGGAGGAACTGGCCGCGCTACAGGAAGGCGGCGTCGACGGGGTCATGGTCTCCAACGAGTTCAGCCTCCCGTACCTCACCAAGACCGAGCCGATCACCGCCATCACCATGGCCCGGGTGATCGGCGAGCTGCTGTCCGAGTTCACCGTGCCCTACGGCGTGAACGTGCTGTGGGACGGTCGCGCGTCGATCGATCTGGCGGTGGCCACCGGCGCCCAATGGGTGCGTGAGATCTTCACCGGCGTCTATGCCAGCGATTTCGGACTGTGGGACACCAACGTCGGCGAGGTCGCCCGGCACCGCCACCGCGTCGGCGGGGCCGGTGTGAAGCTGCTGTTCAACATCGTCCCGGAGTCGGCGGTCTACCTGGCCGACCGTGATCTGGCCTCGGTCACCGCCACCACGGTCTTCGCCACCAAACCCGATGCCATCTGCGTGTCCGGCCTGACCGCGGGCGCGTCCACCGACACCCAGGCGCTGCGGGTGGTCAAGGACAACGCCGGCGCGGTGCCGGTGTTCGTGAACACCGGTGTGCGGGCGCACAACGCGGCCGAACAACTGTCCATCGCCGACGGCGCGGTCGTCGGTACCTACTTCAAACAGGACGGGGTGTTCGAGAACCGTGCCGTGGCGTCGCGAGCCTCGGAGCTGATGGACGCGGTGAAGGAATTCCGCAAGACGCTATGACCGAGCACTTACGCCTGCTGGCGATCGACGCCGCCCGCCGCGGAGCGGCGGTGTGCCGGCAGCACTGGGGCGAACCCGTGCAGATCGCGACCAAGGGAGCGGCCGGCGACGTGGTGACCGCGGTGGATCGCGCCGCCGAGCAGGCCGTGCGCGCGGCGCTGCTGGCGGCCCGGCCGGGCGACGGTGTACTCGGGGAGGAGTTGTCCGAGCACGTCGGGTCCGGGTCGGTGCAGTGGGTCGTCGACCCACTCGACGGCACCACCAACTACACCCGGCGGCTGCCGCATTTCGGTACCTCGGTGGCGGCCCGGTCCACGACCGACGGCAGCTGGCTGGCCGGCGCGGTGTGCGCGCCGGTGCTGGGAATGACCTGGAGTGCCGCCAAAGGTCTTGGCGCCCATCTCGACTCGGGGTCGGGGGAGGTGCGGCTGCCGCTGGCGCTGATGGCGTCCTCGGTGCGACTGATGGGCACCGGGCTGTCCTACGATCCCGGTCACCGGCGCAGGCAGCTGCGTGAACTCGGTGCGGTGATGGCCGAATACACCGATATGCGCCGATTCGGGGCGGCCGCACTGGATCTCTGCCTGGTGGCCCAGCGCAGCCTCGACGCCTTCGTCGAGGACGATCTCGCGGTGCACGACTGGGCGGCCGGCGCGCTGATCGCCGAGGAGGCCGGCGCCGTGGTGCTGCGCTCGGACACCGGCGGGGTCTCAGCGCGCTGGGCTTGACCGCTCGGCGTTCACGCAGACCACCGAGACGCCCGTCGACCGCAACGCGTCCACCGTCGGATGGGTCGGCGGGCCGTCGGTGACCAGGATCGAAATCGCCGATACCGGTGCGACGTTGATCAACTGCACGCGGCCGAGTTTGGAGGCGTCGGCGGCCACGATGACCCGGTCGGCCGAGCGCATGGCCGCCTGTTTCACGTTGCCCTCCTCGCGGTGGTACTCGGAGGCGCCGCGCTTACCGTCGACCCCGGCGATACCCATCACGTAGGTGTCGCAGTTGTACCGCAGGTAGAAATCCTCGGCCTCGGCACCGATCAGACTCAGCTCGCCCGGGCGCACCTTGCCGCCGGTCAGCAGGATCGTGGTGTCCGGCTCGTCGGCCAGTTCGATGGCGACCAGCACGCTGGGGGTGATCACGGTCAGGCCCAGATCGCGTCCCTTCACCGCCCTGGCCACGGCCAGCACCGTGCTGCCGCTGTCCAGGATGACGGTCTCGCGTGGGGTCAACAGGTCGGCGACCGCGTGCGCGATGTGCAACTTCTCGTCGGCGGAGTCGGCGGCCCGCGCATCGAAGGACGGCTCGGTCGACTTACCGCCGAAGGCGATGGCGCCGCCGAGCACCCGGCGCGCGATGCCCTGTTCCTCGAGGCGCTCGATATCGCGGCGGATGGTCATCTCCGAGACGTCGAATTCGTCGGCCAGCGTGGCGAAGTCGACCTCGCGGTCGGTGTGGATCCGGGCGGCGATCGCTGCGCGGCGAGCGTGTGCGTTCAAGCCGGCGGTCATGCCGACAGCGTAAACGACAGATGTGAATAAATCACAACAATCACACCGTGTTGACGCGGCGCTCCCACATCGAGGCCCAGAGCGCCGCCGTCGCCGCGGTACACGCGCCGGCACCCGCGACGTGCAGGGCGACCAGCGCCTCCGGCACACCGGTGAAGAACTGCACCGCACCGAGCCCACCCTGGGCGATCACCAACGCCACCAGGACCCCGAGGCGGGTCAGCACCGGGCGCGGCACCCGCACAGCCACCAGCGCGAAGCCCAGCGACACCAGCAGCGACAGGTAGGCGATCAGCAGCGTCGAATGCATGTGCACCAGGGTGGTGATCTCCACCTCCAGGCGCGGTACCGGGCGCGCGACGCTCTTGTCACCCGCGTGCGGGCCCGCGCCGGTCACCATGGTGCCGGTCACCAGCACCGCGGACAGGGCGACACCGCCGAGGGCGGTCAGCTGGCGCAACGGTTTCGGCGCCACCGCCACCGGCGTGCCCTCATCGGGTTCGCCGATCTTGGCGTAGAGCAGCACCGCCAGCCACACCATCGCCATCGACACCAGCAGGTGGATGGCCACCGTCCACCAGAGCAGGCCGGTGAGCACGGTGATTCCGCCGATGATCGCCTGGGCGACGGTCGAGGCCGGCATCAGCCAGGCGTAGCCCAGCACCTCGCGGCGGCGCCGGGCCCGGGTGACGACGATGACCGCGGCGGCCGCGGTGAGCACGACCAGGAAGGTGAGCATCCGATTGCCGAATTCGACGGCCTGATGGATGCCGGCGACCTCGGCGTGCGGCACCGGGGTGAAACTGCCCGGGAAACACTGCGGCCAGGTGGGGCAGCCCAGTCCGGAAGCCGTGACCCTGACGATGGCCCCGGTGACGGCGATACCGCCCTGGGTCAGGATTACCAGCGCCGCGACGATGCGCTGCACGCGCAGGCTGGGCACGGGCAGCGTGTCGACGAGTCGCAGGAAAAGTCGTCCGACAGCCACGGCCCGATCGTAGAGCAGTGCTAACTACGGGCTGTAGTAGGGCTGTAGTAGGGCTGGCTCGGCGGCCTCAGCACCAGATCGCCAGCCGGCGGCCGCGCCCGTCGACCTGCGGCGGGTCCGGCAGGCTGAACGCCGCCCCGATGGCGATGCGGTGCGCGCTCCACGCCGCGGCCGCGGCATCGAGCACATCGTCGGCGGGTACCGCGGCCACGGCCGGGCCGAGGTCCTCCGGCAGGTCGATGCCGTGCGCGCCCAGCACCCGCAACCGGGCCCGTTGACCGCGCCAGCTCTTCTTCCTGCCGTCACAGGCCCGCAGGCCCATCTCCTGGAACGACAACTCGGGGTGCACCTCGTACAGCGGGAGCCGCGACCCGTCGGCCACCGCCTCGGCCTCCAGGAACTTCCGCCGCAGCCCCCAGGTCTGGATGCTGATGCCGGTGCCGGTCAGGGCTTTGGCCGCGGCGGTGGCCGCCGCATGGTTGGGCGCGTCGAACACCGCCCGCGGCGGCATCACGAACAGGCTCGACGACCGCGCACCGAGACGGCGTTGCGCGGCCCGGTCGCAGGCGCGCGCCTCGGAGTCCAGCAGGCCCAGCGGAATGTCCACGCCGATGGCGACCGCGTCGGGTGCGGCGGCGAGCAGCGCGCGCAGCGTCTCGTCCACATGGGCGCCGCCGTAGCGCCCGTCCCGGAGCTCGATGCCGACCCAGCCGTTGCGCCAGCCGTCGACTCCGAGCACCACGCTCACGTGAAGCGGAACCAGCGCAGCGCGGCCAGCGCCGAGAGCGCGCCCCAGACCGCCAGCACGGCGATCCCGAACCAGTCCACCGACAGTGTCATCGCCTGCGTCAGCGATTCGGTCAGCGCGCCCGACGGTGTCAGCCGCGCCACCCAGCGCAACGCCGCGGGCACCGGCCCGCCCTCGAGCGTCAACGCACCCAGGGCCGCGAAGACGAACCACAGCAGGTTGGCCAGGGCCAGCACGATCTCCGAGCGCAGTGTCCCGCCGAGCAGCAGTCCCAGCGCGGCGAAGGTCGCGGTGCCGAGCGCGATGACGACCGCACCCAACGCCAGGGCGCCCACCGCGGGCCGCCATCCCAGGGCGAACCCGATGGCGCCCAGCAGGATCGACTGCAGGAACACCACGGCCACCACGGCCAGCGACTTACCGGCGATGATGCCCCAGACCGGAAGTGCGGTGGCGCCGAGTCGTTTCAGTGCGCCGTAGCGGCGGTCGAAGGCCACCGCGATGGCCTGCCCGGTGAAGGCGGTGGAGATGACCGCCAGCGCCATGATCGCGGGGGTGAAGGTCGCCGCCCGGTTGGCGCCGAACGCCCCGAGCGGCAACAGGGTGAGCCCGATCAGCAGAGTGATCGGAATGAACATGGTGAGCAGCAGCTGCTCACCGTTGCGCAGCAGCAGGCGCAGCTCCAGGCCGAACTGCGCGGTCAGCATCTGGCGCACCGCGGCCGGGCGCGGGTCGGGGGAGAACGTGCCCGCAGCGAAACGATTGCTCACGATCTCAACTCCCGGCCGGTCAGATCCAGGAACACCTGTTCCAGGCTGCGTTGTTCGACCCGCATGTCGGTGGCGAGCACGTTCACCCGCGCGCACCAGGCCGTCACCGTGGCCAGTACCTGCGGGTCGATATGTCCCTCCACCAGATATTCGCCGGAGGTGGCCTCGGTGGCCCGGTAGTTCTCCGGCAGCGCCGAGACCAGCAGGGCGAGATCGAGTTTCGGCGGGGCGGTGAAACGCAGCTGGTTCTCCGCGCCGCTGCGCATCAGCTCGGCGGGCGTGCCCGCGGCCACCGTGGACCCGTGGTCGATGATGACGATGCGGTCGGCGAGTTCCTCGGCCTCGCTGAGCTGATGGGTGGTCAGCACCACGGTCACGCCGTCGCGGCGCAACGCATCGATCAGTTCCCACACCACGATCCGGGCGTGGGCGTCCATGCCCGCGGTCGGCTCGTCCAGGAACACCAGCTCCGGGCGCCCGACCACCGCGCAGGCCAGGGCCAGGCGCTGCTGCTGGCCCCCGGACAGCCGGCGGTAGGTGGTGCGCGCCGCCTCCGTCAGGCCGAGGGTGTCCAGGAGCCACTGCGGGTCCAGCGGATTGGCGGCGTAGGCGGCGACCAGGTCGAGCATCTCGCCGGCGCGCGCCGCGGGATACCCGCCGCCGCCCTGCAGCATCACGCCCACCCGCTCACGCAGCTTGGCGTTGTCGGTACCCGGGTCCAGGCCGAGGATTTCCAGGCTGCCCGCGTCGGGGCGCACGAATCCCTCGCACATCTCGACCGTGGTGGTCTTGCCCGCCCCGTTGGGCCCGAGCAACGCGAACACCTCGGCGCGGTGCACCTCGAGGTCCAGGTTGTCCACCGCGGTCGTCGCGCCGTACCGCTTCGTCACCCCGCGAAGGCGTACGACAGTCTCAGAACCGGTGGTCACGGAGATTCAGCGTAAGCGTCGGGTCTGGCGGCCGGTGGCTCCGGTCCGGGTCGGGGGCCCGCCGTGTCGTCGGGCCCGGGGGCGGGCAGCCCGCGCCACGGCAGCCGGCGGTAGGTGATCGCGATCAGCGCCAGCACGATCACGGCACTGGCCAGGGTGGCGTCCACGATCTGGAAGAGCGCGAACCGGTCACCGTTGGCGGTCGGCCCGAATATGCCCACCACCAGCGTCATCGCGATGGCGGAGCCGCGGAAGCCGGGGCGGGTGGCCCAGGTCGCCAGCGGGATAATGGCCCACAGCAGGTACCAGGGCTGGACCACCGGGAAGAGCAGCACCGTCGCGCCGAGCGCGACGCCGAGGCCGCCGACCGGATGCAGGCGGCCGCGGAACACCGCCAGCAGCAGCCAGGTCACCAGGATTGCGATGATGATCACACCGATGCCGCGGGTCAGGCCCAACACCGAGGTGGTGTGGTCGCCGAGACCCAGCAGGATGCCGACCTGTCCGGTGCCCAGGGCGATCAGCGTGGGTGGCGACATCCAGGACCGCACGACATTGGCGGTGCCGAGGGTGAACAGCCAGCCGAAGCCCAGTCCGCTGGCCCAGCCGATCACCGCCATCACCGCCAGCGACAGGGCGCCGAGGGAGAATCCGGCGGCCAGCAGCGCCTTGACGGTGCCGCCCCAGCGCCAGGCCAGCGCCATCACGACGAAGCCCATCGCCAGCAGCGAGGGCAACTTGACCTGGGAGGACATCGTGATCAAGACGGTGCCGGCGATCAGCATCCCGGTCGCCTGCGGCGGTATCCGCCACCGCCCGGCCCGGACGCCGTCGATACCGCGCAACGCGAACTCGGTGCCCGCGAGCATCAGCCCGAGCATCAGCGCCTCGTTGTGGATGCCGGCCACCAGGTGCATGAACAGCAGCGGATTGCACGGTCCCAGCCACAACGCGCTCACCTCGTGCACACCGCAACGCTGGGCCAGCCGCGGCGTGGCCCAGACGATGAGGCCGACCCCGACGAGTACGACGAGCCGGTGGCAGAGCACCGCGGCGACGATGTTGTCCCCGGTGATGACCGAGATGCCCTCGCCGATCCAGAGGAACAACGGGCCGTAGGGCGCCGGGGTCTCCCGCCACAGGCTGGGCACCGACAGGGTGAACACGTGATCGAGGCCCAGCCCCGGCGCGGGCCCGACCCGGTAGGGGTCGAGGCCGAGGTGGGCGATCTGACTCTGCGCCAGATAGGAGTAGACATCCTTGCTGTACATCGGCGGGGCGATCAGCAGCGGTAACAGCCACAGCAACAGCGTGCGGTCGAGCTGGCTGCGCGACATCCGGTGCGGGCCCAGCGCGAACCGGCCCAGCATCAGCCAGGCCAGCGCCATCATCACCGCGCCGGTGGTGGTCATGGTCAGCGACACGGTCTGGATACGTGAGGGCAGGTTGAGCAGGCGGACGCCGAACGTCGGGTCCTGCACGACTGGCCGGGCACCGGCGCCGAGCGCGCCGATCGCCATGAGGACGGTTCCGGTCGCACCGAATACCCTGGTGCGGCGCAGGGAGACGACCTCGGCGCCGTTCAGCGGTGAGCCCACCGATCGTTCGTCGGCGTGCCAACGGGCGACCGCCGAGCTGAAGGACCCGAGGGCGGTCATGCGAGCAGCGTAGCGGCCGGGCTCGGGCGGCCCGCCACCGTCGGGCGGATGGTTAGGGTTGCCTTGGTGGAACCGCGCCCCGAATTCCGACACAATGGTGTTGTGAAAATAACCCCGGAGGCACCGGGCGCGGTCGAGTCCGCGCCATCGGTGGTGCCTGCGGTGTCTTCCGAAGGCCATACCCGCACCGCGATCGTCGGGTTGCTCCTGGAGGGCCCGGTCACCGCCGGTGACATCGGCCAGCGCCTCGGCATCTCGGCGGCCGGTATCCGCCGGCACCTCGACGCGCTGATCGAGGCCGGCGACGCCGAGGCCAGCGCGGCAGCGGCCTGGCAGCACCACGGGCGGGGCCGGCCGGCCAAGCGGTACCGGCTGACCGCCGCGGGCCGGGCGAAGCTCTCGCACGCCTACGACGATCTGGCGGCCGCCGCGATGCGCCAGCTGCGCGAGATCGGCGGCGACGATGCCGTGCGCACGTTCGCCCGCCGCCGTATCGACACCATCCTGGCCGGCGTGCCCGAGGTGAGCGACCGCGATTCGGTCGCACAGACCGCAGATCGGGTGGCCGCCGCGCTGACCGGCGCCGGATATGCGACCACCACCACCCCGGTGGCCGGTCCGCTCTCCGGTGTGCAGATCTGCCAGCATCATTGCCCGGTGTCACACGTGGCCGAGGAATTTCCCGAGCTGTGTGACGCTGAACAAGAGGCGTTCGCCCAGATCCTGGGAACTCACGTCCAGCGGTTGGCCACCATCGTCAACGGTGATTTCGCCTGCACCACCCATGTTCCACTGGTCCTCGACAAGGACACCCCCGTTGACACCCCCGATCGGCCCGCAGCCCGTGCCGAATCCACCACCACACAAGGAGTGTCGCAATGACCCTCACCCCGGAGACCCCGCTGACCCAGGAAGAGACCATCGCGTCCCTGGGTAAGTACGGTTACGGCTGGTCGGACTCCGACGTCGCCGGCGCCAGTGCCCAGCGCGGCCTGAACGAGGCTGTCGTGCGCGACATCTCGGCGAAGAAGAACGAGCCCGAGTGGATGCTCGACATCCGCCTGCGGGCGTTGCGCACCTTCGACAAGAAGCCGATGCCCAACTGGGGTTCCGACCTGGACGGCATCTTCTTCGACAACATCAAGTACTTCGTGCGCTCCAGCGAGAAGCAGGCCGCCACCTGGGACGACCTGCCCGCCGACATCAAGAACACCTACGACAAGCTGGGCATCCCGGAGGCCGAGAAGCAGCGCCTGGTCTCCGGTGTGGCCGCCCAGTACGAATCCGAGGTGGTGTACCACTCGATCCGTGAGGACCTGGAGGCCCAGGGGGTCATCTTCCTGGACACCGACTCGGGACTGCGTGAGCACCCCGAGCTGTTCAAGAAGTACTTCGGCACCGTGATCCCGGCCGGGGACAACAAGTTCTCGGCGCTGAACACCGCGGTGTGGTCGGGCGGTTCCTTCATCTATGTGCCGCCGGGCGTGCACGTCGACATCCCGCTGCAGGCCTACTTCCGGATCAACACCGAGAACATGGGCCAGTTCGAGCGCACCCTGATCATCGCCGACGAGGGTTCCTACGTGCACTACGTCGAGGGCTGCACCGCGCCGATCTACAAGTCCGATTCGCTGCACTCGGCCGTCGTCGAGATCGTGGTGAAACCCGGTGCCCGGGTGCGTTACACGACCATCCAGAACTGGTCGAACAACGTCTACAACCTGGTCACCAAGCGTGCCCGCGCCGAAGCCGGCGCCACCATGGAATGGGTCGACGGCAATATCGGTTCCAAGGTGACGATGAAGTACCCGGCGGTCTGGATGACCGGTGAGTACGCCAAGGGTGAGGTGCTCTCGGTGGCGTTCGCCGGCGAGGGCCAGCACCAGGACACCGGCGCCAAGATGCTGCACCTGGCGCCGAACACGTCGAGCAACATCGTGTCCAAGTCCGTCGCGCGTGGCGGCGGCCGTGCCTCCTACCGCGGACTGGTGCAGGTCAACAAGGGCGCCCACGGTTCGAAGTCCAGCGTGAAATGCGATGCGCTGCTGGTCGATACGATCAGCCGCAGCGACACCTACCCCTATGTCGACATCCGCGAGGACGACGTCACGATGGGTCACGAGGCCACCGTGTCCAAGGTCAGCGAGGATCAGATGTTCTATCTGATGAGCCGCGGGATGACCGAGGACGAGGCGATGGCGATGGTGGTGCGTGGGTTCGTCGAGCCGATCGCCAAGGAACTGCCGATGGAGTACGCGCTGGAACTCAACCGGCTGATCGAACTCCAGATGGAAGGCGCGGTCGGCTAGTGAGTGAACTGACTACCGCGGTCGAGGGTGGCCGCAAGTCCGGCTCGGCGCTCAATGCCAACAAGGGCGAGCAGTTCGCCTCGTTCGACGTCGACGCATTCGAGGTGCCCGGCGGTCGCGATGAGTTGTGGCGGTTCACGCCGCTGAAACGGCTTCGCGGCCTGCACGACGGGTCGGCGCCCGCGACGGGCTCCGCGCTGATCGAGGTGACCGAGCGCCCCGGCGTGACGATCGAGACCGTCCAGCGCGACGACAAGCGACTCGGAGAAGCCGGCGCACCGACGGATCGTGTTGCCGCCCAAGCGTATTCGTCGTTCGGTAACGCCACCGTGGTCACCGTCGCACGGGGCACCGAGGTCGCCGAGCCCATCGAGATCGTGATCACCGGCCCCGGCGCGGGCAACGTCGCCTACGGGCACCTGCAGATCCGGATGGAGGAGCTGTCCCGGGCGATCGTGGTGGTCGACCTGCGTGGCAGCGGCACCTACGCCGACAACGTCGAGATCATCGTCGGTGACGCGGCCTCGGTCGGGGTGATTTGGATCGCCGACTGGGCCGATGACATGGTGCACGTGAGTTCGCATCATGCCCGCCTCGGCAAGGACGCCACATTGGGACATGTGAACGTCACCCTCGGCGGTGACGTGGTGCGCACCACCGCCACCGTGCGGTTCACCGCCCAGGGCGGCAAGGCCCAGTTGCTCGGAACCTATTTCGCCGATGACGGCCAGCACTTCGAGTCCCGGCTGCTCGTCGACCACGCGGTGCCCAACTGCACATCCGACGTGCTGTACAAGGGTGCGCTGCAAGGTGATCCGACTTCTGACAAGCCCGACGCGCACACCGTGTGGATCGGCGATGTGCTGATCCGCGCGGCGGCCACCGGCACCGACACCTATGAGGCGAACCGCAACCTGGTGCTCACCGACGGCGCCCGCGCCGACTCGGTGCCCAACCTGGAGATCGAGACCGGTGAGATCGCCGGTGCCGGACATGCCAGCGCCACCGGCCGTTTCGATGACGAGCAGCTGTTCTACCTGCGCGCCCGGGGCATCCCCGAGGAGCAGGCCCGCCGCCTGGTGGTGCGCGGTTTCTTCGGCGAGATCATCGCCAAGATCGCCGTGCCGGCCGTGCGGGAGCGCCTGACCGAAGCCATCGAACGAGAACTAGCCATCACGGCTCAAGCCAGTTCTACAGACGAGAAAGCAGCCCACGAATGACCACGCTCGAAGTCAAAGACCTGCACGTCAGCGTCGCCAATCCGGAGGGCGGGGACGACATCCCGATCCTCAAGGGCGTCAACCTGACCGTGAAGTCGGGGGAGACCCACGCGGTGATGGGTCCCAACGGATCCGGCAAGTCCACCCTGTCCTATGCCATCGCCGGCCATCCGAAGTACAAGGTCACCTCCGGGTCGATCACCCTCGACGGTGCCGATGTGCTCGAGATGAGTGTCGACGAGCGGGCGCGCGCCGGACTCTTCCTGGCCATGCAGTACCCGGTCGAGGTTCCCGGTGTCTCCATGTCGAACTTCCTGCGGACCGCGGCCACCGCGGTGCGCGGCGAGGCGCCGAAGCTGCGGCACTGGGTCAAAGAGGTCAAGGGTGCCATGACCGAGCTGGACATCGATCCGGCCTTCAGTGAGCGAAGCGTCAATGAGGGGTTCTCCGGCGGGGAGAAGAAGCGCCACGAGATCCTGCAGCTGTCGCTGCTCAAGCCGAAGATCGCCATCCTCGACGAGACCGACTCCGGTCTGGACGTCGACGCGCTGCGCATCGTCAGCGAGGGCGTCAACCGCTATGCCGAGGCAGAAAACGGCGGACTGCTGCTGATCACGCACTACACCCGGATCCTGCGCTACATCCGCCCGCAGTTCGTGCATGTGTTCTTCGACGGCCGCATCATCGAATCCGGCGGTCCGGAACTGGCCGACGAGCTCGAAGAGAACGGCTACGAGCGATTCACCCAGGCAGCATCGACCTCCTAGGAGCTCCGATCGTGACCACGACATCCGTTGCCCGCGCACTGGATCTGGAGGGGATCGCCCGCATCCGGGCCGACTTCCCCATCCTGAACCGGGTGATGCGCGGCGGGTGTCAGCTGGCCTATCTGGATTCCGGTGCGACCTCGCAGAAACCGCTGGCGGTGCTGGACGCCGAACGGGCGTTCTTGACCACCTCCAACGGTGCAGTACACCGCGGCGCGCACCAGTTGATGGAGGAAGCCACCGACGCCTACGAGCAGGGCCGCGCGGATATCGCGGCGTTCGTGGGTGCCGATGTCGACGAGCTGGTGTTCACCAAGAACGCGACCGAGGCCATCAACCTGGTGGCCTATGCGTTGGGCGACAACCGGTTCGAGCGCGCCGTCGGTCCCGGTGACGTCATCGTCATCACCGAGTTGGAGCATCACGCCAACCTGGTGCCGTGGCAGGAGCTGGCCCGGCGGAGCGGCGCCACCCTGCAGTGGTACGGGGTGACCGACGACGGACGCATCGACCTGGACTCGTTGGAACTCGACGAGCGGGTCAAGATCGTCGCCTTCACCCACCACTCGAATGTCACCGGTGCGCTGGCGCCGGTGGACGAACTGGTGGCCCGGGCCAAGGCGGTCGGGGCGCTCACCCTGCTGGACGCCTGCCAGTCGGTGCCCCACCAGCCCATCGACTTCCATGCTCTCGGTGTCGATTTCGCGGCGTTCTCCGGGCACAAGATGCTCGGCCCGACCGGTATCGGCGCGCTCTACGGGCGGCGTGCGCTGCTGAACGCGTTGCCGCCGTTCATCACCGGCGGCTCGATGATCGAGACCGTCACCATGGCGGAGACCACCTTCGCGCCCGCGCCGCAGCGGTTCGAGGCGGGCACACCGATGACCTCGCAGGTGGTCGGATTGGCCGCCGCCGCCCGCTATCTGGGTGCGATCGGCATGCCCGCGGTGCAGGCCCACGAGCAGACGCTGGTGGCCGCCGCGCTGGCCGGACTCGCCGAGGTGCCGCAGGTGCGCATCATCGGTCCGCTCAGCACGCAGCGGCGCGCCTCCCCGGTCAGCTTCGTGCTCGACGGTGTGCACGCCCACGATGTGGGCCAGGTGCTCGACGACGAGGGTGTCGCGGTGCGGGTCGGGCACCACTGCGCGGCCCCGCTGCACCGCAGGTTCGGGATCAGCGCCACCGCGCGGGCCTCGTTCGCGGTGTACAACACCCTCGACGAGGTGGACCGGCTGGTGGCCGGGGTCAGGCGAGCGGTGGAGTTCTTCTCGTGAGAATGGAACAGATGTACCAGGAGGTGATCCTGGACCACTACAAGCACCCGCACCACCGGGGGCTGCGTGAGCCCTACGGCGCCGAGGTGCACCACGTGAACCCGACCTGCGGTGACGAGGTCACCCTGCGGGTGGCGCTGTCCGCGGACGGCGAAACGGTCGTGGACGTCTCCTATGACGGACAGGGTTGTTCGATCAGCCAGGCCGCGACCTCGGTGCTCACCGACCAGGTCATCGGGCAGAGCGTCGGCGACGCGCTCAAGACGGTCGCCGCGTTCACCGAGATGATCTCCTCGCGCGGCAATGTCGAGGGGGATGAGGATGTGATCGGCGACGGAATCGCCTTCGCCGGTGTCGCCAGGTATCCGGCGCGGGTGAAATGCGCGCTGCTGGGCTGGACGGCGTTCAAGGCTGCACTGGCGCAGGCCAGCGATGAAGACCTGGAGGACAAACGATGAGTGACACCGAAGCCGTGAACGAAGAGCTGCTGGCCGATGTCGAAGAGGCGATGCGCGATGTCGTGGACCCCGAGCTCGGGATCAACGTCGTCGACCTCGGTCTGGTGTACGGCATGAACCTGGAGCAGGGCGAGGCCGGCACGGTCGCGCTGATCGATATGACGCTGACCTCGGCGGCCTGCCCGTTGACCGACGTCATCGAGGATCAGACGCGCACCGCGTTGGTGGGTGCCGGCCTGGTCACCGAGATCAAGCTGAACTGGGTCTGGAATCCGCCGTGGGGTCCGGACAAGATCACCGACGACGGCCGCGAGCAGCTGCGCGCCCTCGGCTTCACCGTCTGACCGGCGCCGGTTGGCCCGGCGGCATAGTGGGAATCCCAGGACGAGCCGAGACGTTAGGAACAACGTGACTACAAGGGATATCACCGCAGCAGAGTTCAAGGCGATCGTCGATGACAACGACATCGTGCTCGTCGACTTCTGGGCCTCGTGGTGCGGTCCGTGTCGCGCCTTCGCACCGACCTTCGGTGCCTCCGCGGACAAGCATCCCGATATCGTGCACGCCAAGGTCGACACCGAGGCCGAACCCGAGCTGGCGCAGGCCGCCGAGATCCAGGCGATCCCGACCCTGATGGCGTTCAAGAAGGGGCATCAGGTGTTCCGGCAGTCCGGAGCACTGGGTCCCGCCCAGCTCGAAGACCTGATCACCAAGATCAAGGAATTCGACATCGACGCGGCCGTGGCCTCGCAGGGGAACTGAGCCGCACGCTAACGTGCTCGGCGTGGCTGAGCACAGTGAGTTCGTTCTCGTCGACCGTCCCGAGCCGGGCGTGGCCTTGGTCACCCTCAACCGCCCCGAGCGGATGAACTCGATGGCCTTCGACGTCATGGTCCCGCTGCGGTCGGTGATCGCCGACCTGCACCATGACAATGACGTTCGGGTCGTCGTGCTCACCGGTGCCGGGCGGGGGTTCTCCTCCGGAGCCGACCACAAGTCGGCGGGTTCGGTCCCGCACGTGCAGGGCCTGACCCGGCCGTCGTTCGCGTTGCGCTCGATGGAGGTCCTCGATGACGTGATCCTGGGCCTGCGGCGGCTGCATCAACCGGTGATCGCCGCGGTCAACGGCGCCGCGATCGGCGGCGGACTGTGCCTGGCCCTGGCCTGCGACATCCGGGTCGCCGCAGCTGGGGCCTATTTCCGGGCGGCCGGTATCAACAACGGGCTGACCGCCAGCGAGCTGGGCCTGTCCTATCTGCTGCCCCGCGCGATCGGTGCCTCTCGGGCATTCGAGATCATGCTGACCGGTCGTGATGTCGCTGCCGCCGAGGCCGAACGGATCGGGCTGGTCTCCAGCGTCGTCGGCGAGGACGAGCTGTTGTCGCGGTGCCTGGAGATGGCCCGCGGGATCGCGGCGTTCTCCCGGCCGGGAATCGAATTGACGAAGCGCACACTGTGGAGTGGACTGGACGCCGGTAGCCTGGAAGGCCATATGCAGGCCGAAGGACTCGGCCAACTGTATGTGCGTCTGCTTACCGCCAACTTTGAAGAAGCGGTCGCCGCGCGCAAAGATAAGCGGGATCCGGTGTTCACCGATGAGCGCTTGCGCGAAGAGCCGACGAGCACCGACGACAGATAGTTCGTTTATTTGAGGAGGTAGTTGCGTGATCACCGCAACGGACCTGGAGGTCCGCGCCGGGGCGCGCACACTGCTGTCCATCGAGGGTTCCGCGCTGCGGATCCAGCCCGGGGACCGGATCGGCCTGGTCGGCCGCAACGGCGCCGGAAAGACCACCACCATGCGCATCCTGGCCGGTGAGGGCGAGCCCTACGCCGGCTCGGTGGACACCACCGGTGAGGTCGGTTACCTGCCCCAGGACCCACGTGAGGGCGACCTCGACGTGCTGGCCCGCGACCGGGTGCTCTCGGCGCGCGGCCTGGACACCCTGCTGTCGGACCTGGAGAAGCAGCAGACCCTGATGGCCGAGGTCGCCGACGATGACGCCAGGGATCGGGCGGTGCGCCGCTACGGACAGCTGGAGGAGCGTTTCTCCGCGCTGGGTGGCTACGCCGCCGAGAGCGAAGCCGGTCGCATCTGCGCCAGCCTGGGACTGCCCGAGCGGGTACTGACCCAACAGCTGCGCACCCTGTCCGGCGGCCAGCGGCGCCGTGTCGAGTTGGCCCGCATCCTGTTCGCCGCCTCCGAAGGGGGCGCCGCCGGCACCAATTCGTCGATGACGCTGCTGCTCGACGAGCCCACCAACCATCTCGACGCCGACTCCATCGGATGGCTGCGGACCTTCCTGCAGAACCACACCGGCGGCCTCGTGGTGATCAGCCACGATGTCGATCTGCTCGCCGACGTCGTCAACCGCGTCTGGTTCCTGGACGCGGTGCGCGGTGAGGCCGACGTCTACAACATGGGCTGGCAGAAATACCTGGACGCGCGGGCGACCGACGAACAACGGCGCCGCCGCGAACGCGCGAACGCCGAGAAGAAGGCCGGTGCGCTGCGTGCGCAGGCCGCCAAGATGGGCGCCAAGGCCACCAAAGCCGTTGCCGCCCAGAATATGTTGCGCCGCGCCGAGCGCATGATCGCCGAGTTGGACGCCGAACGGGTGGCCGACAAGGTGGCCCGCATCAAATTTCCCACACCCGCTCCCTGCGGTAAGACACCGCTGGTCGCCAAGGGGCTGACCAAGACCTACGGTTCGCTGGAGATCTTCACCGGCGTCGACCTCGCCATCGATCGCGGATCACGCGTCGTGGTGCTGGGCCTCAACGGTGCCGGCAAGACCACCCTGCTGCGTTTGCTGGCCGGCACCGAGGCCGCCGATGCCGGGGCGCTGGAGCCCGGGCATGGCCTCAAGATCGGGTACTTCGCCCAGGAGCACGACACCCTGGAGAACGACGCCACGGTCTGGGAGAACATCCGCCACGCGGCACCCGACACCGGGGAGCAGGATCTGCGAGGTCTGTTGGGCGCCTTCATGTTCACCGGTCCCCAGCTGGACCAGCCGGCGGGCACCCTATCCGGTGGTGAGAAGACCCGGTTGGCGCTGGCGGGTCTGGTGGCCTCCACCGCCAATGTGTTGCTGCTCGACGAGCCCACCAACAACCTCGACCCGGCCTCGCGCGAGCAGGTTCTCGACGCGCTGCGCAGCTACCAGGGCGCGGTGGTGCTGGTGACTCACGATCCGGGTGCTGCCGAGGCGCTCGACCCGCAACGGGTGGTGTTGCTGCCGGATGGCACCGAGGACTTCTGGTCCACCGAGTACCGGGATCTCATCGAGCTGGCATAGGCCTGGCTGCAAGACAATTCACGCATTTCACCACGCCGTGTTTACGCACTTCCTAGTCTGGGTATCCGCGCCGTTGCACCGGGAAGTGGGGAGATGTCGATGAGTGAAATCAATAGGTCCCGCGAGCAGATCCTGACCGAGCTGCGCAGCGCTTATGAAAAGGGTGCCAGCATCCGGTCGTTGGTGGCCGAGACCGGCCGCTCGTACGGGTCCGTGCACAGCATGCTGCGCGAGTCCGGCACCCGGATGCGCAGTCGCGGCGGACCGAATCACCGACGCGCCGGCTGACCGCCGGTTCAGTCGCTGCCGGGCTGGCGCACCGAAGCCTCGACGAGGTCCAGTACCGCGCTGAGGTTTTCGGTGTCCTCGCCCGATGCCAGCCGTGCCACCAAACCGTCGAGGACGAGATCCAGATAGGTCTGCAGCACCGCCCCCGGAACGTCATCGCGGAGCCGTCCCGCCTGTTTCTGCTTGCGCAGCCGCTCGGAGGTGGCCGCCGACAGCTCGGCGGAGCGTTCCGCCCAGCCCCGGTGAAAGGCCGGGTCGTTGCGCAGTTTGCGCGCGATCTCCAGACGGGTCACCAGCCAGTCGAACTGGTCCGGCGCGGCCAGCAGGTCGCGCATCACCTGGATCAACCCCTCACGGGCGGCCACATCGGCCATCCGTTCGGCATCCTCGCGGGCCAGCTCGAAGAACAGGGTGTCCTTGTCGCGGAAATGGTGGAAGATGGCGCCGCGCGACAGCCCGATGGTGTGTTCGAGCCGCCGCACGGTCGCCTTCTCATAGCCGTACTCGGCGAAGCAACGCCTGGCCCCGTCGAGGATCTGGCGTCGGCGCGCGGCCAGATGATCCTCGGTTACCCGTGGCACGGTGGACCCGCCGCCTGTCTGTTCAGAGCTCCCGCCGCGCCTACTTCGCCTTGAGCATGTTGCGCAGCACGTACTGCAGGATGCCGCCGTTGCGGTAGTAGTCCGCCTCACCGGGGGTGTCGATGCGCACCACGGCGTCGAACTCGACCGTGGAACCGTCGTCCTTGGTGGCAGTCACCTTGACGGTTTTGGGGGTCTTACCGTTGTTCAGCTCGGTGATCCCGGCGATGTCGTAGGTCTCGGTGCCGTCCAGCTTGAGGCTGGCGGCCGACTCGCCGGCGGGGAACTGCAGCGGGATGACGCCCATGCCGATCAGGTTGGAGCGGTGGATGCGCTCGAAACTCTCGGCGATCACGGCATGCACGCCGAGCAGCGAGGTGCCCTTGGCTGCCCAGTCGCGGCTCGAGCCCGAGCCGTACTCCTTGCCCGCGAAGATCACGAGCGGGATGCCGGCGGCCTGGTAGTTGGTGCTCGCGTCGTAGATGAACGATTGCGGCCCGTCCGCCTGGGTGAAGTCACGCGTGAAGCCGCCCTCGACCCC
>Ga0075012_10002424_pt1 | contig 18388 bp, 15 predicted proteins | sample All_14_2_FD_71474 | JGI IMG/M metagenome (GOLD analysis project Ga0075012, IMG submission 71474) | Freshwater microbial communities in response to fracking from Pennsylvania, USA - Allegheny Zone_MetaG_DW_15 | ecosystem: Environmental > Aquatic > Deep subsurface > Groundwater > Drilled... | reverse complement strand
GATCTCCTTGGCCGCCTCGGCCGAGCGCTGGGCCAGGGCCCGCACCTCCGAGGCCACCACGGCGAACCCGCGACCGGCGTCACCGGCCCGCGCGGCCTCGACCCCGGCGTTCAGCGCCAGAAGATTGGTCTGGAAGGCGATCTCGTCGATCACCCCGATGATCTGGCTGATCTGTTCGGACGATGCCTCGATGTCGCTCATGGCCTCGACGGCATTGGTGATGATCGGGCGACTTTGGTCGGCCTCGACCTGGGCGCGGGCCATGACGGCGGAGGCCTCGTCGGCACCGCGCGCCGCGCGACGAACGGTGGCGGTAATTTCTTCGAGGGCTGCTGCGGTCTGCTCCAGCGTGGCAGCCTGCCGCTCTGTCCTGCGCGACAGGTCATCGGCGGCCTGACTGATCTCGCCGGCTTCCGAACTGATGGCTCCGGCATTCGCGTCGATCACCGTCATGTCGGCCTGCAGGGCGTCCATGGCTGAGTTGAAATCGTCCTGCAGCTTGGCATAGCTTCCCGGGAACCGGCCCGGAATGCGGTACGTCATATCTCCTCGAGCCAGGGCGCTGAGGCCCTCCGCCGTCTTTTCCACCACCAGAGCCTGTTCGCGTGCGACCGCCAGGTCTCGTTCCATCGTTTCGGCGGCCAGCCGGTCAGCGGCGGTACGAGAGACCTCGAGCGCAGCAGCGGAATCAAGGGCCTGCCCCGTCGCCCGTTCGGCAGCTTCGCGTGATGACTCGGCCTGCGTGGCCGCATCGACGGCCTTTGCCGTGGCGGCCTCGGCCGCAGCCTGACTTCGGGCGTTGGCCGCAAACATAGCGGTGACGCTGGCGGCGCTCCAGGCCAGCACGGCAGCTTCAACGATCAGGATGACGGCATGAAAGACGACGCGCAGCAGATCTGCAGAGCCCGGGAACACCAGGTCAGGCAGTACGAAGCTCAGCACCAGGTGATGCACGGCGACGGTGGCGGCCCCGCCGAAGATCGCGCGCCAGTCGCAATAGATCACGACCACGGCCAGTGCGGCAAAATAGGCCATGTGCATGTCGATCTGCAGAGAATTGCCGGACAGGCCGGCAACCAGGGTCGAGACCTGGGCCATCAGGAGAATCGACGAGAGCATCCGCCCGATTCCCCGAGCGCCTGCCGACAGCAGGACCCCCGTCTGGATCATGGCCAGAGCCGCGCCCGGAGCGAGGCTGGTGAGAAGGTCGGATTTCAGGAGGAGCGCCTGGACGAGTGCGGCACCGACCAGAACCCATACCAGTACGAGGATGACGACGCCGCCGACGGCCCGCTGGTGGGCAAGGTCACGAGTCTGGAGGATCATGAGCGGGCTCCTGCATCCTGTCCGCAATCGGCAATCCTGGGGTCCAGGATCATCCAGGCACCTGCGGTACGCAGACGCTGCTCAAGACCGGAGCCGCCATAGACCACTACGACCGTTGCGAGCCTTCCTTCTGATGTCACCGCATCCATCGGGTCGATCGCAGATCGCACTCTGTCCCCGGTCCACCACGGCGGAAAGACTGCTGCCACGGCAAATGGCTGGACGGGGCGCGCCGCTATGGCCAGGGCGGGTGCGGCGGTTGCGGCAATCATGCCGATCAGGGCCGCAAGGTGCAGAAGGAGCTTTGCCGTTCGGGATTTCATCGAGGTCTCACGCGGGATTCACCTACGCAATAAAGAGCCCGATCACGGTAAAAACCGTTAACACCGATCAGCAAATGCCTCGGATAGTTAATAGTACCTAGGCCCCTGAACCTGCGAACGGGCAGGTTTGACGCGGTTCGAGATGTTCGTGTCTTTCCAGAACGCGTACGCGTGATGTTCAAAAGGGGATGTTGCCCGCATCCAGCCCGTTCGACTAGGCCAGGGCCCCATGGCAGTGCTTGAATTTTCGGCCTGATCCACACGGACAGTCGGCGTTGCGAGACGTCCGTTCCCAGCCGACCGGAAGCAGTTCGACCGGGAATCTCGAACGGTCGTCGCCGGTGAACTGCTGCTCGGGGTTCTGCGCAGCGGCAAATCCCATCTCGTTCTCGCCGGTGCCGGGGTTGAGATGGATCTCCTGGAAGACGGGCATCTCCATTTCCGGAGGCGCCTGAAAGCGGAACTCCACCGTCATCAGCCAGCGCGTCACGTTGTGACGCAGGTCGTGCAGCAGGGCCTCGAACAGCGAGAAGGCCTCGGTCTTGTATTCGTTCAGGGGATCGCGCTGGCCATAGCCCCGCAGACCGATGACACCGCGCAGGTGGTCCAGGTGGACCAGGTGTTCGCGCCAGCTCATGTCGATCTGCTGCATCAGGAACTGTTTCTCCAGCCCCCGCGTCTGGCCCTCGCCGATCATTTCCAGGCGTTCAGCGGCGCGAGCGTCGGCGGCGGCCTGAAGCCGTTCCTCGACCTCCTCGTTGGACACGCCTTCCTCGGCGGCCCAGTCGTGCAGGGGCAGGTCGAGGCCCAAGGTGGACTTCACCTTCTCGTCCAGCCCGTCGATGTCCCACTGTTCGGCATAGGCCTTGGGCGGCATGAATCTATCGACCAGATCCGTCACCACGTCCCTGCGGAACTCGCCGACCAGTTCGGACAGATCGGTCGAGTCCATGAACTCCTGGCGCTGCTCGAACACCGCCTTGCGCTGGTCGTTGACGACGTCGTCGTATTTCAACAGGTTCTTGCGGATATCGTAGTTGCGGGTCTCGACCCGCTTCTGCGCGGTCTCTACGGCCCGGTTCAGCCAGGGGTGGGAGATCGCTTCGCCCTCGGCCACGCCAAAGCTGCGCATGATGGCGTCAAGTCGGTCTCCCGCGAAGATTCGCAGCAGGTCGTCCTCGCAGCACAGGAAGAATTTCGATGTGCCGGGGTCGCCCTGACGACCCGTCCGGCCTCGCAGCTGGTTGTCGATGCGGCGGCTTTCGTGGCGTTCTGTTCCCAGGACGAACAGGCCTCCGGCCTCGAGCGCGATCTGTTTCTGGACGGCGATGTCGGCCTTGAGACGGACCTCTTCCGCCTTTTCCTCTTCGGGAGAGACGGGGATGCCCAGGTTGCGCTGATCGACGCGGAACTTCTCCAGCCGCATTTCCAGATTGCCGCCGAGCTGGATGTCAGTCCCCCGCCCGGCCATGTTGGTGGCAATGGTCACAGCTCCCGGGAGGCCCGCATCGGCGACGATAAAGGCTTCCTGCTCATGCTGGCGGGCGTTCAGGACCGAGTGCGGAATGCCCTTGAATTTCGTTTCCCAAATGATGTCGTAAGCATTGTCGCCGATTTTCTCGGCCTCCTTGGCCTTGCCGGCGAACTCTGGTTTCAGGCTGCGCGAGACCTCCACCTTGTGCTCGTAAGCGTCCAGCAATCGCGACAGGGTCTCGGACTTCTCGATGGAAACCGTTCCGACCAGGATCGGCTGACCGCGTTCGCGGCAGTCGGCGATCTGCTTGCAGATGGCCTCGTTTTTCTCGCGCTCGGTCCGATATACCTCGTCATCATAGTCAATGCGCTGAACGGGCCGATTGGTCGGGACCTCCAGCACCTCCATCTTGTAGATGTCGCCGAACTCCTGGGCCTCCGTTGCGGCCGTGCCGGTCATGCCCGACAGCTTTTCGTAGAGACGGAAATAGTTCTGGATCGTCACCGAGGCCAGGGTCTGGTTCTCGGGCATGATCTGCACGCCCTCCTTGGCCTCGATGGCCTGGTGCAGACCCTCCGACAGGCGACGCCCGGTCATCATCCGGCCCGTGAATTCGTCGATCAGGACGATCTCGCCTGCCTTGATGATATAGTCCTTGTCCTTGGTATAAAGGGTGTTGGCGCGCAGGGCCTGGTTGATGTGATGGACCAGGCTGATGTTGGCGGCGTCGTACAGACCCGTCGTATCCTCGGCGAAATGGCCGCCGCCTTCCAGAATCTGCTCGATCTTTTCCGAACCCTCCTCGGTCAGCAGGGCCTGTTTCTGCTTTTCGTCAAGGTCGAAGGTGGTCGGGTCCTTGACCAGCTCCTTCACGATACCGTCGAGGATCTTGTACAGGTCCGACCGGTCCTCGGTCGGTCCCGAGATGATCAGGGGGGTCCGCGCCTCGTCGATCAGGATCGAATCGACCTCGTCCACGATCGCGAAATTATGCGGACGCTGCACCATCTCGGCCCGGTCGTAGACCAGGTTGTCCCTCAGATAGTCGAAGCCGAACTCGTTGTTGGTGCCATAGGTGATGTCGGCAGCATAGGCCGCCTGGCGCTGTCCCGACGACAGGCCGTTGACGATGACGCCGACTTCCAGCCCCAGGAAGCGATAGACCCGGCCCATCCATTCGGCATCGCGGCGGGCCAGATAGTCGTTGACGGTGATGACGTGGACGCCCTTGCCCTCGAGCGCGTTCAGATACACCGGGGCCACGGCGACCAGGGTCTTGCCCTCGCCGGTGCGCATCTCGGCGATGCCGCCCTCGTTCAGGATCATGCCGCCGGCCAGCTGCACGTCGTACTGGCGCTGGCCCAGCACCCGCTTTGACGCTTCGCGCGCGACGGCGAAGGCCTCGTTCAGGATCTTGTCGGGCGTCTCGCCGCCCGCCAGCCGGTCCTTGAACGTCTGCGTCATCATCCGCAATTCGTCATCGGACAGTCCCGCAAACCGGGGCTCCAGGGCGGTGATCTTGTCGACGCGGGTCAGGAAGTCCTTGACCTTGCGGTCATTGGAGGAGCCGAACAGTTTCTTGGCAAAGCCGAGCATACGGTATCCGAAGGCGGTCGAGCGTCTGAAGGCTCTGAAACAGGTCCCGGTGATTCTCCGGGAAGAAGCGGTTTTCGCGCCGCTCGCGAGGTCAGGACCACCGGCGGCCCGGTTCGCCTGAAACAAGGCGCTTTCGCGGGGCCGCGCGAACGATCGAAAACCCCTCGACTTGGGCGCAGGCGGGACTTAAGCACCGACCCTACCCCTGTCAACGCGAGGGCCTTTGTGGTCCGGGACGGAGTTGTTCCCCTTGTCCCTTTTTCAGACACGGCGTCTTTCGCGCAACCCTCTGATGATTGCTGTTCTGACGGCGGTTCTGGCGGTTTCGGCCTGCGGTCGCGGCGGCGGGGACGACAGTCCTCCTGAGCCTGGCGATCGGGCCGTGGCGCGACTGCAGGACCAGACGATCTGGGCCTCGGACGTCAAGCGCGAGGCGGTGGCCCAGGGACTGGTAGGGGAGGGCGAACCGCTGGACGTCACCTCGGACCTGTTTCGCCGGGTGCTGGACGAAGTCATCGACCAGAAACTGCTGGCTGCCGAGGCCGAACGGCGCGGCCTCGACAACTCCGCACTGGCCCAGCGTCGGTTGAAGGCCACACAGGAACGGATCCTGGGTGACATGCTGGTCGAGAACGAGGTCAATGGCAGGATCAACGATCAATCGGTCCAGACCCTCTATCAGGAACAGCTGCGCCTGGCCCGAACCTCCGAGGAAATCCGTGTCCGCCTGATTCTGTCGCGGACCAGACCCGAGGCCGATGCGGTGCTCGGCATCCTGGCTCAAGGCGCTCAATTCGGCGCGGTAGCCCAGGAACGGTCGGTGGACGAGGCGACACGGTTCTCGGGCGGCGACCTGGGATATTCCACAATCGATGTCATGCCCCAGGCCTATGCCAGCGCCCTGAGAGACGCGCCGGCCGGATCGACTGTCGGCCCGTTCCAGACCGAAGGGGGCTGGGCCGTGTTGCGGGTCGAGGATCGCAGGAAGGAAAGCCCGCCGACGCTGGAACAGGCGCGGCCACAGATCGTCCGCTATCTGACCTATGAGGGCGTGCGCCAATTGCTGGAGCAGTTGCGCGGTCGGGCCAAGGTGGACATTCTGCTGGCCGGGGAGGCAGGCGGAACTGGACCTCAGGAACCAGCCTCGGCACCGCAGGCCGCTCCCGGTCCGCCCTCGCCGCTATCCCCGCCTGGTGTCCCTGCAGAGCCGGGAGCGAAATCATGAGCAATCCACCCAAGATCCCCGACAGGCCCACCGCGGGTCAGAAATTCGAAGCCGCCGTCGGCAAGGCGCTCGACCCCTTTGCCTCGGCGCTCAAGCGCGCGTCGGCTCCGGCGACACCAGTCCCGCCCGTCCCGGGCAAGCCGGGCCTGAACATCTCGCCGCTGGCCGTGCCCTTTCCGACCATTCCTCCCATCGGCGGGGTCGAGATCGCAACCGCCCGCGCCGGATTTTACAAGCATGAGCGGGATGACCTGGTCGTCTTCTCCTTCGCCAAGGGCACGACCTGCGCGGGCGTCTTTACCCGGCACAAGGTCGGGTCGGCGCCTGTCGACTGGTGCAGGCGGCATCTGGATGCCGAGGACGGGGGCAAGAGCGTGCGGGCCCTGGTGGTCAACGCCGGCTGTGCCAATGCCTTTACCGGCAAGGCCGGTGCGGACGCGGCCCGGCGCACGGCTTCCGAGGTGGCCAAGCGGTTCGGATGCCGCCAGCGCGACGTCATGCTCGCGTCCACTGGGGTGATCGGGGTGGTCCTGGACGACCGCAAGATCGCCGTCCAGCTGGCCGCTATCGAAGCCGGTCTGCACTCCGATGGCTGGGCCCAGGCCGCTCGCGGCATCATGACCACTGACACCTTTCCCAAGGGGGCCTTTGTCGAGACCCAGATTGAGGGGCACACGGTGCGTATCGCCGGGATCGCCAAGGGCTCGGGCATGATCGCTCCGGACATGGCGACCATGCTGGGCTTCATCGTCACCGATGCAACCATCGCCCCACCCGTGCTCAGGGCCCTTCTGGGCCTGCATGTTCGCACCACCTTCAACAGCGTTACGGTGGACGGGGATACCTCGACCAACGACACCTGCCTGTTGTTCGCTACCGGCTCGTCGGGGGCCCCGCGCATCGGCCGGGTCGGCGATCGGCGGCTCAAGGATTTTTCTGCCGCCCTGGAACGGGTGATGCTGGACCTGGCCCATCAACTGGTCCGCGACGGCGAGGGCGCGACCAAATTCGTCAAGGTCACGGTGGATGGTGCCGCCAGCCCGGCCTCGGCCCGCAAACTGGCCAAGTCGATCGCTGACAGCCCACTGGTCAAAACCGCAATCGCCGGACAGGACGCCAACTGGGGCCGCGTCGTCATGGCCGTGGGCAAGACCGAGGAACCCGTCGACCGCGACCGGCTGTCGATCTATTTCGGCCCGCATCAGGCCGCCGTCGATGGAGCACCCTCGCCGACCTACGACGAGGCGAAGATGACCGCCTATATGAAGAACCCCGAGATCGACATCACCGTCGATGTCGGCTCCGGCCGCGCCTCAGCCACCGTCTGGACCTGCGACCTGACCAAGGGTTACATCGAGATCAACGGGGATTACCGCAGCTAAGATCCCTCCCTCATCGGAGAAGTAAGGCGATCAAGTCTTCGCCTTGCGCTCTTTCGCGATGACGGCACTTTCGACCTTCAGCGGTCTGGAGACCGGACAGACCTCCTGCGCATAGGAACTCAGCGTATTGGCCAGATGGTCGGGGACCAGGCTGTAGTGGACGAACTGGCCCTTCTTTTCCGAAGTCACCAGTCCGGCGTTTTCCAGGACGGTCAGGTGCTGGGACACGGCGGGCTTGGAAATGTCGAACCGCGCGGCGATCTCGCCCGCCGTCAGGTCGGCATGGGCGAGATAGGCCAGAATCTTGCGCCGGATCTGGCTGGACAGGGCTTCGAACACGCGTTGCATGAGAGGTATTTAAGCGATTTGCGAACCACTTGCCAGAGGCGGTAATCAATGATTTAAGGAATACCTTAAATACGAAAGGATTGACGATGCACGATCCGCACGGTGCCGACCTCGACCCCTGTGCCGTCAACAGCCTGATCGAGACGCCGGGATGCGATCCGGTCGCCGGGCGGGTCGTCTGGGATCCGGTTCATTCGATCTGGAACGGGTCGATGATGGCGGCGACGGTGATCCTCGCCATCCCGACATTCAGCCTGGCGGCGTTCGCGATCTTCGTCGTCGGGACAGGGGCGGGACTGCTGCTCGGCCACTCGGTCGGATTCCACCGGCGCATGATCCACGGCAGTTTCCAGTGTCCGCTGTGGCTCGAGCATGTCCTGGTCTGGGTCGGGACCGCGGTCGGGATCAGCGGCCCGTTCTGGATGATCCGCGCCCACGACGTGCGCGACTGGGCCCAGCGTCAGCCGGATTGCCACGATTACCTGTCCAACCGTCGGCCCATGCTGGTCGATGCGGTCTGGCAGATGCACGGACGCTTGGTGCTCGACCACCCGCCGGCCTTCGATTTCGGCCGCATCGGCCGCGACCGGTTCTATCGCTTCCTAGAACGGACCTGGATGCTGCAACAACTGCCGATCGCGGGCGTGCTGTATCTGATGGGCGGCTGGGGTTTCGTGGTCTGGGGCGTCTGCGCGCGGATCACCGCCTCGGTCACCGGCCACTGGTTCGTCGGCCATCTGGCCCACCGACGCGGCCCGCAAACCTGGCTGGTCAAGGCTGCGGGGGTCCAGGCCCACGACGTGCCCTGGGCGGCCATCCCGACCATGGGCGAGGCCTGGCACAACAACCATCACGCCTGGCCCGGCTCGGCGCGGATCGGCCTTTATCCCGGCCAGAGCGACTGGGGGTGGCGGTTCATCCAACTGCTGGAAAGCCTGGGGCTGGCGTGGGATGTTCGGACGCCGGAGACTATGACAGCCAGATCGGAAAGACTCGAACTTTCGCAGGCGACGCCATGGTGAGGACGCCCCTTCCCACGAGATTGGCGGTTCTCTTTCTGGGTGCTGTGGCCGCAGCCATCGCCTTGTCGGTCCAGCTGTCGGTTCTCACGCTTCTCGACGAAATATTCGGGTCAAGCTCGTCGGGAGTCTGGATCTACGTTGGCCTCGTCGCGCTGTTCTTCGCGGTGCCGTGTTTTGTTTTGGGCTACCTGGTCTTGGGTTACCCGGTCTGGAGCTTGATGGATCGGCTTGGCGTCACAGGTTACCTCAGTGCGGCTTTTGCGAGCGCCATCGGATCGACGCTGATGGGCGGGGCGCTGCTTCTGGCCGGCGGTCAGAAATGGTGGGTGTGCAGCATAGCCTTGCCGCTCGCTGGAGCAGTCGGCGGCTTGGTGGTCCGCCTATTCGGATACGAATCTAGGCCGCCTCGACCGTCGCCTGCCCGGCCTTCCTGAGGGCGGACGCCCGCAGCTTTTCGCTCTCGGACTTCAACTGGCCACAGGCCGCCAGGATGTCCCGCCCGCGCGGGGTGCGGATGGGGCTGGCGAAACCGGCCTTGTTCAGGATGGCGGCGAAGACCTCGATGGTCTTCCAGTCCGAACACTCATAGTCCGTGCCGGGCCAGGGGTTGAAGGGGATCAGGTTCACCTTGGCCGGGATGCCGTCGATCAGCCTGACCAGGGCGCGAGCCTCGGCGGGGCTGTCGTTGACGCCCTTCAGCATGACGTACTCGAAGGTGACGCGCCGCGCGTTCGACAGGCCCGGATAGGCGCGGATACCGGCCATCAGCTGATCGAGAGGGTATTTCTTGTTCAGCGGCACGAGGACGTCGCGCAAGGGATCGTTGGTGGCGTGCAGGCTGATGGCCAGCATGGCCTGGGTCCGGGTGCCCAGCGCCTCCAGCTGGGGCACGACGCCACTGGTCGAGACCGTCATGCGCCGCCGCGACAGCGAAATCCCCTCGGGGTCCGAAATGATGTCGATGGCGTCGGACACCGCGTCCAGATTGTAGAGCGGCTCGCCCATGCCCATGAAGACGATGTTGGACAGCCGTCGGTCCTCGGACGGCGAGGGCCATTCCTCCAGATCGTCGCGACAGACCTGGACCTGGGCCACGATCTCGGCGGCCGTCAGGTTCCGGACCAGCTTCTGCGTGCCCGTGTGGCAGAAGGTGCAGTTCAGGGTGCAGCCGACCTGTGACGACACGCACAGGGCCCCGGCGCGGCCCACGTCGGGAATATAGACCGCCTCGACCTCGATCCCCGGCGCGGTGCGGATCAGGTATTTGCGGGTACCGTCCTTCGACACCTGCCGCTCGACGATCTCGGGGCGGGCCAGGGTGAAGGCTCCATCGAGTCGGGCGCGGGTGTCCTTGTCGATATTGGTCATGGCGGCGAAGTCGGTGACGCCGTGGTGATGGATCCAGCGCCACACCTGCGAAGCCCGCATCTTCGCCTTGGCCGCCTCGCAGATTCCACCCTCGACCAGGGCCTCGCGCAGCCCTGCGCGCGTCAGACCGGAAAGGTTGACGGGGGCCTTTGCAGCCGGGGTCGAACGGGACAGATCGAGCGTGATGCTCAAGGGCATGATCCTGTGGGCCAAGGGAAGTGCGGCTATACCACAGATCGGGCTGGATTTAAGGCGGGGCTGCTTGTCCTCCCCGCGGGAGAACTACCCATCATCCTCGATCGCATGGATCTGATCGTCGTCCAGTCCGAAATGGTGGCCGATTTCATGGATCAGGACGTGGGCGATGATCTCGGACAGGCCGACATCGCCCCGCTCGCACCATTCGTCCAGGATTGGGCGCCGATAGAGGAAGACCCGCGAGGGTTCGGCCGCGGCTCCCATCAAGTCCCGGCTGCCGATGTCGGTCCCTGAATAGAGGCCGGTCAGTTCGAACGGATCCTCCATACCGAACGAGGCCAGGGTCGCGTCATCGGCAAAGTCGTCGATCCGGATCACCACCTCGCCTGCCGCCATCCGGAACTCAGCGGGCAGGTCTGCGAACGCCTGTTCCGCCAAGCGGGCGAAATCGTCGAGCGAGGGCGCGAGCTGGTCGGACCATGTCGGGGTGTCAGTCATCGGTCTCTGATCCGTGAGGGCGCGCGCGAGCAAGGGAACGTCTGATTGGGCCGCATTGGCATTGCCGCTCTACCCCCATGCATTCCCCGTCAATTCCATTATGGTAAACGCCGAATCGGCGGGTGGAGCATATGGCGGAGGCCGAAATCGCCTTTGTGGCGGCGGCAGGAGCGGCAGGTCTGGCGCTGGCGGTCAGCGCCTGGGCCTGGCGTCTGCGCGGGTCGCTGGCTGCGCGGGAGGCGACGGTGGCGGCCCAGGCCGAGCGCAACGCCCGCATTGGCCTCGACCGAGACGGCGCGCTCAACGCCTTTGATGACATCCGGATCGGCCTGACCGTCCAGGGTGGTGTTCTGTCGTTGGCCGGATCGACCGAAGTCATCGCAGCTGCACGCGCCGCCCTGGTCCCGGATATCCCCATGGAGGAGGCCGATGACGACGCCGTAATTCTGGCAGCCGCCGTCCATGCCGCCTACCCGGCCGCAGTCCGTGCCCTGGTCGAGGAGGGCGTGGCCTGCACTCTGGACATCGAGGCGGCCGATGGTCGATGGACGGTCGAGGGGCGCGTGTCCGGCGGTCTGGCCTGGCTGCGCCTGTCACGGGCGGGCTCGACCTCCGTCGGTGCCGATACCGGGCTCGGCCTTCTGGCTGATGTCTCTCCGGCTCCGACCTGGGTCGTCGATGCGACCGGTCATCTGGTCTGGGCCAACCGCGCATGGTTGGCCGAGGTCGGTGCCTCGTCCGTCGAGGATGCCCGCGCCCGGTCGCTGAGCTTCGACCGTGGTGCCGAGCCCATTCTGGCCGAAGCGGGTCGGGTGGGGGCCCGCCAGGAAGGCTTTCGCTGGACGGCGGGCGGCGGTCGTCGACGCGCATGGCGGATCGTGGCCGAACCCCTGGCAGGTCCGGGATCTGGTGCCGGCGGGGCGGTCCTGGCCTTTGCCATCGACATGACCGAAGCTGAGGAAACGCGCGACACCTTGCGGCGTCACGTCGAGGCCCATGACGAGACCCTGAACCACCTCGCCGACGCCGTGGCGATCTTTGGACCGTCCAAGCGGCTGGCATTCCATAATACCGCCTTCCAGACCCTGTTCAGCATCGACCCGGCCTGGCTGGACGAACGTCCGACCCACGCCGAGCTACTGGACCGTTTGCGGCAGAAACGGCAATTGCCCGAGGTTGTCGACTATGCCGGCTGGAAGGCGGGCGAACTGGACTTCTACGGCGCGTCCGAGGCAGCCCCCGATGATAGCTGGTCATTGCCCGACGGGCGGACTCTGAGGGTCGTGCGTCAGCCTCATCCCCTGGGCGGGATCCTGCTGCTGTTCTCCGACATCACCGACGAACTCCAGTTGCGTAGCCGCTACAACGCCCAGATCCAGGTCCAGACTGCGACGCTCGACAAGCTGAACGACGCCGTCGCCGTGTTCGGCTCGGATGGAGCCCTGCGTCTGCATAACGAGGCGTTCGAGTCCTTCTGGGCTCTTTCGCACGACCGACTGGTCGAGGCGGGGGATTTCGACGCCGTCGCCGAACTGGCCAAGGCGATCATGCCCGACGCAGGCCTCTGGCTGGGACTCAAGGCCCGGGTCGCCGATCCCGATCCAGAAAGCCGCATTGCCGTTTCGGGCGAGGCCCGCACCACCGACGGGCGTATCGCCGCGTGGCAGACCCGCCCCCTTCCCGACGGCGCAACTCTGGTGGCCTTTTCCGACGTCACCGCCCGGCGCGAGCTGGAACAGGCCCTGGCCGCCAAGGCTGCCGCCCTCGAGGAAAGCCAGGCCCTCAAGCGCGAGTTCGTCGGCTCGGTCAGCTACGAGTTGCGCACGCCGCTCACCACCATCGTCGGCTATTCCGAACTGCTTGAGACGATGGGTGAACTGGACGACCGCAACAAGCAGCACGCAGGCGCCATCCGCGTCGCCGCCAGCCAGTTGGCGCGCTCCATCGACGACGTGCTGGACATGGCCCAGATCGACGCCGGTGAGATGGAGCTGGCGCTCGGCGACGTCCGGATCCGTGACCTGTTCGCCGACGCGGTCGAACGGTTCCGTCCACGCGTCGAGGGTCGGGGCGGTGTGCTGAAGGCCGGGGCCACGACCCGCCTTCCGGCTATTCGTGGCGATGCCAGACGCATCGGACAGGCGCTGGACCATCTGCTGGAAAACGCCGTCCGCTCGATCTCTGACGGTGGTCTGGTGACGCTCAAGGCCGAGGCCAACGCCACCGAGGTCAGGATCAGGGTCGAGGACACCGGGCGCGGGATCCCCTATCATCTTCAGGCCCACGTGTTCGACCGATTTGTCCGCCGCGACCGGGGTGGTCCCGGCGTCGGCCTGGCCCTCGTCAAGGCCCTGGTCGAACTGCACGGCGGTTGGGCAGAGGTCGAGAGCGAACCCGGCAAGGGGGCCGCCTTTATCCTTCATCTTCCGATCGAGGCCGCCAACGACGCGGCGGCACCGGAACTTGTGCTCGGCCAGGGAAGCAGGGATTAGGCCGCTTTGACAGCTACCGCATCACACACTAGCCCCTGACTCTGATTTCTGTACTCCAAGCCCCCGGAGGCCCTTTGGCCGACGCCCCTCTCAAGACCGCCCTGATCTACGACTTCGACGGCACGCTTGCGCGCGGGAACATGCAGGAGGTGTCGTTCATCCCATCTGTCGGGATGGAGAAGGGGGCCTTCTGGGATGAGGCCGAGACCCTGACGCGGTCGGCCGACGGCGACGGCATCCTGATGTATATGCAACTGATGCTGCGTCATGCCCGGGCCAACGGTGCGGCGATCACGCGCGAGACCCTGCGCGATCACGGCCGCGAGGTTGCGCTGTTCGAGGGCCTGAAGGACCTCAGCTGGTTCGACCGGATGAACGCCTTCGGGGCGCAGTACGGTCTCGATATCGAACACTATATCGTGTCGGCCGGGCTTGAGGAGATGATCGAGGGTACGCCGATCCGCCCGGCCCTGACCCACGTCTTTGCCTCCCACTACGTCTACGACGAGACTGGAGAAGCCGTCTGGCCCGCAGTTGGCGTCAACTACACCACCAAGACCCAGTATTTGTTCCGCATCAACAAGGGTGTGAACAACCACTGGGAACACGACCGGATCAACCACTTCATCCCCGATCACGACCGGCGCGTGCCATTCGAGCGGATGATCTTCATGGGCGACGGCGACACCGATGTGCCGACCATGAAGATGATGCATACCAAGGGCGGTTTCTCGATCGCCGTCTACGACCCGCGCTCTAACGAGCGGGACCAGCAGAAGGTCTATTCCCTGATTTCGGAGGACCGCGTCAACTTCGTCGCCGCCGCCGACTACCGCGAGGGCACGGCGCTGGACCTGATCGTCAAAGGGCTGATCGGCCGCATCGCCATCAATGCCGGGACAATGCCTGCAGGGGTCTGAATGCTGTTCAGCGCCCCCCGGCCCTTAGCCAGGCTTCGCGGGCGGCGGAGAAACGGGCCGGCACAAGACCGCCCAGGGCATTCACCCTGGAACCTCCCTTCAGGCCGGCCTCCTGGCCCTTGGACCAGACCACATCGGCCTCGCAGGCGGTTCCGGCAGAAATGTCGACCAGGATGACGGTACGCGGCAAGGATAGAGCACGGTCCATACGGACCCGATAGCCGCCGTCGGACAGGTCGACGATCAGGCAGGCTAACTCCACCTCTGGCCCGACCAGAACGCCACGCCGGTTGGCCGCGCGGCGCGGTTCGTTCCGACGGTCAGGGGATTTGCTCAGGAACGCCATTGTGGAACTGGAACGCGCTACAGGGCCGTTCGGCCCTTGTGCGGTTTCAGTGCTGGCTTTCCGGCAGGCGGACGATCAGCCCGTCCAACTCGTCGGCGACCCGGATTTGGCACGAAAGGCGCGAGTTCGGCTCCACGCCTTCGGCGAAATCGAGCATTGACTCCTCCATGGCGCTGGCCTTGCCGGTCTTCTCGACCCAGGCGGGATCGACATAGACATGGCATGTTGCGCAGGCGCAGGCCCCGCCGCAGTCGGCGTCGATGCCCGGCACATTGTTGCGCACTGCTCCCTCCATGACGGAGAGGCCCGGCTTGACGTCCACGACGTGCTCGGCACCGGAATGTTCGATATAGGTGATCTTGGCCATGTGGCTTCTTAGCGCCTGAGACGGCATTGGCAACTACAACGGGGTCGCGAGCCCGGGGCTGGCTCAAATTCTCGATGACCCGAGATCATGGCAGGGCCTGGGCGCTCGCGATCCGTTCAACCGCCCTTGTGTCCGTCTCCGTGATCGACGGGGCAGACGCGACGCGAGCCGGTCTGACGGAATGGCGACAATCTTAGCTTGGACTCGTGGTCTGCCGGACCGGGGTGCCCCTCGGGATGCAGCCCGCGATAGTACAGCTTCTGCCACTGGTCGGCGGGAGCCTTTGGCTTGTTCTTCTTGACCCACTCCTGGAAGGCGAGGCGCGCATCCCGCCAGGCGTCGAAGGATTTCAGAAGCTCGGGCCTGTCCTCCATAGGCTGGAGTTCCGGCTTCAGCCGCTCAAGCACTCCGCGGGGGGTGGGGAAGAAGAAGCAGAACGGCTCGTTTTCCTCGAACCGGATCCAGACGTCGGGCCGTGTGAATCGCCAGTTCATGGTGAAGGTATAGGGCGACCAGTCGGTCTCGATCACCCCGCCCATGGGCGCGATGCCGTCCTTCATGGCATTGGGCGGTCCGCTGACCCACAGGTTCCACCCCTCGGATGTCCTCAGTATGCCATCGACGTGGAATGTGATTGTTCCACTGCCGAACAGGGAGGTCGGTGCTTTCCTGGGGTCTGTGCCCGGATCCAGAACGATCTCGACAGACTCTGCGCCGACTCCCCCGTGCCATCGGGCCTTGAAGCCACAGGGGCTCAGCATTTCCCAGCCATGGGTATTGGCGATGGCGAGTGGCAGGCAGCGGTAGGCAAAGCTGTCGGGCGTGGCGTTCATCCAGTCGCGCCGTGGCGAGGCCGGTGCCACGCGCGGTGCCCACCCCTCGCGCACGTAGCAGATCAACTCGGTCTCGGGTGCACGGACCGGTACCCCGGATGGACGCGCCGGCGCCGATCCCTTCAACCGCTTTCTCATCCAGAACCCCCTTACCCTGCCGACCCGCCCTTATCGCATGGGCCGCGTCGGGTCGTAAGGGTTACGGCTCGTCCGCTCAGGCCGCCTGTTTCTTCCGGTCCGGGGCGACCATCAGCTTCTTGGTCTCGGCGATAGCCTTGGCGGGGTTCAGGCCCTTGGGGCAGACCTGGGCGCAGTTCATGATCGTATGGCAACGATACAGCTTGAACGGATCCTCGAGGTCGTCGAGCCGCTCCTGGGTCTTGTCGTCGCGGCTGTCGGAGATCCAGCGATAGGATTGCAGCAGGGCGGCCGGACCGAGGTATTCGCCGGCGTTCCACCAGTAGCTGGGGCAGGACGTCGAGCAGCATGCGCACAGGATGCACTCGTACAGCCCGTCCAGCTTGGCCCGGTCTTCAGGCGACTGGAGCCGCTCGGTCGTCGGATCGGGGTCGTCGGACTGGAGGTACGGCTTGATGGAGTCATACTGGGCGTAGAACAGCGTCAGGTCCGTCACCAGGTCCTTGACCACGGCCTGGTGGGGCAGGGGGGCGATGGCGATGGTCGAGGACGAGCATTCATCCCAGCCCTTGGTGCAGGCCAGGGTGTTGCGCCCGTCGATGTTCATCGAGCAGGAGCCACAGATCCCCTCGCGGCACGAGCGCCGGAACGACAGGGTCGGGTCGATCTCGTTCTTGATGTGGATCAGGGCGTCCAGCAGCATCGGCCCGTGATCGTCCGCCGAGACCTCGTAAGTGTCCCAGCTCGGGTCTGCGTCGACGTTCGGGTCGTAGCGATAGACCCTGTAGGTCTTGACGTTCGTGGCACCGGCCGGGGCCTTGTGGACCTTGCCGGTTGTGGGCTTGGAGCCGCGGGGGAGGGTGAGTTGGACCATCTCAGTAAACCCTCGCCTTGGGCTTGATGTACTCGATGTCGGCGGACATCGTGTAGGTGTGGACGGGACGGTAGTCGATCGTGACCCCCTCGCCGGGTTTGCGCCAGGCCAGGGTGTGCTTCATCCACTGTTCGTCATGACGGTCGGGGAAGTCCTCGCGGGCGTGGGCGCCGCGGCTTTCCTCGCGGTTGGCCGCGCTCTCGATGGTGACCAGGGCCTGATCGATCAGGTTGTCGTATTCCAGAGCCTCGACCAGGTCGGTGTTCCAGATCAGGCCGCGATCAGTGGTCTTGATGTCGGCCGAGCGGGCGTGGATGTCGCGCAGCTTGGCGACGCCCTCGTTCAGGGTCTCTCCGGTGCGGAACACGGCGGCGTCGGACTGCATGGCGTGCTGCATCTCGTTGCGCAGCTTGGCGGTCGAGTTCGTGCCCGAGGCGTTCCTGAACCTGTCCAGGCGCGCCAGGTGGGGCGCGGTGGCCGAAGCCGGTGCGGCCGGAACCGGGGCGGCCTTGTCGACCACCTCGCCGGCGCGAAGACCCGCCGCGCGGCCGAACACGACCAGATCCGTCAGGCTGTTCGAACCCAGGCGATTGGCGCCGTGCACCGACACGCAGGCCGCCTCGCCCACGGCCATCAGACCGGGCACCACGGTGTCGGCGTTGTCGCCGACCTTGGTCAGGACCTCGCCGTGATAGTTGGTCGGGATGCCGCCCATATTGTAGTGGACGGTCGGAATGACCGGGATCGGTTGCTTGGTCACATCGACGCCGGCGAAGATCTTGGCGCTCTCGGAGATGCCCGGCAGGCGCTGGTGCAGGATCTTGGGATCCAGGTGGTCCAGGTGCAGGAAGATGTGGTCCTTCTTGGGACCCACGCCGCGACCTTCGCGGATCTCCATGGTCATGGATCGCGAGACGACGTCGCGCGAGGCCAGGTCCTTGGCCGAGGGGGCATAGCGTTCCATGAACCGCTCGCCTTCGGAGTTGGTCAGATAGCCGCCCTCGCCTCGCGCGCCCTCGGTGATCAGGCAGCCCGAGCCGTAGATGCCGGTCGGGTGGAACTGGACGAACTCCATGTCCTGGAGCGGCAGGCCGGCGCGCAGCACCATGGCATTGCCGTCGCCGGTGCAGGTGTGCGCCGAGGTGGCGCTGAAATAGGCGCGGCCGTAGCCGCCGGTGGCCAGGATGACCAGCTTGGCGCGGAACTGGTGGATCGTGCCGTCGTCCAGCTTCCAGGCCGTGACGCCCGTACAGGCGCCGTCCTGCATGATCAGGTCGAGCGCGAAATACTCGATGAAGAACTCGACCTCACGGCGCACGGACTGGCCGTACAGGGTGTGCAGGATGGCGTGGCCGGTGCGGTCGGCGGCGGCGCAGGTGCGCTGAACCGGGCCCTCGCCATAGTTGCGGGTCATGCCGCCGAAGGCGCGCTGGTAGATCTTGCCTTCGTCCGTCCGGCTGAAGGGCACACCCCAGTGCTCCAGCTCATAGACGGCCTTGGGGGCCTCACGGACCAGGTATTCGATGGCGTCCTGGTCACCCAGCCAGTCCGACCCCTTGACGGTGTCGTACATGTGCCACTTCCACGAATCCTCGCCCATATTGCCGAGCGAGGCGGAAATACCGCCCTGCGCCGCCACGGTGTGGGAGCGGGTCGGG
>Ga0075012_10002423_pt1 | contig 18389 bp, 21 predicted proteins | sample All_14_2_FD_71474 | JGI IMG/M metagenome (GOLD analysis project Ga0075012, IMG submission 71474) | Freshwater microbial communities in response to fracking from Pennsylvania, USA - Allegheny Zone_MetaG_DW_15 | ecosystem: Environmental > Aquatic > Deep subsurface > Groundwater > Drilled... | reverse complement strand
AGACGGCCCACACACCAGGCATCATCTTCCGCCGGGTCTGAGCAAGAGATGTGCGGGCAGCTCAGAAGCGGTTGAAGCCGCCTTTTTGCGCAATGTAGAGTGGGGAAATACCAGCCAAAACGCCCTTGATATAGGGCGTTGCGTTGTCCGACACGATGCCGGTGCAGCTGGTCACCAACTCGAAGAAGCGGCCCGCATAACCCTCGGCAAAGCCCTTGACGTGCAGATCGCCGTTTTGGGCATCGGCATAGCGCTCGAGGATGTGCCAGGTGCCGGTATCGCCCACCTCGTACCACTCATAGACGAGCGTTCCGGGCTCTTTGCGCGTTCTCTCGACCAGTTCGTTCATCAAGGCCATGAAACCGGCGCGCTTGGCTTCGGGCACTTTGACCTCAAGATGGATGTGGATGGTGTCGCTGGACATGGTTTGCTTCCTTTGTTGAAAAGTTCATTGGGTTTGAAAGATGGGCCAGTTCACCCCGCGCTGCGGCCAACAGGTTTTCGGCGGGTAAATCGGTGTGATGTGTTGCACTGCAGAGGCTGGTGTGGACGTCGGCCTTGACCGGGCTCAGACCGAGGTCGCGATGAAAGGCGGAAACGCTGTCCGCGCCGGACGCGATGTCCCCTGACACAAGGACCATGGCATGGACCAGAACCCGCGGGCGCCCGTGGCGCGTTGGCCGCCACCGTTGCGCCGTGCCGACAAGTTTCCTGCCCTCTATCGAAAGGTTCCAATCGCCGTCGCAGAAACTGCCGGGGGTGTTCCCGGTATCCAGTTTTTCTACACCCAGCCCGGCCTTGAATATCCGAGTGAGCAAGCGGTAGCCGTCTTCGATGGTGAAGCCCTCCGGCGCATCAAAGCTGAGCGCCAGGTTGGCTACCCCCCGACCTTGCGGAACGGTTCCACCTCCGGTCGGGCGCACATGAACGGGCCAACCGCGTGTGCTCGATAGGCGTGCGGCTTGCGTGAATCCATTGCGCGTTTCGTAAGCGCGCGGGCACACGAGCGCTTGGGTATCCGCTGTCCACAGTCCCACCTGCGGGCCCTGCGCTGAAAAGAGGTCGGATTCAAAGGTCAAGCCTTCGGACACAGTCCCAAATCGGCGCAAAGGCGTCGTCACCCGGACATTCCTTCTATTTCTTCGCAGATCGTGGTCAGCAGATCGCCCGCCGGCGCGCCATCCAGCGCACGGTGGTCAAAGGTGAGCGAGAGGCCGACAAAAGGGCGAAGCTCTATGCCGCCGTCCGCGGCTCGCACAGGGCGATCCGTCAGGCAGCCAATACCCAGAATGCAGATCTGGCTCGCGTTCAAAATAGGGGTGAAGTGTTCCACCCGCGTCAGGCCAAGGTTGGTGATCGTGAAGGTGCCGCCCGTCATCTCGGTCACGGTCAGTTTGTTGCTTTTGGCTCGCGCCGCCAAGTCCTGTCGCGCACTCCTCAACGCGCTCACGTCCATGTCACCCGCACCAAAAATCGCCGGGGCCACCAGCAGGTTGCCCGGCAATGCGATGGCTACAGAAAGGTCAATCGCTTCGTGCAGATGAACTTCGCGGTCCTTGGTGCGGCCGTTCGCATCGGGATGCCTTTTGAGCGCGCGGACCACGGCCAGCATCAGCAGATCCTCCACCGAGGCCTTGGTCCCCTCTTCCGCCAGCCGCGCCTTTTCCGCCAGCAAAGCAGTAGCGTCCGCACTGCCGTGATGGGTCAGCTGCGCCGCGGTGGCCAGGCTCTTGACCATGGCGTCCGCGATCATGCCGCGCACGCCTTTCAGTGCTACGGTGCGCACGCCGTCGGTCATGCAATTGTTCCGATGACAGCGCCTTTGGAAACCACCGCGTCGGCCTTCTCTTTGATAGCTACGGTGCCCGACGCGGGCGCGTGGATTTCGTATTGCACCTTCGCAGTCATGATTTCGGCGATCAACGCGCCTTTTTCAACGGTGGCCCCGTCGTTGACCAACCAAGTGGTGATGACGGTTTCTACGTCTTCTTCCCAGAGGTTGGTGGGGATGATGATGTCTGTCATGGAGCTTTCCTGTGTTGGGTGGGACCGCCTGTGAAGGCGGCCCCGAGACGCACGGTCAGGCCGCTTTCATGCTGTTGAACGCGGCAACGATCTTGTCGGGGTTGGGCAGGCAGAACTGCTCCATGACCCTTGCGTAGGGGATCGGCACATCTGGATACGCCACCCGCTTGGGCGCGGCCTTGAGGGCCGAGATGTCATGTTCCGTCACGCTGGCGATGATCTCGCCGGAGACGCCGTAAGACATGTAGTCCTCGTCCACGACGATGAGGCGACCCGTCTTGGCGACGCTGGCGCGGATCGTGTCGCGATCCAGCGGGACCAGGCTGACCAGATCGACCACCTCAGCGCTGACGCCTTGGCTCTCCAGCTTCTCGGCTGCTTTCAGAGCGTTGTGCACGCCCATCCCGACGCTGACGATGGTGACGTCTTTTCCTGAGCGCACGACCTTGGCTTTGCCGATTTCGACCGTGTAGCTTTCCACTGGGGTGTGCACCGTTGCGCCCGCTTCTGTGGCAAGCCATCCCATGCCTTGCAGGCCCTTGTGGTACATGTAGACGACAGGGCTGTCATCGCGCATGGCGGCGGTCATCAGCCCCTTGGCGTCATAGGCATTCGACGGGCAAACCACCTTCATGCCGGGCAGGTGCGCAAAGGTGCCATACAGACATTGCGAGTGCTGCCCGCCGTCGGAGTAACCGCCACCGGTCGACGTCATCAGCACCATCGGCACCTTGAAGTTGCCACCCGAAAAGTAGATGTTCTTGGCCATCAGGTTGTAGATCGCGTCAAAGCAGACGCCGAAGAAATCGACGAACATCAGTTCGACAACCGGGCGCATCCCGTCTTGGGCAGCCCCGACAGCGGCGCCGATGAAGGCGGTCTCGGAAATCGGCGTGTCGCGAATGCGCTCAGGGCCAAATTCCTCCAGCAAACCGCGTGTGTTGCCGTAAACGCCGCCGAGGGCGCCGATGTCCTCACCCATCACAAAGACGGTGGGGTCGATCTGCATTTCCTGTTGCACGGCCTCGGCCATGGCGCGAGCAATGGTCAGTTTTCTTTCGTTGGCTACGCTCATGCTCTGTCTCCTTAAGCGAACACGGAAGTCAGCGCGGTTTCTGGCGCCGGATCCGCACTTTCGCGGGCAAATTTGATGGCTTGTTCAACGCGGGCAGCGGCCTGTGCCTCTATCGCGTCGAGCTCTGCGCCGGTGGCCACGCCATCGGCGATCATCTTGGCGCGCATCTTCGGAATCGGGTCCTTCGCGAACAGCGCGTCCTTCTCGCCCTTGGGGCGGTAGCCTTCGGCATCACCCATGAAGTGGCCAGCGAGCCGATACGTTTCGATCTCCAGCAGGGACGGGCCTTCACCAGCGCGGGCGCGGGCAATCGCTTCACCAGCGGCCTCATAGATCGCGTAAGGGTCGTTGCCTGCGATGCGCTTGCCAGGTATGCCGTAAGCGGCCGCACGGTCTGCGTTGTTGGAGATCGCGGTCGAAGCCTCCTTGGACACCGAAATCCCCCAGGCGTTGTCTTCGATGACGCAAATGAAAGGCAGCTTCCAGGTCGCGGCGAGGTTCATCGCTTCATGCCAGCCGCCCTGGTTCACGGCACCCTCGCCAACGAAAGCCACGGCAACGCCGGGCTTTTTCTGCATCTTGCGGCTAAGGGCGGCACCGACGGCTGGGCCCATGCCCTGGGCAATGATCCCCGAGCAGGCAAAGTTCACCTTCGGATCAAAGAGGTGCATGTGCCCGCCACGCCCGCCTGAAAGGCCGGTCGCCTTCCCGAAGATCTCGGCAGCCATCTTGTCGAGGTCCACCCCCTTGGCAATGGCCTGGTGGTGCGGACGGTGCGTGGCGGTGACGATGTCGCTTGCTTCGAGATGCGCACAGACGCCCACCGCCACAGGTTCTTGCCCGTCGGACAGGTGCATCTCACCGGGAATCGGGCCGTCGGCCATGCTGAACACGGGCAACTTGCCCTCGAAATAGATTTTCGCAATGGTCTCTTCGAACTTGCGGCTCGTGACCATGTTGCGATACATCCAATGCTGTTTCTCGCGGTTTGGTGTCATTGGTTTGTCTCCTATAAAAATGCTCAGATACACGAACGACGCAGGTGCGCCGCCAACTCGTCGACGTCGGACCGCTTCGCAAGCAAAGTGGTCACCACCTGGTGGCGCGTCTCGCAAGTACTTTTTTGCAAAGGCCATGCCATAAGTCGGATCTGTAGAAGAATCGCGGGAATACCCTTAAAGAGACCGCACTAAAAGCCGGTTTGAGGGCGTTCCAAAGGCTTTGAGGGCGGTGTGTCGGCCTGCTGAATGCCCATGGCAGCGACACCTGTGTGCTACAGGTGTCGCACCAGCAAGCGAACGAGCGACAGGTGTCGCACCTGCGTATATCTGCAACCCCGCCGCCAACTAGGAAAGCCAGGGCTGGACCTCTCGCGGCCAATCACGCCAAAAGCGGAAAGTGCCGGCGCCTTCTGATTCAGGCCTGCTGATTGGGGCTGACGATGCCCAACTTTTGCATGCGACGGTAGACAGTCGCTCGGCATATGCCCAGGCTGCGCGCCGCATGGGTGATGTTCCAGTGGTGCGCTCTCAGAACCTGCACCAAATCATCCCGCTCCGAACCAGCGGCGGCATCGACAGGTGATGCTGGTAAGCCAATCGACAGCATGCGGGGTGGGGGCAAGCTGGCACGCATGGCACCCTGGATGTCGAGCGGGAGGTGTTCCAGTTCGATGGCCTCGCCACCGCTCAAAGCCAGGGCGGCGCGCAGTATGTTCTTCAGTTGGCGGATGTTGCCTGGCCAGTGGTAGGTCTGCAGCGCGGCCAACGCATGGGGGGAGGCCGTGCCCGCACGGGCATAGAGCGACCGGCCTTCCTCCTGCAGCAGCTGGCGGATCAAGCCTTCCTTGTCTGTGCGCTCATGCAAACTGGGCAACGCCAGCGTGACGCCATTGAGGCGGTAAAACAGGTCCAGGCGGAAAAGTCCGTTGGCGACCAGCTCGTTGAGGTCCCTGTGCGTGGCGCATACTATCTGTATGTCCACGGGCACCGAAGTTTCTGAACCCAGCGGCGTGACTTCCCTTTCGGCCAGTACGCGCAGCAAGCGGGTCTGCATCGCCAAAGGCATGTCCCCGATTTCGTCCAGAAACAGCGTGCCGCCGTGGGCCTGCTGAATCTTGCCCCTGGCCCCCTTGCTGCGTGCGCCGGTGAATGCGCCCTCTTTGTAGCCAAAGAGTTCGCTTTCGATCAAGGTGTCCGGGATGGCAGCGCAATTCACTGCGACAAAGGCTTTGGATCGCCGCGTGCTCGCCTCGTGGATCGCTTTGGCAAAGGCCTCTTTGCCGGTACCCGATTCACCCTGCAGCAAGATCGCCAGGCCCTTGTCTACCACACGGAGGGCCTGCTGGGCATTGCGCGTCATGCTGGCATCGTTCCCAGCAAGTTCACGCAGCGCCTTGTCATCCGGGGTATGCAGCATCGGTCGTTGGCGTTCGGTCACTGGTGTGAGCTTGCGTGGCCCGCGCGCCAGGGCAAAACACCGCTCGCCCGAGTGCAGCAAACGCAACGCCAGCGGCTCCGGGTGGGCCAGTGAAGCGCCAAGCAGTCGCTCCATCCGCGCGTTGAAAACGTCTTCGACATGGGCGCCGGTCAGCATCGCCGGCGTGCGCCCCACGGATTGCAGAAAGGCCTGGTTGGCCGCAACGATCCGGCCTTCCTCGTCCAGCGCGAGCAAGCCCTCTGTCGCCACTTCTAGAAAATCGCGCCGTCCGGCCAGACGCAGCACCAGGTTCCGGTCGAATTGCTTGAGAAACTGGGCGTTCTCGATCAAACGAGCGGTCGACTTGACCATCTGCAACACCAGGTGCTGACTGCGCTTGTCGTCCGGCGAGTACAGGGCGGATGCATCCAACACCGCCTGCACCTGGCCATCGACCCCCAACAGGGGCGCGGCGCTGCAGCTCAGGGTTCGGTAGGGCACACGAAAATGTTCTTCATGATGAACCGTGATGGACCGCTGCTCCAGGTTCGCCAGCGCCACGGCGCATGTCCCCTCCGTCTCCTCTGACCAGCAACTGCCGAGGTACAGGCCGGCCTGTCGCAGCTCGCGGTCCAGCAATGGGTTGCTGATGAAGTCGACGGCGACGCCGTGGGCATCCGTGAGCAGGATCACATACCCGGCGTCACGTATCTGCAGGAACAACGACTCCATGCCGCTGCGCGCAACATCCAGCAGGTCTTCCATCGGCAAGCGATGGTCTTGCAGGGCAGTCGCGGTGAGGACGCGCGGCGGGTCACTGCGTCCCGGGTCGAGCCTGTGAACGCCCATCGACCGCTGCCTTGAGCGCTCGATCACGTCGTCTGCACGCCAGGATATGTCCGAGGTGGCCTCATGACCGGGTGCACTCCAGTGGCTGCTGAATGCCATGTTTGTCTCCTGGCTTTTTTCTCCTGGCGCCCGCATCAGGGCGGTTTCATCCAGGCGGTCGTGTCTGTCGCAATGTGGCGAGACCTACAAGCTCTGCCGCAGCCTCACCGCGACACCGTTAGCCTTTGCACGCTCAATGATAGGTCCGAAGCTCGAAAAAATGACCATCTCGGGATTTGACCTGCCATTCACCAACCGTACCAAGCGGAGGTTAGTGAAGTCCGTCAACCACCAGGAGAAAGACGGACATGAAGAAGAGCAGATCATCCGGTTCTGGCGGCAGTCCGAGGCCGACCTGTCAATCGTATTCGTTGCGGCCCTTCAGAACCCTTCGAGCACGATCTTGCCGCGCGCCGTGCCGCTTTCGATTTGCGCGTGCACCCGGCGCAATGTCGCCGCATCGATCCTGCCGGCGGTTTCGGTGGCGGTCGACCGGATGCGCCCGGCATCCACCAGCGCCGCCACCTCGTTCAGCAACTGCCCCTGGCGCGCCATGTCCGGCGTGCCGAACATCGAGCGCGTGAACATCAGCTCCCAGTGCAACGACACGGCCTTGCCCTTCAGCGGCAGCGCGCTGAGCTCGGCCGGGTCGTCGATCAGGCCGAAGCGGCCCTGCGGCGCGATCAGCCCGACGATGTCGGCGTAGTGGTGGTCGGTCTGAGTGGTGGAGAACACGAAGCCAGGCGCGCCGAGGCCAAGCGCCTGCACCTGCGGCGCCAGCGGCTGGCGGTGGTCGATCACGTGGTGGGCACCGCACTCGCGCACCCAGGCCTGCGTATCGGGCCGCGACGCGGTGGCGATCACGGTCAGGTCGGTCAGCGCGCGCAGCAGCTGGATGGTGATCGAGCCCACGCCGCCAGCGCCGCCGATGACCAGGATGAGCTGGCCGCCCTGCGCCGTCGGGCGCTTCACGTCGAGCCGGTCGAAAAGCATCTCCCATGCCGTGATCGCGGTGAGCGGCAGCGCCGCTGCCTCGGCGTCGTTGAGCGTCGCGGGCTTGCGGCCAACGATGCGTTCGTCGACGAGGTGGTACTCGCTGTTGGTGCCCGGCCGGGTGATCGAGCCGGCGTAGAAGACGGCGTCGCCGGCTTTGAAGTCAGTCACCTCGGGCCCGACGGCTTCGACCACGCCGGAGGCGTCAAAACCGAGGATGCCCCAGCCGCCTGCCTCAGGCGCCCGGCGCACGCGCAGCTTGGCGTCCACCGGGTTCACCGAGACGGCGTGGACCTTTACCAGCAGGTCGCGTCCGGTGGCCTGGGGTTTTTCGAGGGTGATGTCCTGCAGCGCGTCTACGCGCTCGATGGGGCCGGGGGTCCGGTAGGCGACGGCTTTCATGGTCGTGGTGCTCATGTGGTAGATCGGGATGGATCGGTGGTTCAGGCTGGGTCGCGCAGCAGGGCCTCGATGGCCTTCACAAGCTGCGAGGTCTTGCGTGGGTCGAGCGCGTCGGGGTGGGGCGGGGCGAAGCGGCGCGCGTCGTTGTCGAAGTACTGGCCGCTGGCCTGTGCGAACTCGTCGGACAGCGCTGCGCGCACGAGGATGTCGGCGCCGATGCGGATGTCGTGTCCGGCCACGCCAAACCCTTCTTTCGCCATCTTGGTGGCCAGCAAGGAACCCGGGTTCACGGAGACGACCATCGGGCCCTTGTCACCCAGGGCTGTGGCCATCTGGCGCGACCACATGGTGATCGCCAGTTTGCTCTGCGCGTAGGCGGGCATGTCGCCCAGCCGGGTGCGGCCGGCCAGGGCTTCGAGGTCCACCGGCGCTTGCGCTGCAGACGACAGGTTGACGACCCGGCTGCCCGCGCCCAGCAGCGGCAACAGGCGCTGGGTCAGCAGGTAGGGTGCGAGGGTGTTGACCACGAAGCGCACATCCAAGCCCTCGGGCGTGCGGGTTTGAGGGGTCTTGAGCACACCGGCGTTGTTGATCAACACGTCGAGGCTCTTGTGCTGTGCCACGACAGCTTTAGCCATTGCCTCCACCTCGGTCAAGCGCGAGAGATCGGCCACAAAGCTTTCCACCGACCCTGCGCCTGGCAGCGCGGTCAATGCCTTGTGCACCTCAGCGAGCTTGGCCGCGTTGCGTCCATGGATCAGCACGGTGTGGCCTCGCGCCACCAGCGTTTGTGCGGTGGCCAGGCCGATGCCGTCTGTGGCACCGGTGATGAGGATGGTCTTGGGCATGGCTTGTGTTCCTTGTGATCAACAGTGAAGTCTGGCTGAACCGTTTAAAACGGCGCGAAGGCGTCGGTCCGGGCTTTCGGGATGGTCCAGCGTTCCTGCGGACTGATGGTGTTGTGGTGGGCGCCGTGCAGAGGGATCTGGTTACCCTCGCCGTAAAGCCAGAGCACGAGGTTGTGGCGCTCGCCTTCGGTGATGGGCTCCGAGGCATGCGGGACGCTGCCGTGGTGGATGAGGGCGGTGCCGGGCTCGAAGCTCAGGCTCTCGGACTTCCCAGAAACACGATCCATGAAGCGAACCCCGGATCCAGAAAACGCTTCGCCGGGCAGGTTCAGGTTGATGTTGAGCGTCACCGCCGAGGCGTCCGTATGAGGGCGCAAGGAGGTGTCTTTGCCGGCCTGCCACTGGATGGAAAATCCAAAGGTCTGGCTGTCGTAGCCATAGACATCGGGGAACAGCAGTCGCGCAATCGGCCGCATGAAGTGGTCCATCAGGTCGCGGTAGAACTTCTGGAACTCGGGTGCGGCCAGGTAACCCTCGGAGCGGGGATCCAGCATGGCGCCACCACGGTTGAGCACGATCCCGTAGGGAGGGCGCAGTGGAATGCCCGCATCAGCGACACGGCCCATGAAATGGCGGAGCTCTTTGAGGCGTTCAGGATCAAGGAACTGGGCCTTGTAGACGTTGGGAAAGACCTCCGTCCATAGCTGTTTCACCTCGCCCTCCTGGCTCGGGTCGGCCCAGCTGCGCTCGACGGCGTTGCGCAGACGGGGGTCGTACATCGACCGGTCCAGGCCGATGTGCCCGTGTTCACCGTTGGCTTGCCATTCCTGCCACGCGGCTTCAAACAGCTGTGCGTTCTGGTCCCAGAAGGCCTGGACGGCGGGGTGCCGCATGAGCATGGCTTCGCGGCTCGGCAGGGCGAGTTGGCGCGCTTGGGTCAGTGGAGATGTGGACATGGTTTGATGGCCTTTCAGGGTCGGGCGTAGCGCACAAGGGTGCGGCTCTCGATGCTTTTTCGAGGGGATGTCACCTGCGCATCGCCTTGCAGATCCAGCGCACTGTGGGCCAGGTGTGGACGCCCGCGGTTGTCGTAAATGTTGAAGATGGTGACCTCGTCCGGCCTCATGCCCGAGGTGTAGAACCACTCATGTTCCGGGTTGGCGGCAACGCCCAGAATCTGTCCCATACGGTCGGGGTAGACGAGACCGATGTCCATCCAATCCTCGGGACGCATCGAGCGGGGCCAGATGAAGCCGAGCGGGCTGGAACGGATGACCCGCTCAACCGGCCGCCAGACATTGACGAAGCCGAAGCCCGCCGCGTGGAAAGCCCGGGCGCGGCTTTCGCCAACGATATCAACCAGCCGTTGCTCTGCGCCGGTTCGGCTGTAGTCGTTGTGAACGTTGCGAGCCGGGCGGCGGGCGGCGCCCGAGTCATCGATGCGAACCGTGTGGTCGAAGACGATCACTTCCTTCGCGCCAATCTGTGCTTTCAGCAGCTCGTCGAGTTCCTGCTCGTAGGCGGCTTGCCATTCGGTGCCGCTTTCAAAGTCGGTCACACAGGAGGGACTGGATACAAAAGCGATCCCGTCGTCTCTGAAGTTGGGTTGCAGGGCGCTGCCCCGCAGGTCGGCCACGCACACCGTAATGGACACCAGTTCGGGGGACTTGAGATGGCCCACGACGCCGTCGACATCGAATTCGAACGCCTGCGGAGCATCCTTTCTGACGTGGTAGTTGACGGTGGCTTTGGTCGACATGCTCGGGTCTTTCGGGTTCGGTGGGCGGGCCGATCAGCCCGGCAAAGGGTCAGATCTCCACGACGACCTTGCCGATGGCCTGCCCGCTGCCCAGTCGCGCATACGCCCGACCGACGTCGGCCAGACCGAAGCGCGGCTCGTCCAGCAAGGGCTTGAGCGCACCTGCGTCCACGATCGCGGCCAGCTGGGCCAGGATGTCGCCATGCACCTCGCGCCGGTGGTTGTGCAGCATCGGGATCAGCATGAAGACCACGTGCAGCGACAGGCCTTTGAAATGCACCGGCGACAGGTCCAGCGACAGCAGCGACACGGTGGTGGCCACCTGCGCGTTGAGGGCAGCCGCTTCGAAGGACGTCGTCAGGTTCGCGCCGCCCACCGTGTCGAAGACGACGTCGAAGCCGGCGCCGGCGGTGTGCGCGGCCACGTAGTCGGCCACCGTCTCGGTCTTGAAGTCGATCGCGGTGGCGCCGTAGCCGGCCACGATGTCCTTCGCCTGGTCACCGGTGCAGGTTGCGTAGACCTGGGCACCCAGGTGCCGGGCCAGCTGCACCGCGACATGGCCCACGCCGCCGGCGCCGCCATGCACCAGCACTTTCTGGCCGGCGCGCACACCGGCGCGCTGCAGGCCCTCAAAGGCGGTGATGGCCACCAGCGGCAGCGCGGCCGCTTCGCGCATGGACAGGGTGTTGGGTTTGTGGGCGATCAGGCGCGCGTCGGCCAGCATGAACTCCGCCAGTGCGCCCGGCAGGTCGGCCAGACCACCGGCGCAGCCGTAGACCTCGTCGCCGGCAGCGAAGCCGGTGACGCCTTCACCGACGGCCTCGATGGTGCCGGCGAAGTCCATGCCAAGCAGCGCGGGCAGCGCCGGCGACAGCGGCAGGTCGCTGCCCATCTGGCGGATCATGGTGTCGATGGTGTTGACGCTGGTGGCGGCGACGCGCACCAGCACATGGCCTGGCTTGACCGCGGGCTGGGGCAGGTCGGCGGACTGGAATTCGGCGTTGCTGCCGTACTCGCGAAGGATCATGGCTTTCATCGGGGTTCTCCTTGGGTTGGGTTCTGCGTCACCCGGAAGCGGGTGAACAGGCTTGCCGACGAGTCTATGACCCATCAAATACAATGAAAACTGCGTAAAATGGAGTTCAGTTTTCTTTATTTGCAGATAATCAAGGAAGCGCCGATGGACACCGACAGCGTCCGGCTTTTCGTGCTGGCGGCCGACAAGCTGAACATCAGCGCCGCCGGGCGCGAACTGGGCATGGCCCCGGCGGTGGCCAGCGCCCGGCTGGCCAAGCTGGAAAAAGAGCTGGGCTCGGACCTGCTGCGCCGCTCGACGCGCAAGGTGGCGCTTTCGCTCGAAGGCGCCGACTTTCTGCCCTACGCGCGCGAGATCCTGGCGCAGGAAGACGCGGCGCTGGCCGCGCTGGGTCTGGGGCGGCCGCAGGCCAGCGGTACGTTGCGCTTCGCCGCGTCGAGCACCTTCGCGCAGCTCTACATCGCGCCGCTGCTGCCCGAGTTCCTGCAACGGCACCCCGGCATCCAGCTCGATCTGCGGCTGTCCGATTCGCTGTTCGACCTGATCGAGGGCAGCTTCGACCTGGCGCTGCGCAACGCCGCGCTCGAGGACAGCAGCCTCAAGTGCCGCAAGCTGGCCGACGACCAGCGCATCCTCTGCGCCTCGCCTGCCTACCTGGCACAGTCCGGCACGCCGCTGCGCCCTGAGGATCTGGCCCACCACCAGCTGATCGGGTTTCGCGATGCGTCAGCGAAGGACCTGATCGGGCCCGAGGGCCGGGCCGGCAGCTTCGATCCGCGTCAGACTGGCGCACGTCTCGTCGTGGACGACGGGCTGAGCCTGAAAATCTCCACCCTCGCCGGCGGCGGCATCGCGATCCATTCGCTGTGGAGCGTGCACCGCGAGCTGGCAGCCGGGTCGCTGGTGCGCGTGCTGCCGGACCACGAGATCGACGAGCGGCCCGCTCTGTGGCTGGTCTACCCGAAGTCCAACGTGCTGACCGCCAAGGTCAGGGTCTTCATCGACTTCCTGATGGAGAAGATCGGCGCTGCGCCACCTTGGGCTGCGCCGTGACACTCTGCCGCCAACGAGACAGATTCTTCACCCAGGGCTTTGTGCCACCTGGCGGCGATTGCACGGTATGGATAATGAAGCGGTCGCTGATATCGTCGATCGCTGGATGACCGCTGACAACAGTCCCTGCCGTTCAGACCGCTGTACCCGAGTGACTCAGATCAGCCTGGAACCGACTTTGCACAACCGGAGGGCGGCAGTGTGCAGCGACTGCCGACATTGAGCTACAGCGGGCGGACTTACGCTGATGGTGCAAAGCAGTCGTTCGAGATTTGCAATAGCCACCGTGCAACGTTCGATAGGTAGTTGGCCAGCACTCGGGCTTGCATGCCATTGGAGTCCAAATAGTGCGTTGGTGCTATCCACTTGGCGTTGTGTGCTGTCCGTTTGACCGCCAATACGTACGCGCTGTCCTATCTACTTGGAAGCAAGGTGACCATAGTCAAGATAGTGTCATCGGGCAGTTTGAGCGACTGAGTCTCCACGGTTCGACGGTAGGTCTCGGGTCCCTGGAGCCAACGATCAGCAGACTCTTTCACAGGTCTGGATAGACCACTTCCTCTCCCGAATGCCATTGAGAACGCTTCGGTGTCTTGATGAAGCTCCTGCTTTACGTAGAAATCATGCGGAAACGCGAGACTCTTCTGGCTCCACATCCTCTTGGTCTGGTTGTGACAGACCACGCAGGTTTGCGCCGGGGCGCGCCTGACAACCTTGATTGCAGACGCGGTCAAGCTGGCGTCGAAGTCGTTACTGAGAGCCTTTGCAGTATCCAGGTTGATCCGCTTACCTTCGAGCCAAGGGTCTACTAAGAAGCTCGGCAAGATCAATTGGCTCGCGTATCCATTTGCGAAGGCCTCGACGTTCTTCGCTTCGGCATTCTGAGGGCCGATGTCTTCGTTAGCGCACCGGAAAGACCCGCGATCTTTGTCGCAAATCCAATGTGCCAGTTCGTGCGCTAGCGAGAAGCGCTGGCGGCCAGGGTAAGGCCCTATGCCGACGCTAATCACAGCTTTGTCGCCCGCTGCGACCAAACGCGCAGCGCATCCGCACAAGGGTCGATAGACGACCTCAGCTCCTCGGTAGTTCGCAATAGCTTCTAAGTCGATATGGGAAGGGTCACGTACCCCGTATTTCCAGAGCAGCCTTTCAGGTGGACTAAGGAGTGAATGATCAATCGCCATAGTCTTCCGACTTGATGATCCCCATCCTTACCAAATCGTCGTAAACCGTGGCCAAGTCTTCGTCGGTCTGCTTTTTTCCATCCCGAAAGGCTATGGCAACCTTGGGCTCACGCTGGAACGCCTCGGCCACGAGCTTTTTGACTATCTCCATCGCAGGGCGGAACCGGTTTGTCGGTTTTTTTGCAGCCGAAGCCTTGGTCGCCGCCTTGGCAGAGGCCAGCTTCGTCCGCATACCAACTGCGACAACGTCTCGAAGACAGTCACGCGTTTGCTTTGCAATTGCTGCCATGTCTTGCCCAGCCTCCCGATATTCGTTACGGATTTCTTCGTCGCTGGTGTTGAAAAGGTCATCCAGCGCTCTAGCGCGGATGAATCCGATCTCCTTGCTTTCCTTGGAATGCTTCATGATTTTCTCCGGCCCGGCATCAATGTGTTGAGACCGCGGCGAAACCTTCGCCGCGCAGTGTCGTATGCGGTTTGGTCCATGCCTGAAACGGCGCGAATCTCACTGGGTTTCATGCCATCCTTGTCGCCCATGATGAGGAACTGGATCTCCTCGTCGTTCGCGAAATAAGTTTCAATGAGAGCAGCGTCTGCCGCAGCGCGCGCTTGCCGCTCATTTGTTTCCTCAACTTCCAGTGCTTGCTCGACAACATCCGAGGAGGAGAAGCCTTCCCGCGCCAGTGCCATTTCTGCTTCGCCTTCTTGACCTGCCATCGTTTCGAGGTACCCAGTTCGCAGCTGAGTGACGGAACTGCTAGATCCCTCAGCAATGGATTGCATGGTCCTGATGATGTATGCGACGAATTGAACGTGCTTGGGCCAGTGCCTACCTTCTTTGGCACCGACGCCCTCCAACGTGCGTTGCACAGCTTCGCCTAGAAGTTCAAGCGGGTTCGTGTATTCAGTACCGAAGAGGGCGTATTGGGCTGCGCGGTAAATTCGCCCGAGCTCCGCCTCGGTGAGACTTTCAACCGCGTCGCAGACCTCTTCGGTCGTGGCGTAAGCGTGATCTTCTGAGGTTCCTGTTGTCACGTGGCCCCCTTTGCCTCGTCATTTGTATGTGCGGAGTTTCTCGCATTCGCGGACATGGTCAGCATTTTTGTCCGCGTTTCGCTTATTTGCCGCACATGCAGTTGAGCAGCAGTTTCGCTGTGACAAAGGTGATCAACATGACAAAACGCAATCAGCACGTGGTCCCTCGCGAAGACGGATGGGCTGTCCAAGGCGCCGGAGCCAAGCGCGCCACTGAGCTCTTCGACCGCAAGACAGATGCCGTCGACCGGGCGCGGGAAATTTCCCGGAACCAAGGTTCAGAGCTGCTGATCCATGGGAAAAATGGTCAGATCCAGTCCAAAGACAGCCATGGGAATGACAAATTCCCGCCGAAGGGGTGACGTATGGCTCAGTGCACAGCCCCAGTCGAAGGCCATCGTTCATCAAGCGCGGCAGCGGCTTGCCCTGCATGTCGTGGCCGCTATGGTCGCTATGGTGGGTACAGCGGTACCAGCAACTACGGTTCGTACTCTTCTCCATCCTACCCTTCGTCAGGAAGTGGTGGAGGGGCGCGCGGTGGCGGTGGGTCCGCCAGCAGTTCCAGGCCGCGTTGGTCTCGAGCAGGTTCGACCATCTTGTACACCCCTGTTCAGGTTGCGTCCCTTTCACCCATCCGCGAGGCTGTTGAAAAAGAAGCGGCGGCGAAACCGGATCTTCGGGATTGCTTTCTCTGCCACGCTTGGGATGACCGACAGGGAGCAGCTAAGGAACTGCACGATTTTCTCGTGGCGGCTGGCGTCAAGGTTTGGTTCAGCGAGAAGGATCTTGGCCTTGGCGTACCGATGATGCGAGCCATCGACAAGGGTTTAGCGGCCTCTAAAATTGGGCTCGTCCTCGTGACCCCGGCATTGCTGACACGCCTCCCGAAGGAGGGAGTCGCCGACAAAGAGCTGTCCACCCTTTTGCAGGGCAACCGTCTCGTGCCCATCGTGCATGGCACGACGTATACAGCGCTCCGCGATGTCAGCCCCATGCTTGCTTCTCGAAGCGGCCTTGATACGTCGGAAGACCCGATGGCTGTGGTCGCAAAAAAAATCGCCGAACTGGTCACCATCTGGAGCTGACAGGTGAGTCTTGCGTCGGCCACTTTACCTACGACTGCCGCTCGGAGGTAGAACTTTTTTGAGCAGCGAGCAACACCACCCAAGAATCAGGAGGAAACAACCCATGTTGAAATCTGGACCCCGGAGACGCGCGGTCTTAGTGCTGTGTGTGGCGACCTTGCTCCCTGCAATGGCCGCAGCCTTTCAAGTGCTGCCCAAGATCAGCGACGTTGACCGAAAGCTCGTCAATCTTGGCCGTAGTCAGTTCATTGATGGACTGGGACAATGGTTCGTCGGTAACGCCTTGCCGATGATCAAGCACCCGGTTCATGAAGCAATCACGCTACATGCGATCGACTGTCCGGCTGAGCCCGGAGCAGAGATCTCTTGTCTGACTACTGAGCAAGTGAAAGCGCATCGGGTTCTCCTTTATGGCGTGCGCTGGCCCGACGATCCCCCGTTTCCTTTGAACACGGCTTCGCCTCCTCGCATCGCCGACTGCGACCCACGGGTGACACTCCGCTCGACTGCACAGCCCAAGTGCTGGGCAGGCTTGTTCTCCGATGCAGAAAAAACCGCCAAACAGCGCATGGCGCTCAAGCCCAACGAGCCCGCCTTCGGCCCAGGTGACTACATGCTCTATCGGTCCCATTTCGGCGACTTGCAGTTCTTCCACTCGATGGCTGCTCATGATGGAGAGCATGCTGCCGATACCTTGCGCAGGATGAAGATGTGGACCCAGTTTCTTTGGGGCATCGGCGTCAAGACACTCCCGGTCGACCGCTATATCCGCACCTTGAACGTCGATCAACTGGAACTTTTTTTCCCTGGTGACCTGACCGCCACGAACCTATTGGCCACGGGGATTGTGGAAGTTCGAAAAAATCTTCACCAAGTGGCGATTGGAGCCCTCCTCCATATGGTCCAAGACAGTTTTTCACAGGCTCACTCCACTCGACTTCCAGAGACCGGTGCGTCTTGTGCCGATGTGCCACGATTCTCTCAACCCGGAAAGATTGCGCAGTTCTACAGCTACGCTGGTCAACAAGGTTCACTGCATGACAAAGAAGACACATTTGATGCCTTGAGTCTGCAGACACTGCAGACCAGCCCCTCCGTGGTGGATGTCTCCCGCGCCTTCCTTACCCTGTGGCAGGAAGGCGCCCCCTGGAGCGAAGCCGAGAAATACTTTGACTGCGTCTTCGCACTGGAAAACCCAGAGGCAGCAGCCGGGCCTGGTCCATTTACACAATAGCGGCGACTGGGCTGTAGTAGATAGAAAGCGGCGGCCTCCGCATTGCGGCGGAGTCCGCCGCTAATGTCCAGCTCAAATCTCCGTCTGCTCGGAGATTTCGAGGGCGTCATCGACCTCGATGCCGAGGTATCTTACGGTTGATTCCAGCTTAGAGTGCCCGAGTAGCAACTGCACGGCCCGAAGGTTCTTGGTACGCCGATATATCAGCGTCGCCTTCGTACGTCGCATCGAATGTGTCCCGTAGTCGGCACGATCAAGCCCCAATTCATCCACCCAGTGCCCAAGAATCCTTGCGTACTGCCGTGTCCCCAGGTGAGGTGATTCGTGGAGCCTGCTTGGGAAGAGAAAGTTGTCTGATTTCAACGCTGCCTGTTTTATCCAGGCCTGCAGCGCGTCTCGGGTCACAGATGTGATCTCGAACTGAACCGGGCGCTTGGTCTTGTGCTGCATGACGGTGGTGCGCGTGGCCAACTGCTCCCCATGGCAGACGTCGCGAACTTTGAGGGCTACGAGGTCGCATCCTCGGAGTTTGCTGTCAATACCTAGGTTGAAGAGCGCAAGCTCGCGGACCCGACCTTCCATCTGAAGGCGGACACGCAACGCCCAGATGTCTCTCGGCTTGAAGGGTGCCTTCTGTCCAACAATCTTTCCTTTGTTCCACGGCTCGTGGTGAACGGTGTTTGCTGAGGTGTCCATGATGGTCTCCCATCGAGTTGAGGGCTTCGTAGCATGCGCCTGCGAGCCGTCAGCGTGAGCACTCTTGGTGAAAAGACAGGGGAAGCACGGTCATTCTCAATGGTGTATAAAGATGGTTCGAACGTGGTTTGATTGTGTTTCTGCCACAATCTACGACCAACTTCTCCACCTCATTGACGGGCATCATGGAAGCAACCGCAGTCCGCCAGGCCTCTGGCCAGTCTGGATTTGGCCTGTTCGACACAGTGCCTGAGGACCTTTTGCAGTTCGGCCACGGCACGACTTTCGACGCCAAAAAGGCTGCCCAGTTTTTGTCTTTGAAGAAGGCTGATGTAGGCCGCATTGCAGCTGTCGCAGAGTCTTCCGTTCGCTGGGATGACAACATCCCCGAGGCCGTTCTGGTTCGGATGGAAGAGATCGCCTCGACCATCAACCTGGTTGCCAAGCAGTTTTCGGGAGATCCCGAGAAAACAGTTGCTTGGTTTCGGGCAAGAAACCCGCTGCTGGGAGACGTATCCCCTCGCGACATGATCCGTCTGTGTTGACGCCAACCGAAAACTGACCACTTTATGAAGGGTGTGCCAACCCAAAATTGACCAGGGTGTATCACGCGACTGCTGAATTTTTCAGCGGGAGCAAACCAAAGGTGATCACCATG
>Ga0075012_10002422_pt1 | contig 18391 bp, 2 predicted proteins | sample All_14_2_FD_71474 | JGI IMG/M metagenome (GOLD analysis project Ga0075012, IMG submission 71474) | Freshwater microbial communities in response to fracking from Pennsylvania, USA - Allegheny Zone_MetaG_DW_15 | ecosystem: Environmental > Aquatic > Deep subsurface > Groundwater > Drilled... | reverse complement strand
CCACTATCTCGAACTCGAACGCCGCGCAGGCTGGGGCCGAAGACCAGGCCGCGGCGTTCGAGTTCGAGATAGTGGTCCTCGCCGGAAACCTCCCGGCCGAGCACGCCGGTCGCGGGGCCCGGCGCCGCCTCGGCGGAGGCGGGCGCGTAGTCGCCCTGGGCGTGGAGAAGCCAGGGCGCGTCGGCGTCGACGGCCTCGCAGGAGCGGATCTCGAAGGCGGCCGCCCGACCGCCCTCGCGCCGCACGATGGTCTGGACGGCCCGCGTCCGGCCCTCGGCGAAGGCCATGGGCTCGGCGATGAGGAAGCCCTCGACGGCCAGCGGCTCGCCGCCGGTCAGCGCGCCGGCGCGCAGGGCCATGTCGATCATGCCGGCCGCCGGCATGATGACGCGGTCCTGCACCACGTGGTCGGCGAGGAAGGCCGCCGAAGCGGGCGACAGATGGGCCTCGAACTGCGCGACCTCGGCGAGCGGCGAGCGCAGGCGCACGCCGAGCAGGGGATGGCCGGTGTCGGTGCCGGCGGCGCGCTGGGGCGCGGCGCTCGCGGAGAACCAGAACCTGCGCCGCTGGAAGGGCGCGGTCGGCAGCGACATGGGGCGGCCGACGCGCTCCGGGTCGAGGCCGCGCCAGTCGATCTCCGCCCCGGCCAGGTGCAGGCGGCCGACGGCCTCGAGCATGGAGCGCCAGTCGTCGGCGTTGCGGCGAAGCGTCGGGATGAAGCTCGGCCCCTCCCCGTCCGCGAACACGCTCGAGGCGAAGGCGGCGAGCGCAGGGTGCGGGCCGATCTCGACGCAGACGTCGATGTCCATCGCCGCGAGCGCGGCAAGCCCGTCGGCGAAGCGCACGGCCTCGCGCAAGTGACGGCGCCAGTAGGCCGGCGAGGCCATGTCCTTGGCGGCGAGCGGCGCGCCGGTGAGGTTGGACATGATCCGCATCTTCGGCGCGGCGAAGGCGACCGAGGCGACCTCCTTCTCGAAGGCGTCGAGGATCGGCTCAACCAGCGGCGAGTGGAAGGCGTGCGACACCGCAAGCGGATGGGTCTTGACGCCGTCGGCGGCGAGCGCGGCGCAGGCCGCCTCCACCGAGGCCGCCGCGCCCGAGATCACGGTCTGGGCCGGGCCGTTCACGGCGGCGATCGAGGCGTCCCTGGCGAAGGGCGCGATGGCCGCCCGCACGCGGTCTTCCGAGGCGAAGACGGCCGCCATGGCGCCGCCGGCCGGCAGCGACTGCATCAGGGCGCCGCGCGCGACGATCAGGCGAAGCGCGTCCGCGAGGTCCAGCGCGCCAGCCACGCAGGCGGCCACGTACTCGCCCACCGAATGGCCCATGACCGCGATCGGCCGCACGCCCAGGCTGCGCAGGAACTCGGACAGGGCGTACTCAACCGCGAACAGGGCCGGCTGGGCAAGCGCGGTCTGTTCCAGCGCCTTGGGATCCCTGGCCTCGAGCACGGTCTCTTTGAGCGAGGCGCCGAGCAGGGGCGTCAGGATCTCGTCGCACCGGTCGAAGGCTTCGCGGAACGCGGGCGCGGTCGCATGGAGCCCCGCCGCCATGCCCGCATACTGCGCGCCCTGGCCGGTGAACAGGAAGGCGACGCGCGGGGGATCGCGGACAACCAACTGAGATGTTTGAAGATTCGGCGCCTCGTCGCCGCGCGCGAGCGCATCGAGGCCGGCCCGCAGCGATTCCACGGAGTCCGCCTGCACCACGGCGCGGCAGGCCAGGTTCGCCCGGCCCAGGGTCAGGGTGCGGGCGACGTCGGCCATGGAGACGCCGGGCGCGAGCGCATCGCGGCTCGCCGCCGCCAGTTCGCGCAGAGCGTCGGGCCGGTGCGCGGAAAGAGGCGCGATCCAGGCGGTGCGCGCATCGGCGCCGACCGTCGCCTCGGGCGCGGCCTCCAGGACGATGTGGGCGTTGGTGCCGGAGAAGCCGAAGGAGCTGACGCCGCCGATGCGCCGCCCGTCGATCGCCGGCCAGGGGGTCGCCTGAGACGGCACGCGCAGGGCCAGTTCGTCCCAGGCGATGTGGGGGCTGGGCGTCCTGAAATGCAGGTGCGCGGGGATGACGCCATGCTGCAGTGAGAGCACGGTCTTGATGAGGCCGATCGCGCCGGACGCGGCCTCGAGGTGGGCCAGGTTGGTCTTGACCGAGCCGACCAGGAGCGGGGCGTCGGCGGGACGGCCGGGGGCGAAGACGGCGCCAAGCGCATGCGCCTCCAGCGGGTCGCCGAGCTGGGTGCCCGTGCCGTGGGCCTCGACATAGCCCACCTGGCGTGGCGAAAGGCCTGCGCGGGCCAGGGCCTCGCGGATCACGGCCTCCTGGGCCGGGCCGTTGGGCGCGGTCAGGCTGCTGGAGGGGCCGTCCTGGTTGACCGCGCTGCCGCGGATGACCGCCAGAATGCGGTCGCCGTCGGCCTCCGCATCGCTGAGCCGCTTGAGCGCCAGGACGGCGCAGCCTTCGCCGCGGCCGAAGCCGTCGGCGGACGCGTCGAACGCCTTGCAGCGCCCGTCGGGTGCCAGCATGTGGGCCCGCGACAGGGCGATGTAGATGTCCGGCGACAGGATCAGGTTGACCCCCCCGGCGAGCGCCAGGCGGCACTCCTTGTCGCGCAGCGCCTGGCAGGCCAGGTGGATGGCCACCAGCGAGGACGAGCAGGCCGTATCGATGGTGACGCTCGGCCCCTGCAGGCCCAGGAGGTAGGACACGCGGCCCGACAGCACGCTGTGGGCGATTCCGGAGGCGAAGTGCGGACCGAAGGCGCCGGCGTCGCCGGCCTTCATCTGCATGTAGGCGTAGTCGGACCCCGCCGCGCCGACATAGACGCCGGTCAGCGAGCCCTGCAGGCGGTCGGGCGCCTGACCGGCGTTCTCCAGCGTCTCCCAGCAGACTTCCAGCAGCAGGCGCTGCTGAGGGTCCATGCCGTCGACCTCGCGCGGCGAGAGGCCGAAGAACTCGGCGTCGAACTGGTCGGCGTTCTCGACGTAGCCCGCCCCGGTGGCGGCGATCCTGCCAGGCGCGTCGGGATCGGGATCGAAGAAGACGTCGTGGTCCCAGCGCTCGCGCGGGACCGGGCCGACGGCGTCACGGCCCTCCTCGAGGAGCTTCCAGAAGGTCTCGCCGTCGCGCACCCCGCCGGGCGCACGGCAGCCAAGGCCGATCACGGCGATCGGCGCGTGGGCCTGGGCCTCCAGCTCGGCGACCCGCGCCTCGGCCTCCTGCAGGGCCAGGAACGCGCGCTGAAGCGGGGTGAGGGACGCGGTCATTTCCGGCTCGTCCCCCGCGCCGCCAGCAGTTTCTCGATGTCGTCGTCGCTCATCTGCGCGACCTCGGCGGCCATCAGCGCCGGAGCCGCCTGCGCGGGAGCCGGCCCAGGCGGCGGCTGTTGCGCAGGCTCGCTCGACAGGAGGTTGGCGAGCAGCTTCGTCGCCAGCGCCTCGATGGTCGGATGGTCGAACATCACCGTGGCCGGCAAGGGCTTGGGCAGAGCCAGGCCGCGCGACAGGCGGTTGCGAAGCTGCACGGCCATGAGGGAGTCCAGGCCCAGGTCCATGAGCCGGCGGTGGCGGTCCGGCGGGGCGTCCTCGGGCAGGCGCAGCACCGCCATCACCTGGGCGCGCACGAAGCCGCGCATGAAGTCCGGCTGCTCGGCGGCGGGCGCGGCCAGCACCTCGTCGACAATGGGCTCCACGGTGACGGCGGCCTGCACCTGATCGGACGAGACGTCCTCGTCGTCGGCGGCGGCGAGGGCGTGGGCGGAGAACTCGCCGGGGGCGCGCGCCAGGATGACGTGCTGGCCCAGTGCCTCGGCGGGCGCGCCACGCGGCGGCCAGGAGGCGACGTCGGCGAAACCCGCCTGGCGCATGGCCTTGTCCCAGACCTCGGGCCGCAGCAAGGGGCCATCGCCACGCAGGTCGTCAGCGTGCTTGCGCCAGCCCTCGATCAGGCTGGTGGTGAAGTCGAACCAGGTGAAGGCGGTGGTGGACTCGACGAGCGCCAGGACGCCGCCCGGGGCGAGCAGGCTGTTGAGCCGCTCCAGCGTGACGTGCAGGTTGGTGCAGGCGTGGACCGCGTTGGCCGACACGATGAGGTCGAACTGGCCCTCGGCGTAGCCCTGCTCCTCCAGCGCGAGGTCGAAGTCAAACCGGCCGAAGCGGATGTTGGGGAAGGCCGCGAACTTTCCGCGCGCCCGATCGAGGAAGAGTTCGGAGACGTCGGTGAACAGATAGACGCACTCGCGCCCCGGTACGGCGGGGAGGACCGAGGCCGTGGTGGCGCCCGTGCCGCCGCCGATCTCCAGCACGCGGAGCGGCCGGCCCCTCGGCGCGGCGGCGACGAACGCCCCCGCGGCCGATGCGGCCAGGGCGTTGATGTAGAGCATGGTGGCCGAGCGCTCGTAGAGATCCTCGGCCAGATCGAACGCGCCCTCGGGAAAGAGGGTCTCCAGCGGGCTCTCGCGCCCCGTGATCACGTCCAGCGCCAGCCGGCCGCAATGGCGGACGTAGGCGAACATCTGCGGGTTGTCGGCGAAGCGGTCCTCGGCCTCGCGCCACAGGGCGTCCAGGTCGGCGGGGGGCAGCGCGGCGGTCGAGGCGAAGGTCTCGCCGTTCTGCGCCAAGCGGCCGGCGGCGACTAGGCGCTGGAGCCAGCGGACCACCAGTTCGCCGAAAGCGGGGGCGACGCCGATCCGCGCCAGGATCTCCGAGGCGGCGTGGCGCTCGGCGCCGAGGAACAGGCCCGCGCCTTTGAGGATCGCCGTCGTCTGGGCGAGCGCCAGACGCTCCAGCACGTCCCACTTGGCCGGATAGGAGGCGACGTCCAGCCCCAGCGGCCCCTGTGCGCTCTGCCGCTCGGCCGCGGCGTTCATGCGCGTCCAGGCTTCCGCGGCCGAGGCGCCGGACGCTGCGGCTTCCGCGTCGATCCAGTGGCGGGTGCGCTGGAAGGGATAGGTGGGCGCGGCCAGCTTGCGGCGCGCATAGCCCTCGTCGAAGCCGCGCCAGTCAACCTGGGCGCCGTCAACGTAGAGCCGCTGCAGGCTCTGCAGCAGGTCGGTCCAGGCCGCGCCGTCGCGGCGAATCGAGGGCAGGAAGACCGCCGCGTCGCCCAGGCATTCCACGCCGGCCGCGCTGAGCGCCGGATGCGGGCCGATCTCGACGTAATGGGTGACCCCCAGGGCCGCCAGCGCCTCGATCCCTTCGACGAAGCGCACGGGCTGGCGCATCTGGGCGAGCCAGTAGCCGGGGCGCGACATCTCGTCGGCGGCGGCGAGCGCGCCGGTGACGTTGGCGCCGAGGGCGATGCGGCTCGGGTGGAAGGCGACGGTCTCCAGCGCCGCGGCGAGCGGCGGCAGGGCGGGTTCGACCCAGCGCGAGTGGGAGCCGAAGGGCACGGCCAGGACCTTGGCGCGGCCGCCCTCGGCCTGCACGAAGCGTGCGAGGGCCGCGACCGCATCCGGCGTTCCGCTCACGACGAAGTCCTCGGGACCGTTGAAGGCGGCTATCTCCAGGTCGGCGATCCGCGCCACGCCGCGGGCGATGACGGGCTCGGGCGCGGAGACGGCGACCATGGCGCCCTGGCCGGCGCAGAGCGCCGCGCCGCGCCCGCGCGCGACGACCACGGCCATCGCGTCGTCCAGCGAGAAGACGCCGGCGGCGTGGGCGGCGGCGTACTCCCCGAGGCTGTGGCCCAGGGCGGCGACGGGCTCGACGCCCCAGGACCGCCAGAGCGCGGCCAGGGCGACCTGCAGGGCGAAGCCGGCCGCCTGCACGACGACCGGGTCCTCCAGGGCGGCGGCGTCGGCCGAGAACATGGCCTGCAGCAGATCCCCGTCGAGGTGCGGCCGTGCGGCGCGCGCGCAGGCGTCCAGCGCGTCGCGGAACGCCGGCGAGGCGTCGTAGAGGTCGCGGCCCATGCCGGCGAAATGCGATCCCTGGCCGGTGAACAGGAAGGCCACCCTGGGCGCGCCCTCCGGCGGGCGCTCGCCCAGCGCGATCGCCGGATGCGAAGCGCCGTCGCGCACGGCCTGGAGGCCGGCCGCGAACTCCTCGGCGGAGCGGCCGATCACGGCGGCCCGGCAGCGCAGGCCCGCGCGGCCGACGTTGGCCGTTTGGCAGAGATCTGCGGGAGCGTCGCCCTCGGCGAAGCGGGCGAGCCAGCGCTCGGCGAGCGCGCGGAGCGCCGGCTCGCTCGCGGCGGAGAGCGCCAGGAGATGGGCGGGGCGTTCGAGGCGGGCCTCGGGCGCGGGTACGGGCTCGGCGGCTTCCAGCACGACATGGGCGTTGGTGCCGGAGAAGCCGAAGGCGCTGACGCCGGCCAGGCGGCGTCCGTCGGCGGTCTCGGGGAACGGCCGGGCCTTCACGACCACCTCGATCCGGGCGTTCGCCCAGTCGACGTGCGGGTTCCCCTCGTTGAAGTGCAGGGTGCGCGGGATCGACGCGCGCTGCAGCGCCAGGACGGTCTTGGCGACGCCCGCCAGGCCGGCGTTGGCCTCGGTGTGGCCGATGTTGGTCTTGACCGCGCCGACCAGCAGCGGACGGGCCGCGGCGCGGGTCGGCGCGAAGACGGCCTGCAGGGCGCCCAGTTCGATGGGATCGCCCAGCGGCGTGCCCGTGCCGTGGGTCTCCACATAGCCGATTTCGTCCGGCGCGACGCCGGCGTTGGCGAGGGCCGCTCGGATCACCGCCTCCTGGGCCGGGCCGTTGGGCGCGGTGATGCCGCTGGAGCGGCCGTCCTGGTTGATCGCCGTACCGCGGACGACGGCCAGGATGCGGTCTCCCTCGGCGCGGGCGTCGGCCAGACGCTTGAGCGCAAGCACCACCCCGCCCTCGCCGCGCACATAGCCGTCGGCGGCGGCGTCGAAGGTCTTGCAGCGACCGTCGGCGGCCATCATGCGGCCCTTGGTGAAACTGACGTTCATCTCGGGCGTGAGGATGAGATTCGCCGCGCCCACGAGGGCGGCGTCGCACTCGCGAAGCCGCAGCCCCTGGCAGGCCAGATGCAGCGCCGCCAGGCCCGACGAGCAGGCCGTGTCGACCGTCACCGCCGGCCCGACGAGCCCCAGCGTATAGGCGATGCGGCCGGCGGCCACGCTGGTGGAGGTGCCGGTCGCGAAGTAGGGATCGATCAGCTCGCGGCGGGGGAAGATGGCCCGGCCGTAGTCGCAGTTGCCCAGGCCCACATAGACGCCCATGCGCACGCCGGTCAGGGCGTCGGGCGCGATGGCCGCGTCCTCGAGGGCTTCCCAGGCCAGCTCCATCAGCAGGCGCTGCTGGGGGTCCATGCTGGCGGCCTCGCGCGGCGAGACGCCGAAGAAGCCCGGGTCGAACTGGTCGACGCCCTTCAGGAAGGCGCCGAAGCGCGTGGTCATCTTGCCCGGCGCGTCGGGATCGTCGGCGTAGAAGTCCTCCAGCGACCAGCGCTCGGGCGGAATGGCGCCGACGGTGTCGATCTCGCCCCAGAGCACGTCGGCGAAGCTGTCGGCGTCGCTGACCTCGCCCGGCAGGCGCAGGCCCATGCCGACGATGGCGATGGGCGCGTTGAGGGCCCCCTCCACCGCGTCGAGGCGCGAGCGCAGGCTGCGGATCTCGACGAGGGCCCGCTTGACCGTGGACTGGGCGTCGTCGCTCATGACGGTCTGCGTCCCTGCGGGGCGCCGGCGCCCAGCATCTCCAGTTCGGCGGCGAGCATGGCCTCGGCCTCCGCGTCGCTCAGGTCGCCGAGGTCGTCGGCGGCGGGCGCGGCGGGCTTGGGCGCCTGGACCGCGACGAGCGCCCACACCACGCCCAGATGGTCGGCCAGGGCGTCGAGGGTCGGGTGATCGAAGGCGAGCGTCGCCGGGAGGGACGCCCCGCCCATCCGCGCAAGGTGGTTGCGCAGCTCCACGGCCATCAGCGAATCCAGTCCGAAATCCTTGAGCGGCGCGGCCGGCGGCAGGGGCGCGTCGGGCGGCAGGTCGAGGACGACGCGGGCGCGCGCGGCGAGCGCCTCGACCAGGGCTCCGCGGCGCAGGCTGGCCGGCAGCGCGCGCAGGCGGGCCAGATCGCCCTCGGCCTCCGCGCGGGGGGTCGCGGCGGCGGCCGCCCTGGGGGCGAAGGCGGAGAACAGCGCGCGGCTGCGCGTGGGCAGCTCGGCGGCGAAGGCGCGGGTCCAGTCGACCTCGGCCACCACGGCCTGGGCGTCCGCTCCGGCCAGGACCCGTTCGAGCGCGCCGAACGCCTGATCGGCGTCCATGGGCGAAAGGCCGCGGGCGCGCCAGGCCGCCTGGGCCTGGGTGGACGCGGCGGCGAACATGCCGCCCTCGGCCCACGGCCCCCAGGCGACGGCGACGGCGGGCGAGCCCTCGCGCCGCCACTGGGCCGCGAGCGCCTCCAGCTCGGCGTTGGCGGCGACGTAGGCCCCCTGCCCCAGCGCGCCGAAGAGACCGGCGGCGGAGGAGCACAGGATCACGAAGTCGAGCGGCAGGCCCCTGGTCAGGGCGCGCAGCACGCGGGCGCCCTCGACCTTGCCGCGCCGCGCCTCGGACAGGTGCGCGGCGTCGAGGTCGCGGATCAGGCCGTCGGCGGCGACCCCGGCGGTGTGGACGATCCCGCGCAGGGGCGCGGCGAGCCCGGCCAGCAGGCCGCGCACGGCGTCGGCGTCGCAGATGTCGAGGCTGGCCGTGCGCACGCTCGCGCCGGCGCGCTCCAGTTCGGCGACGGCGGCCAGGGCGGCCTCGCCCGGCGCGCTGCGGCTGGCGAGCACGAGGTCGCGCGCGCCGCGGGCGACGAGCCAGGCGGCGGCCTGCAGGCCCACGCCACCGAAGCCGCCGGTGACCAGATAGGCGCCGTCGACCCGCACGGCGGGCGCGTCGGCCGGCCCGGCGGCCGGCGTCAGGACGATCTTGCCGATGTGGCGGGCCTGGGCCATGCGGCGCAACGCGGCCTGGACGCCGTCCAGCGGGCGGGTCTCCAGAGGCGAGGCGGCCATAGCGCCGCTGGCGACGGCCGCCAGGGCCTCGCCGACAGCGGACTGGAAGAGCGCGGGATCGGCCTCGGCCATCTCGCCGGCGTCGAACACGTGGTAGCCGACGTCGGGCCGCGCGGCGGCGACCTCCTGCGGCGTCCAGATCTCGCGCTTGCCGAGTTCGAGGAAGATTCCGTCCGGGGCGAGCGCGCGCAGGCTCGCGGCCACGAACCGGCCCGTCAGCGAATTGAGGACGACGCGGACGCCCTCGCCGCCTGTCGCCGCCAGGATCTGGTCGGCGAAGTCGAGGGACCGGGAATCGAAGACGTGGGCGATCCCGAGCGCGCGCAGCCAGGCGCGTTTCTCCGGCGATCCGGCGGTGGTGAAGATCTCGGCGCCGGCCGCGCGGGCCAGGGCGAGGGCGGCCACGCCGACGCCGCCGGTCGCGGCGTGGATCAGCACGCGCTCGCCCGGCTGCAGCCTCGCCAGGCGGCGAAGGCCGATGTCGGCGGTGAGGAAGGCGACGGGCGCGGCGGCGGCGGCGGCGAAGGTCAGGCCGTCGGGGATAGGGGCCGACAGATCGGCGCGGACGATCGCGTGGGTAGCCAGGCAGCCCTGCGCCAGGCTGGCGACGCGGTCGCCGACAGCGAAACCGCGCGCGCCCGGTCCGACCGCCTCGACCACGCCGGCGCATTCGCCGCCGAAGACCGCCTGACCGCCGGGATAGGCGCCGAGGGCCACCAGGGTGTCGCGGAAGTTGAGGCCGGCGGCGAGGACCCTGAGGCGCAGCTCCCCGGGGCCCGGCTCGCGGGGGGTGAACGGCTCCAGGGCGACGCCGTCGAGGCCCTCGCCGGTCTGAACCACCCTGGCGGGCGCGGCGGAATCGGAGGCGAGCCGATGCAGGCGCGGGGCGCGAAGCTCCTCGCCGCGCAGGGCGAGAGTCGGCTCGGCGGAGGCGGCGAGCGCGGCCGCCAGCGCACGGGCGTCGCGCTCGGGCGCGCCGAGCGGATCGAGGTCGAGGACGCGGACGTCGAGGTCGGGATGCTCCAGCGCCACGACCGAGGCCATGGCGGCCAGGCCCGCCCCGCGCGCGGCGGCGTCCACGCCGACCGCGTCGCACGACGCCGCGTCGCGGGTCACCAGGGCGAGCCGGCGCGGGCCACGGCGGGCGAGGGCGTGGACGAGGTCGAGGAACCAGCCGTAGGCGGCCTGGTCGTCGGCCTGGGCGTCGAGGTCGAGGGGCCAGAAGCAGGCGACGGCGGCCGTCGCGAAGGCGGCCGGCAGGTCGGCGACGAAGGCCGCGACGTCCTCACGGGCCGGCCGGGCGCGCAGCACATCCGCGCCGGACGCCCGCAGCGCCGCGGCGAAGGCCTCGGCAGTTCCGCCCGCGTCGTCCAGGACGATCCAGGCCGGCTCGGAAGCCAGCGGCGCGGCGGCGGGGGGGACCGACGACCAGTCGATCGCATAGACCTTGTCGTCGGCGAGGCGCGCCGGCGAGGCCTTGACGAAGCGCACGCCCTCCAGCGTGGCGACGGGAGCGCCAGCCTCGTCCCAGGCGAACACGTCGGCGGCGATCGACGCCTCGGTCCGGGACGTCACGCGGGCGCGCAGGCGCAGGCGGCGGCAGGGCGCGGCGTCGACGGTCGCGCGGTCGACCCCGAGCGGCAGGAAGGCGCCGGGCGTGCCTGCGGCCAGGACGGCCAGCTGCAGGCCCGCGTCCAGCAGCGCCGGATGAGGCGCGGGGGTCGGCGCCAGGCCTTCGGGCAGCTCGGCCCAGCCCTCGGCGTCGGCCTCGCCGCACACGGCGTCCGAAAGACCGCTGAACGCCGGGCCGAACGCGACGCCGGAGGCGAGGAGACCGGCGTGGAAGGCGGCCACGTCGGCGGGCGCGCCGCCCGCGAACGGAGAAGGCGCCGCGAAGGCGGCGGGTGCGGGCGCGGCATGGGCCTCGGCGACGAGCCGCCAGGGTGCGGAGATCGAAGCCTGGGCGTAGAAGGACAGGGCCTGGCCGTCGTCCTGGGCGACGGCGACGATCTGACAGCGCTCGTCGCCGGATTCCAGGCTCAGGGGCTCGCGGATCAGGACGTCGCCGAGCGTCGCGGCACGGACGCCCATGACGGCGCAGGCGGCGGCCGACAGGGCCTGGAGGATCGCCGCGCCGGGCACGACGACCTGGCCGAAGATCAGATGGTCGCCGACCCAGTCGGCGATGGCCGCGGGATCGACCGGCACGACGGTCGAGCCGGCGCCCGCCACCTGGACCGGCGCGCCCAGCCAGTCCGACGGGGCAGCGGCGGAAGGCCGGCCCGCGCGGCGGCCGGAGAGCCAGTGGCGGCGGCGGCGCCAGGGATAGGCCGGCAGGGTGGTCACCACGCCCTCGGCGGGCTGGACGGCCGCCCAGACGGGCTCGACCCCGGCGGCGTAGAGAGCGGCGAGCCCCGAGCGGATGGTCTCGCCCTCGTCCTGTCCGCGCCGCAGCGAGGCGGCGATCGCGCGCGGCGGCCGGTCTTCGAGGGTGTCGGCGATCGCCGCGGTCAGGACCGGATGCGGCCCGATCTCGAGAAAGGCGTCCACGCCGGCGTCGGCCATCGCGGCGATGGCGTCGGCGAAGCGGACCGGCGCGCGGATCGCCTCGGCGAAGTAGGCGGCGTCGAGCGCCCGATCGCCGAGCGCCGCGCCTGTGAGCGTGGAGAAGACGGGCGTGACAGGCCGGCCGGCGGCGACGGCGCCGAGCTGGGCGGCGAAGCGTTCGGCGTGCCCGGCCATCTGCGCCGAATGGAAGGCGTAGTCGACGTGCAGGGCGCGGGCGGAAACGCCCTTGGCGGCCAGCGCCTCCAGGGCGGCGGCGAGGGCGTCGGCGGCGCCGGACAGGACGGTGGCGCTCGGCGCGTTGACGGCGGCGACGTCGAGCCGGCCGCCGTAGTCGGCCACGAACGCGCGGGCCTCGGCCTCGGTGAGCGACACCGAGGCCATGCGGCCCTCGCCGGTAGCGGCCTGCATGATCGCACCGCGCCTGACGATGATGCGTGCGGCCTCGTCCAGGGACAGCGCGCCGGCCAGGTGCAGGGCGGCGATCTCGCCGACGCTGTGGCCGGTCACCGCCGCAGGCCTGACCCCCCAGGCCTCCCAGAGCGCGGCGAGCGAGACCTGGAGCGCGAAGAGCGCGGGCTGGGCGACCTGGGTCTCGGCGACCCGCGACTCCGCCTCGGGACGCCGCAGCTCCTCGATCACCGACCACCCGGCATGGCCCCGGATCGCGGCGTCGCACGCCTCCATCGCCTTGCGGAAAACCGGCTCGGCCTCGATGAGTTCGCGGCCCATGGCCCACCACTGGGCGCCCTGGCCGCTGAAGACGAAGCCCACGCGGGGCGTCCCGGCGGCGGGCGCGCGGCCGTCGAGCCCGTCGAGGGCGGCGGCCAGGCGGCTGCGGAGCGAGGCCCTGTCCTTGCCGGCGGCGGCGAGGCGTTCGGCGTAATGCGCGCGCCGCTCCGAGGCCGTGTAGCAGAGGTCGTCGATGGATGCGCCGCTCGGGTCGTCCAGCACCTCGAGCCAGGCGCGACCGAGGTCGGCGAGGCCCTGCGGCGTCTTGGCAGAGATAGGCAGGACCCAGGCGGCGCCTTCCGGCGCAGGCTCCGGCCGCGGCAGCGCGGGCGCCTCTTCGAGGATCACGTGGGCGTTGGTGCCGCCGATGCCGAACGAGCTGACGGCGGCGCAGCGCGGTCCGGCGCCGGGAAGCGGCGTCAGCGACGTGGGCACCTGCAGGCGCGTGCCGGCCAGGGAGATGTGCGGGCTCAGCGTCCCGAAGTCCGGCTGCGGCGGGACTTCGCCGTGGCGCAGCGCCTGGACGGCCTTGATCAGGCCGACGATGCCCGCGGCGGCTTCGAGGTGGCCGATGTTGGCCTTGGCCGAGCCGATGTAGCAAGGCGCGGCGGCCGGGGCGCCCAGCACCGCGGCCAGGGCCTCAACCTCGAGCGGATCGCCGAGCGCCGTGCCGGTCCCGTGCGCCTCGACGAAGGCGACTTGTCCCGGCGCGACGGCGGCGTTGGCGAGGGCGTCGCGGATGAGGGCTTCCTGGGCCTTGCCGTTCGGCGCGGTCAGCACCGTCGAGCGGCCGTCCTGATTGACAGCCGAACCGCGGATGACAGCCAGCACGCGGTCGCCGTCGGCCACGGCGTCGCTGAGCCGCTTGAGCGCGACCATGCCGCAGCCCTCGCCGCGCCCGAAGCCGTCGGCGCGTTCGTCGAAGGTCTTGCACTGGCCGTCCGGCGCCATGAAGCCGACCTTGGTCATGGCGACGAACAGTTCGGGCGTGATCATCACCGAGACGCCGCCGGCGAGCGCGAAGTCGGACTCGCCCATGCGCAGGCTCTGGCAGGCCAGGTGAAGCGCCACGAGCGAGGAGGAGCAGCCGGTATCGAGCGTCAGGCTGGGGCCGCGCAGGTCGAGGAAGTGCGAGATGCGATTGGCGACGACGCCGTGGACCGTGCCGGTCAGCGTGCGCGTGTCGAGGGCGTCGAGGTCCTGGTAGACGAGCCTGGCGTAGTCGCTGTGGTAGCAGGCCATGAAGACGCCCGCGCGCGATCCCCTGAGCGCCATATGCGAGGCACCGGCGTCGTCGATCGCCTCGATGGCCGCTTCCAGGGCCAGGCGCTGCTGCGGGTCCATCTGGTCGGCCTCGCGGCCGAGGATGCCGAAGTAGTCGGCGTCGAACAGGTCGATGCGGTCGAGGAATCCGCCGCGCATCGTGCTGACCTTGCCAGGCGCGGAGGGATCGGAATCGTACCACGCCTCGGCGTCGAAGCGGTCGGCGGGAATGTCGCCCGTGGCCGTCGCGCCGGCCGCCAGCAGTCGCCACAGGGTGTCCGGCGTGTCGCCGCCGCCCGGCGTGCGGCAGGCCATGCCGACGACGGCGATGGGATCGGCGCGCAGGACCGGCGCGGTCTGGGCACGGACCTCCTTGGCCATGAGGGCGAGGCGGATCGCCGAGAGGCTGGACAGGATGACGGGCTCGCTCATCAGGCGTCGCCTCGGCGCGGGCGGCGCAGCGCGGCCAGCGCGTCGCCTTCGGTGAGGTCGGCGATGGCGGCGATGCGGGCGCTGAGTTCGGGAGAGGTCTGGGCGACGGCCGCAGCCTCCTCGCGGCGGGCGGGGCCGGCTTCGCCCGTCAGATGGGCCGACAGGGCCGTGACCGTGGGGTAGTTCCACGCCAGCGTCGCCGGCAGCGCCTTGGACAGCGTGCGTTCCAGGCGGTTGCGCAATTCCATCGCCAGCAGCGAGGTCAGCCCCATCGCCCCAAATTCTTTCACGGGATCAACCTCATGCGGCGCGAGCTGCAAGGTTCGCGCCACGGCGTCAACCACGATGCGGGCCAGGATCGCCTGCCGCTCCGGCCCTTGGGCTCCGGCGAGCTGGTCGGCCAGGCCGCCGCCCTGAGCCGCGGCCTTCACCTCCTTGAGGAGCGGCTCCGGACGGCCCGCACGGGCTTCGGCGTAGCGCGCCCAGTCGATCGGCGTGACGGCGAGGACCGGCTCCGCACGGCCGGCGGCCCAGGCGAAGAGCCCGGCGCCCTGCTCGGGCGTGAAGGCGCGGAGGCCTCGCGCCTCCAGGTCGGCGACGGCGGTCTCGCCGTCGGCGTCGCCGACCAGTCCGAGGCCCCGCCAATGGCCCCAGACCAGGGCGATCGCGGGCGCGCCGCGCGCCCGGCGATCGGCGGCCAGGGCCTCCAGCCCCGCGTTGGCCGCCACGTAGCCGGCCATGCCGGGCTGCGGCAGGAAGGTGCTCATCGAGGAGAAGAGGACGAAGGCGTCCAGGTCGGGCATCAGCCGGTCCAGGTTCTGCGCGCTGCGCAGCTTCGAGGAGAGCGCCGCCTCGAAGGCCTCCCGCGTCGTCTCGCCGATCAGCCGGCGATCAAGCACGGCGGCGAGATGGACGACGCCGCGGATCGGCGGCCAGCCCTCAGCGGCGTAGTCGGCGAGGAAGCCGCGCACGGCGTCCTCATTCGAGACATCGACCGCGTACACCTGCACCGAGGCGCCCATGGCTTCAAGCGCACGCACCGCGGCGACGCGCCGGCCGGCGGCCGAGGCCGGGTCGAGGTCGGCCCACGCCCTTCGCGGCGGCAGGCCCGTGCGTCCGACGAGGAGCAGGCGGCGAGCGCCCTCCTCGACCATGGACCGGGCGATGGCGAGCCCCACGTCCCCCAGCCCGCCGGTGAGGAGATAGGCCCCGTCGGCCCGCCATTCCACGGCGGCGCCTGGCGCGTCGGGCGCCGGGGTGACGCGTGGCGCGAACGCACGGCCGTCGCGGACCGCGAGCTGGTCCTCGTCGTTCGGCGCCAGGAGCCAGGCCGCGGCGCGGTCCACGTCGCAGGGCGCGGCGGCCGCCGGCAGATCCATGAGGCCGCCCCACAGGTCGGGCCGTTCGTCGGAGAGCACGCGGGCGACGCCCCAGAGGGCCGCATGATCGATGTCGAGGCGCGGGGCGCCCTGCGGCGCCTGGGCCCCGCGGGTCTGGAACCACAGCCGGGCGGCCGCGCCCTTGGGCAGGGCCTGGGTCGCGCGCACCGGCAGGAAGGCCGCATCCGGGCCGTCGGGCGCCGCGAGCAGGACGTTCACGGGCCGGGCGTGGGCGCCGAGCCTGGCCAGCCGGGAGTCCAGTTCGCCGAGCGCCGCGCGCTCGACCTGCGCGCCGGCCGCGGCGAGCGCATCGCCCAGCTCGGCCGCCTCGCCGATCACCAGCCAGCGGCCATAGGCTGGGGTTCCGGCGTCAGGTTCCAGTTCGCGCCAGACGATCCGGTGAAGCCAGCCGCGGGCGTCCTCGTCCGGTCCGCGTCGGGTCGAGGCGCCAAGGCGCGTTCGGGCGAGCTCGGCGGTCTCGACCCAGAAGCGGCGGCGGCGCCAGGGGTAGAGCGGGAAGTCGACGACCTGAGCGGGCGGCGCGCTCGGCTGCGCCCAGACGACGCGGGCGCCGGCGCACCAGAGGCGCGCGAGTGTCGCCAGCAGCGCCGTGCGCTCCGGCGTGTCGCGCCGGCCGCAGGCGACGACGCTCGCTTGCCGTCCATCGGACTGGATGCTCTGTTCGATCGACGGCGCCAGGACCGGATGCGGCCCGGCCTCGACGAAGAGGGTCACGTCGCGCTTCAGGAGTTGGTCCACCGCGTCGGCGAAGCGCACGGGTTCGCGCAGGTTGCGGGCCCAGTACGCGGCGTCGAGTTCGGCGCCCGAGGCGCTCCGCCCCAGCACCGCGGAGACGAACGCCGTCTCCCCTTCCCGCGGCGCCAGGCCCTCAAGCGCGGCGCGCAGGGCCGCGGCGGGGCCGTCCATGTGCGGGCTGTGCGAGGCGACGTCGACCTTGACCAGGCGGCTGAACACGCCTTGCTCAGCGAAGCGCGCGACGAGCGCGGCCACCGCGTCCTGGTCGCCGGAGATCACGCTAGCGCGGGGGCTGTTGACGGCGGCGATCGAGACCTTGCCTTCGTAGCCCGCGAGCGCGGCCGCCGCCTCGGCCTGGGGCAGGTCGACCAGGGCCATGGCGCCCTGGCCGCTCTTCTCGCGCATCAGCGCACTGCGGCCGCAGAGCACGCGCATGGCGTCTTCGAGGGACAGCGCGCCGGCCACGTAGGCGGCGGCGGCCTCGCCCATGCTGTGGCCGGCGACGGCGTCGACCGCCAGGCCATGAGCCTTCAGCCAGTCGGCGTAGGCGATCGAGACCGCGGCGAGCGCCGGCTGCACCACGTCGATCCGCTCGCCGAGATAGCCCGGGGCGTCCGGGTCGAGGGCGAGCTGCTCAAGGAGGGACCAGCCGGCTAGCTTGCGGATGACGGCGTCGGCGCGTTCGATGGAGGCGCGGAACACTGGCTCGCTCACCAGGAGGTCGCGCGCCATGCCGGGGTACTGGCCGCCCTGGCCGGGGAATACGAGCGCCGCCTTGGCGGGGCGGCGAGGATCGGCCACACCCTCGGCCAGGGCCTCTCCGCCGGCCGCGAAGGCAGTGAGCGCCTCGCCCAGGGCGTCCGCGTCCTCGGCGAGGAAAGCGGCCCGCCGGGCAAGGGCGGTGCGCCGTGTCTGACTGAAGGCGACGAGGTCGGCGAGGCTGGGCGCGCCTGGCGTGTCGAGGCGCCCGGCCACCTCCCCGGCGAGCGCGCGAAGCGCGGCCTCGCTGCGGGCGGACAGGGTCAGGATGGGAAGGGGCGGCGCGGCCTTCGCCGCCTCCGCCGCCGCAGGAGGCTCTTCGAGAACGACATGGGCGTTGGCGCCGGAGATGCCGAAGGCGCTGACGCCGGCGCGCCGGGGCCCGCCGCTCAGGGGCCAGGGCGAAGCCGCGCGCGGCACGACGACGGGCGCGGCGTCCCATGGGACTTCCGGATTCAGCGTCTCCAGATTCAGGCTGGGCGGAACCGCGCCCTCGCGCACGGCGAGCGTGGCCTTGATGAGGCCCGCAGCGCCGGCAGCGCCCTCGGTATGGCCGAGATTGGTCTTAACCGAGCCGACCAGCAGCGGCGCCGAGGCCGGCCTGCCCTGGCCCAGGGCCGCGGCCAGCGCACCGATCTCGACCTTGTCGCCCGCGCGGGTGCCGGTGCCGTGGGCCTCGACATAACCGACGCTCAGCGGGTCGACCCGGGCGTCGTCCAGGGCGCAGCGCAGCAGGTCCTGCTGGCCCACGAGGCTCGGCGTGCCCATGGAGCCGGAGGAGCGGCCGTCGTTGTTGACCGCAGAGCCGCGGATGACGGCGTGGATGCGGTCGCCGTCGTGAAGCGCCGCCTCCAGCGGCTTGAGCACCAGGATCGCGGCGCCTTCGCTGCGGACATAGCCGTCGGCCCGGACGTCGCCGAACTTGCAGCGGCCGTCCGGCGCCATCATGCCGCTTTGGGAATAGGCGATGTGGATGTGCGGGGCGAGGATCAGGTTGACCCCTCCTGCCAGCGCCAGGCTCGCCTCGCCCGAGCGCAGGCTCTGGACCGCCAGGTGCACGGCCGAAAGCGAGGAGGAGCAGGCCGTATCGATCGTGATCGACGGGCCGGAGAAATCGAACGCATAGGCGATGCGCCCGGACGCGGCGTAGCGGCCGCTGCCGAGCGTCATAGAGAAGTCCATCTCCTCGGGGTGCAGGTTGAGCCTCTGCTCGAAGTCGGCGAGCCATTGGCCGATGAAGACAGCCACGCGCGAGCGCTCGAGCCTGGCGACGTCGGCGCCGGCGTTTTCGAGCGCCTCCCAGGCGGTCTCCAGGAGCAGGCGTTGCTGCGGATCGATGCGCTCGGCGTCGCGCGGAGAGACGCCGAAAAAGTCGGCGTCGAACTGGTCGATGTCGGCCAGATAGCCGCCATACCGCGCCATCGTCTTGCCGGGCGTCTGGGGCGCGGCGTCATAGAAGCGTTTGAGGTCGATGCGGTCGTCCGGGATGTCGCCGACGCCCTGGCGGCCGTCGCGCAGCATCGCCCAGAACTGCTCGGGGTCGT
>Ga0075012_10002421_pt1 | contig 18391 bp, 13 predicted proteins | sample All_14_2_FD_71474 | JGI IMG/M metagenome (GOLD analysis project Ga0075012, IMG submission 71474) | Freshwater microbial communities in response to fracking from Pennsylvania, USA - Allegheny Zone_MetaG_DW_15 | ecosystem: Environmental > Aquatic > Deep subsurface > Groundwater > Drilled... | reverse complement strand
CCTGCGATTGGTAAAAACCACTGGACACGCGGCGGGTACGGCCGGTGGACCAGTCTTTCAGCGCTTCGTTGGTTGCCATCAGGGAGGCAATTTTTTCTTCTGCCATCGGTTCAAGCCATGGCGCGCGGTTGCCGCGCGGAAAGATCCGCCCGACCGAGATCATAAAAGTCAAAAGTGGTGTGCGCGGTGCAAAGGTAAAAAGAATCGAGCTGCTTGTGCGCTCAGCCAGTTTGGCCAAGGCATTCACTGCATCCTCGGTGCGGTAGTGAATGATGGAGTCCATCGCCACGGCGTGGTCAAAGTGACCCAGCGCCGGGTCGAGCATGTCGCCACTGCGAAAGTCAATGCGATGGGCCACATCCGCCGGCAGACGGCTACGCGCCAAATCGACCAACGTGGGCGACAGATCGATGGCGACCACTTCAGCGCCGCGGCGAGCTGCTTCGATGGCCAGGGCACCGGTACCACACCCCGCATCCAGAATGCGTTTGCCATGCAGGTCGCCAGGCAACCACGACAGCAGCGTCGCGCGCATGTTGTCCCGACCGGCACGAACCGTTGCCCGCACACGTCCCAACGGTGCGTCAGATGTCAATTTTTCCCAGGCGGCGACGGCAGTTCGATCGAAATAAGTTTCGATCTGGCCGCGGCGTTCCTGATAAGTGCTTTCCTTCATGGGTCGGCCTTCAGTCAAAACCCAACAAGTCAAAAATATCGCGGTCTTTCATGGGAACCGCCGGCAAGGGGTCGGTGCCCAACCACAGCGTGGCGGCCAGACGCATGTACTCGTCCTGGACCGCTTTGACCGCTGGCGTGGGCTCCAGCTCGAACAGGGTGGATTTGTTCAGGCGACTGCGACGAATTTCATCGAGGTTCGGGAAGTGGGCCATGGTTTTGAGGCCCACAACCGCATTGAACTTGTCGATCTGATCGGTGGCGTCGCTGCGGTTGGCAATGACGCCACCCAGCCGGACGTTGTAATTTTTGGCTTTGGCACCAATGGCCTGAACGATGCGGTTCATCGCAAAGATGGAATCAAAGTCGTTGGCGGTCACGATCAGGGCCCGGTCGGCGTGCTGCAACGGCGCGGCAAACCCGCCGCAGACCACGTCACCCAGCACATCAAAAATCACGACATCGGTGTCTTCCAGCAGATGGTGTTCTTTGAGCAGTTTCACGGTCTGACCGACCACATAACCACCACAGCCGGTACCCGCGGGCGGACCGCCAGCCTCCACGCACATGACGCCGTTGTAGCCACGGTAGACGAAGTCCTCGATCCGTAGCTCCTCCGCATGGAAGTTGACGGCCTCCAGCGCGTCAATGACCGTCGGCATCAGTTTTTTGGTCAGGGTGAAGGTGGAGTCGTGCTTCGGGTCGCAGCCGATCTGCAGCACACGTTTGCCCATCTTGCTGAACGCCACGGACAGGTTGGACGATGTGGTGCTCTTGCCGATACCACCTTTGCCGTAGACCGCAAATACCTTGGCGGTGCCAATTTTGACGGCGGGGTCGAGCTGCACTTGCACACTCCCTTCGCCATCCGTTGGACGACTGCCACGCCGTATCGCAGACACGGGTACCGAGGCGGTTTCATTCATGCAGGAACTCCTTCGTAAACACCTTCAAGTCGATCTTCCAGTTCTTCACCCGCCAGACGCAGCGCATCCATGGTCTCGGCGCTGGGTTGCCAATATTGTCGACGCGAGGCCTCCAGCAGCCGGTTGGCAAACTTGGTCGACGCCACCGGATTGAGCTGAGCGAGACGTTCGCGCATCTCCGGATCAAGAATAAATGTCTGGGCCAGTTGCTGGTACACCCAGGGTTGCACCTGTCCGGTGGTGGCCGACCAGCCCATGGTGTTGGTGAGATGGGCCTCAATCTGGCGCACACCTTCGTAGCCATGCTGCAGCATGCTTTCATGCCACTTGGGGTTCAACATGCGGGTGCGGGTTTCCAGGGACACCTGCTCCGTCAGCGAGCGGACTACACCGTCGCCCTGGGTCTGGTCGCCAATGTAGACCGGTGGCGCGCTGGCTTGGCTGCCCTCGATCTTGTGTTTGGCTTGCAGCACCGCACGGCTGACACCGCCCAGCGTGTCAAAGTAGGTGTCGATGCTGGTCACGCCCAACTCGACCGAATCCAGGTTCTGGTAGGTCAGACACACGCTGGCCAAGGTGCTTTGCAGGACGGCGTTGTTGCGCACGGGTCGTCCCTCGCGCCCATAAGCAAAGCCTTTGCGCTGGGTGAAACAGTTGCCCAGTTCGTCTTCGTCCTGCCAGACACTGCAGTCGACCAGTTGGTTGACATTGGCCCCATAAGCGCCTTCTGCGTTACCAAAGACGCGTAAGGATGCAGCTTCCATGTCGCCCCCATGTTCAGCCATGAACGCCAGGGCGTGTTTGCGCACAAAGTTTTGCGACTCCGGCTCGTCGGCGCTGGCGGCCAGGAAAGAGGCTTCAGCCAGCAGACGGATCTGCATCGGCAGCAGGTCGCGGAAAATGCCCGACAAGGTGATGACCACGTCAATGCGCGGGCGACCCAGCTCCTGCAGCGGCATCAGTGACGCACCGGCCAGGCGGCCATAGGTGTCGAACCTCGGCATGGCCCCCATCAAGGCCAGCGCCTGTGCCAACGGGCCGCCTTCAGACTTCAGGTTGTCGGTGCCCCACAGCACCATGGCGACGGTTTCAGGGAACTTGCCGCCATCTTGCATGAAACGGGCAATGAGTTTGTCGCTCTGGCGCTGGCCGTCTTTCACGGCAAACGCCGAGGGAATGTGGAAAGGGTCAATGCCATGCAGGTTGCGCCCGGTCGGCAAAACCTTGGGGTTTCTCAACAGGTCACCACCTGGGGCGGGGGCAATGTAGCGCGCGTCCAGCGCCTTGATCAGCCCCTCCATCTCGCTGTCCTGGCCCAACAGGAAGTTGGTCGACACCAGTTGTTTCAAGGACTCCAGTTGTGCGGTGTTCAAATCCTTGGCCAAAGGCATCAAGGCTTTTTCAGACGCACCATCCACCAGGCTTTCCATCAACGCCGGGTTGTCAATGTCCATGGCCTGAGCCAAGGCGTTCAGGGTGGTCAGCCGTTGTTCACGGGTTGGCGCGCGGCCAATCACGTGCAATCCTTCGGGGATGAGTGCGTATTCCATCTCCAGAATTTGCGCCTGCAGTGCATCAATCCAGGGCACGTGGGTGTCGCTGGCATGGGCCTGGATGGCTTCGGGTGTCAAAGCGGGGACATTCAGGTCCAAGGCCAGCGCCTGCTCATGCAGCATGCAGGCCAGCTCCGGGCGCTCGGTGTCGGCACCCGGCTCCAGGGCGCGCCAGCGCTCCAGAGATTGTTTCAGTTCAATCAGCCCTTTGTACAAACCAGCTTGTGCCAGGGTGGGTGTCAGGTAGCTGATCAAGGTGGCAGCGGCACGCCGCTTGGCCAACACCCCTTCTGACGGGTTGTTGGCAGCGTAAAGATAGACATTGGGCAGCGCGCCGATCATGCGTTCCGGCCAGCAGTTGCCCGACATGCCCGCCTGTTTGCCAGGCATGAACTCCAAGGCGCCATGGGTGCCAAAGTGCAGCACACAGTCGGCGTTGAATTCCTGGCGCAGGTACCTGTAGAACGCACTAAACGCATGGGTTGGCGCCAGGCCGGACTCAAACAACAGGCGCATCGGGTCGCCTTCGTAACCGAAGCCGGGTTGCAGCGCCACGAGCACCTCGCCAAACTGCGCGCCCAGCACAAAGATGTTTTGACCGTTGGTCAAATGTTTGCCTGGTGCCGGGCCCCATTGCGCTTCGATCTCATTGAGCCACTGTTCCTGCTGCACGTGCTGCTCGGTCGGAATCAAGGCGTGGACGTTCGCTTCGGTGCCGTATTGGGCGGCATTGCCCTTCAATACCGCGTCCCGCAAGGCGTCCACGCTGGCTGGCACGTTCACCCGATAGCCTTGTTTGGCCAACGAGGTCAAGGTGTTGAACAGCGACTCAAAGACCGACAAAAACGCCGCCGTTCCGACCGCACCTGCGTTGGGCGGGAAGTTGAACAAAACGATGGCAATTTTGCGGTTTTCACGTTTCGTGCGGCGCAGCGCCACCAATTTGGACACCCGTGTTGCCAGCATTTCGATGCGCTCAACGCAGGCAAACATGTCCTCGGTTTTGTTTTGGTCGGTGAATTTGCACAGCCGCCCACAACCCGCGCAAATGGCGCCGTCGGCGCCGGGGCGACCCCCATAAATCATGGGAACGGTTGAACCGTCCAGCTCGGGAATAGCCACCATGATGGTGCTTTCCACGGGCAGCAGGCCCCGGTTGGAACCGCCCCACTGGTCAAGCGATTGGAACTCAAGCGGATGCGCCGCCAGGTAGGGGACATCGAGGCTGGACAAGATGGACTCCGCCGCTTTGGAGTCGTTGTAGGCCGGCCCGCCCACCAGAGAAAAACCTGTCAGTGACACCAGCGCATCAATACTGACCTTGCCCGAGGATTTGAAATATTTCTCGATCGCCGGTCGCGCATCCAGACCGCTGGCAAAAGCCGGTATCACGCGCAAACCTTTGGCTTCCAGCGACTGGATGACCGCGTCGTAGTGGGCCGCATTGCCTGCCAGCAGGTAGGAGCGCAACAAAAGCAAGCCCACCGTGGGCTGCTGTTTGGCGCCGCTGGGCAAATCTGCCAACTGGTCGGACAGTTGCATCTTCATGCGGGGGTGGTAGATACCGACGTCTGGATACTCCAGTGGGTCTTGCGGGTGAGCGAGATCGCGCAAACCCTGACGTGGCCCGCTGGCGTAGCGTTTGATGAGCATCTGCACCATGTTGCTCACGTTCTGTTCCGAGCCCGCCAGCCAATAACGCATGGTCAGGAAAAAGACCCGCACGTCCTGTGCCGTGCCCGGGATGAACCTGAGCAACTTGGGCAAGCGGCGCAACATGGCCATCTGCTTGGCCCCGGCATCGCTGCTGGACTCCTCTTTTTTGAAGCCTTCTTTGGGCGTCGGGCGCAATTTTTTGAGCAACCCGACCAGACCGCCCGACTGCCCACCCATCGTGAACTTGCCCATGCGGGTCAGTTGCATCACCGGAGGCGCGGACATGATGCACACCATGGCATCACATTGGTCACGGCGTGCCTTGAGGGCCTCCATCACGGGCAGATAGTGGTCTTCCATGAACAACATGGTGACGATCACCAGGTCGGCATTTTTGACATCGGCGATGCTGCTGGCCAGCGCGTCGTTGTTGTCGCGCCAGGACGCCGCGCTGTGAATCTTGAAGGCCAGCCCCGGAATAGTTTTCCGAAGTGTCTTGGAAGATCGTTCAGCGGCGCTGGCCAAATGGTTGTCCATGGTCAGCAAGACCACCTTGATCGGCGTCGGCAACGCCGCCGGATCAGCGGCTGAAGTGTGCTTTGGCGTCATATAGCGTCTCCACGGTGATGGTGCTCACGCCCTGCTCGATGGCAAAGCGTTCTGTGTTTCTGCGGGCTTTGCCGCGAACAAAAAACGGAATCTTTCCAAGTTCCTTTTCAGCGTCGGGGCTCCAGGATGTGGTGGTGATGGGCGCAGCGCTTGGGTTGGGCACCACGATCGGGGCAACTTCTGCTTTGACGGGTGCCAGGCTCTCCAAGGGTTGACTGCGAACCGACCCCAGATGGGACGGGGCAGCACCTTCGTGAAACTCAAAGTCATCACGGAACATGCCAAGCAAATGCTCCTCCAGCCCCATCATCAGCGGGTAGACCCAGGTGTCGAACAACACATTGGCGCCTTCAAAACCCATCTGGGGCGCGTAACGGGCCGGATAGTCCTGAATATGCACCGGCGCGGAGATCACGGCACACGGAATGCCCAAGCGCTTGGCGATGTGGCGCTCCATCTGGGTGCCCAAAATGAGCTCCGGATGCAGGTTTTTGATTTGCTCTTCCACCAACAGGTAGTCATCGGTGATCAAAGGCTCAACCTGGTACTTTTTGGCCGCATCGCGGACCTCCCGGGCGAATTCACGGCTGTAGGTACCGATACCGACAACCTCAAACCCCATTTCGTCCGCTGCAAAACGTGCCGCCGCCACCACATGTGACGCATCACCAAACAGGAAAACACGTTTGCCAGTCAGGTAGGTGGAGTCGACTGACCTGGAGAACCAGACCGAACGGGCATTTTTTTCAAGGTCAGGTGGCACAACAACGCCTGCCAGCGCTGCCACTTCTTGAATGAACTCTCGGGTGGCCGCCACACCGATGGGCATCACGCGGGTAAACGGTTGGTTGAATTGACGTTGCAGCCACTGCGCCGTTGTGTTGGCCACTTCGGGATACAAGACCACATTGAAGTCGGCCTGCGCCAGATTCTGAAGGTCTTGAACCGAAGCGTTCAATGGCGCGACCACCGCGACGTCGATGCCGAGACTTTGCAGCAGTTGGGTTATTTCGCGCACGTCGTCGCGGTGCCTGAACCCCAAGGCGGTCGGCCCCAAAATGTTGCAGCAGGGTTTGCGTGCTTCCGATGAAACGGCTGCCTCAGGTGCCTTGACCAGACGTCTGACCAACTGATAAAAAGTTTCCGCCGCGCCCCAATTTTCTTTGCGCTGGTAGGAAGGCAACTCCAGCGGTATCACGGGCACCGGCAGATTCAGCGCCTGCGCCAGCCCGCCCGGATCATCCTGAATCAATTCAGCGGTGCAGGACGATCCCACCAGGACCGCCTTGGGCTGGAAGCGCTCGAACGCGCTCGACACGGCGTCTTTGAAAAGCTGCGCCGTGTCACCACCCAGATCCCTGGCCTGGAAAGTGGTGTAGGTCACCGGGGGGCGTCTGGGCAGACGCTCGATCATGGTGAACAACAAGTCCGCGTAGGTGTCCCCTTGCGGCGCATGCAGAACATAGTGAACATCGGTCATCGCCGTGGCGACCCGCATGGCGCCCACATGGGGTGGGCCTTCGTAAGTCCAGAGGGTGAGTTGCATGTGGGTGAAACTTAAGCAACAAGTTTTTGTTTGCGCAACAAAGGACGGCTGAACAAGCCAGCCAGGTCTCCCGCTTGTTCGTAGCCCTGGATCGGCGTGAATACCAACTCGATGGACCATTTGGTGGTGAAACCACGCGCTTCCAGCGGGTTGGCCAACCCGAGGCCGCAGACGATCAGGTCAGGCTGATCAGTCTCACACCGGTCCAGTTGCAGTTCCAGCGATTGGCCTTCACTCAAGCGGGTGCTGATGGGTAGTTGCGCCAGTTCAGGCGCCATGATCTGACGATGCAGGTAGGGGGTGCCGACCTCCAGCAAGTTCATCTGTAGCTCGTGGTACACAAATCGTGCCAAGGGAATTTCAAGCTGCGAATCCGGCAGGAAGGTGATGCTTTTGCCCTTCAACTGGGCTTGATGACGTGCCACGGACTGCTGTGCGCGCTGGCGTGGCGCTTGCGTCACCTCGTCAAACCGACGGTCATCAACACCAAATGCCTTGGCAGCCACCTTCAGCCAATGGGTGGTGCCCTCCGCACCGAGCGGGAAGGCTGCAATGAGGCGTTGGACACCCCTGGCCTCCAGCTGTTTGGCGGTGTCCGCCAGAAATGGCTGCGCCAGCAAACAAACGGTTTCCGGTCCGATGGCGGGCAGATTGGTGCTTTTACGAGGTGGAAAAAAGTCGAAGCGCTCAATGCCCATTTTGCGAAGCAAGGCGCCGAGCTGGTCTTCCACCACGTCGGCCAGTGTGCCCACAATCAATAGGTGTTTGCCGCTGTCGGCTCTGGGTGGCAGGGTTGGCACCATCGCGGCCAGGCAAGCATCCTCGCCCTGGGTGAAGGTGGTTTCAATGCCGCTTCCGGAATAACTCAGAACCCGGGTACGCGGGAGGTGCTGACGACTCAATCGCTCGGCCGCGCGTGACAAGTCAAGTTTGATCACTTCAGACGGGCAGGAGCCGACCAAGAACAGCAGCTTGATGTCCTGGCGGCGAGCCAGCAACTCAGATACCACACGATCCAACTCGTCATTGGCGTCTGCAATACCCGCCAGGTCTCGCTCGTCGATGATGGCTGTGCCAAAACGCGGTTCGGCAAAAATCATCACACCTGCCGCTGATTGAATCAGATGGGCGCAAGTGCGCGAGCCAACGACCAGAAAAAACGCATCCTGGATCTTGCGGTGAAGCCAGATGATGCCGGTCAGGCCGCAAAAAACCTCGCGTTGTCCTTTCTCCGATAGGACCGGCGCGTTGCCGCAGCCGAGGGCGTCGTCACGATGGATGGGAATCACGGCACTCACGCGGCACTCCCTGTCTGGGCGTGGGGCCGAGCGGCGTCGCCAGAATTCTTTCGAACACCTTCTGCTTGCAAGCGGGCAGCCCGAAGTTTTAACAAGAATTGCCCCGCATTGATACAGTACGCCGCATAGGCCGCAATGGCCAGCCAGAGCTGTTGCACAGGGGGCAGTGCCCCGGTCCACCAGACATATAAATAAGCGGTGTGCAACGCCAGCACCAGCATGCTGAAGACATCTTCCCAGTAAAAGGCAGGGGCAAACAGGTACTGACCAAACACCACTTTTTCCCAAATGCAGCCGGTCAACATGATGATGTAGAGGGCCATCGTCTTGACGACCACCGACACCAGTGCTGCAGACTCACCCTCTCCCGTCGTGAGGCAGCGAATGACCAGACCCAGGCTGATCAAAAAAATCAAAAATTGCAAAGGCGCCAGAATGCCTTGCACCAACGTCCAAACTGACTCGTCCCGACGACGTTTCTGTTCTGGGCTGTACAACATGCGAGGGCTGGAAACTGAATTTGACATGTGGGATGTGGGGGAACTTCAGGGTTTCACTGTAGCTGTTGGCAGCGAAAGTGTCAACATAACTTGACGTATTATTTTTTTTACATTGACGGGGTTTATCGGTAAAATGGTCCCAAGCAAACAGTTGCAACTCTCAAGTTGAGACAGCTGACAAGGCGACTAGTGCGAAATTCTGCGCCAACCACTTCTCTGGGTAAGTCAGTTGTGGTTCTTGTGCGGACCAGTTTCAACAGGAACATATGTCTTCAATGCGGGCTCGTTCAGACCTTGGTGTCTTCGAAATCTCCCAAGTTGAGGCCTTGGCTGAAGCCTGTTTGCACCAGTGTGCAGATGCTGTGTCCTTGGTTCAATCGTGGTGCAGTGCGGGTGTTGATCTTGAAGATGTCTACTTGAACGGGTTGGCGCCGACGGCGCGCCTGCTCGGCGATTGGTGGACGTCTGACCGAATCGACTTTGCGCAGGTGACCATGGGCATTCACTGTTTGCAGCAAATTCTGTATCAGTTCAGCCCTCAATTTTTGAGTCAAACCCAACGCAAGACCAATGGCTATCGGGCGATCTTTTTTTCGACGCCTCATTCGCAACACAGCTTTGGTGCCGTGATGTTGACCGAGTTTTTCAGGCGCAGTGGCTGGGACGTGATGAGCATGACCATCCAATCTGATGCTGATGTTTTGGAAGAGTTGTCCCGGCATCGGGTCGATATTGCAGGGTTCTCCATTTGCTCTGACCGAGGTGTGGAGGCGCTTCGGCAGTTGATTGATGAGGCCCGTCAGGCTTCACTCAATCCCAAAATGCAGTTCATGGTGGGCGGTCCCATGGTGGCGCTTGATCGCGACCTGCTTGCCACCTTGGGTGCCGATTTATTGGGTGGTGATGCGCGTGAGTCTGAAAAACTTGCCTACCAGCAGGTCAGAAAGGTGCATATGGCCAATCCGACGCACTATCCTTGACACCTTCCGGATCGACGAACACAACTTAATTGATATGGTGCAATGAAGCTCGGTAACCTGACAGAAGATGCCTTTGCGCGGCTCGTCCGAGCAGCATTCGATATTGCTCTTCTCCTGGACAACGACGGTGTCATAGAAGACGTTTCTGCTCGCAAGGCAGATGTGCTTGCTTTGGATTGCCAGACTTGGGTCGGTCGCACCTGGCTGAGCACAGTGACCAGTGAGAGCCGCGTCAAGGTTCAAGAAATGCTGGCCGCTTCGCAAGGTGCTGACGAGGACTTGCGCTGGCGTCAGGTCAACCATGCGATGAGCAAAGGGTCAGACCTGCCTGTGCAGTATGCGGTCCTGAAACTGGACGACCAAGGCAGATTTTTGGCGCTGGGTCGGGACATGGAGTCGATCGCGGCACTCCAAAGACGTCTGATTGAAACGCAGCAGTCCATTGAACGGGACTATTTGCGTTTGCGTCACATCGAGACCAAATACCGTATCTTGTTTGAAACCGGTAACGAAGCGGTTTTGCTGGTGGATGGGCTGAGTTTTCGCGTCCTTGACGCCAATTCAAGCGCGCAAGTTTTCGTCAAGGACAATCATAAAAAACTGGTGGGTCGCGATGTCACTGAGTGTTTCGAGCCCGCTTACCGCGACGAGATTCAATCCCTGTTGCGCATGGCGCATGCGACCGGTCGCATTGAAATGTGTCGTGCGAGATTTGTGGGTGCCAGCGGTGATTGCACGGTGTCGGCATCGGTGTTCCGGCAAGAGAGTGGGCCCCACTTCCTGGTGCGTTTGCTGCCGCACGGGATCGTGGCCAGGCCCACCTCGGCAGCCGATCAACAGTTGCTATTCAGTGAGGCGCTGGAGCATTCGCCCGACGGTTTTGTCTCAACGGACCGTGCAGGCGTCATCAAGTCTGCCAACGCCGAATTGATGACCATGCTGGGGGTGACGGCGCTGTCGCAGCTTTACGGTCAGCCTTTGGAGAACTGGCTGGTTCGCGGTGGCGTTGATTGGGGTGTGTTGCTGACCAATTTGCGCTCCCAAACGGTCGTCAAAGATTTTGCAACCGAATTGAGGGTGATGGCGGGCTCAACCATAGCGGTCGAGATTTCGGCGCTGACGCTCAACACCGACCAGGCGTACTACGCCTTCTATATCCGGGATGTGGAGCGTACCCGCGTGAAAGAGACGCCGGTCGCGGGCGCAAGCATGGTGAGCTCAGTGGCCGAACTCTCCAAACTGGTGGGGCGTATGCCGATGCGGGACATTGTGGGCGAAACCGTCGACATGATCGAGAAGATGTGTATTCAGTCTGCTCTCGAGCTGACCCGGAACAACCGCGCCTCTGCGGCGGAAATGCTGGGCCTGTCCCGGCAAAGTCTGTACGTCAAACTGCGCCGCTTCGAGATGGTGAGTGACATGGAAGTCAGCAGCATCCACTGACAAATAAATCGCGCCAAAGTGTAAGTATTAATTGACACCTTTTGGTGGGTCAGTCAAAATCGCGAGATGGCTCGCCCCTCGATTTCCACAGTTGCCGAACTGCTCAAACCGATCACCTGGTTCCCGCCGATGTGGGCCTTCACCTGTGGTGTGGTGGCCTCCGCGCAGAGCTTCAGCGCCAATTGGTTGCTGATTTTCCTCGGCTTGGTCCTGACCGGTCCGCTGGTGTGTGCCAGCAGCCAGGCGGTCAACGACTGGTTTGATCGCCATGTTGACGCCATCAATGAGCCGAATCGCCCCATCCCCTCCGGCCGCATGCCCGGACGGTGGGGTTTTTACATCGCGGTTTTGTGGAGTGCTTTGTCGCTGGTCTGGGCTTGGGGCTTGGGTACCTGGGGTTTCTGGGCCTGCGCACTGGGTTTGGTGCTGGCCTGGGCCTACAGTGCGCCGCCATTGCGCTTGAAGCTCAATGGCTGGTGGGGCAACACCGCGTGTGCCTTGAGTTATGAGGGTTTGGCATGGGTGACCGGTGGCGCTGTGATGCTGGGTGGCGCTTTGCCGCATGGCGAGTCGCTGTTGTTGGCTTTGCTCTACAGCATTGGCGCGCACGGCATCATGACACTCAATGATTTCAAGGCCATCGAAGGTGACAAGCAGATGGGTGTGCGCTCCTTGCCTGTTCAACTGGGGCCGCTGGGGGCAGCCAAGGCCGCGTGCGTCATCATGCTGGTTCCCCAATTTGTCGTGATTGGGTTTCTGCTGTTTTGGGCACAACCCTGGCACGCTGCTGGCGTTTTGGCACTGGTGCTGGCGCAACTGCCGTTGATGCTGACGTTCATCCGTCAACCCATTGAAAAAGCGCTGATGCTCAGTGCCTTTGGCGTGCCGCTGTACGTCTCGGGCATGATGGTCAGTGCGTGGGCGCTGCACTTTCTTCACCAGGTGTCGCCATGAGCTCGGTGCGGGTTTTTGGTTGGCTGGATGTGATGCGTCTGGGCTTGGTGCAGGCGTGTATGGGTGCGGTGGTGGTGGTGACGACCTCGACGCTTAACCGCATCATGGTGGTGGAGTTGGCCTTGCCGGCGATGCTGCCCGGGTTGCTGGTGGCCTTGCATTACTTGGTGCAGATGGTGCGGCCACGTATGGGGTTTGGTGCCGATCAGGGTCGGCGCTGCACACCCTGGATGCTGGGGGGTGTGATTGTGCTGGCGGCAGGCGGTTTGCTGGCCTCCGTGGCGACTGTGTTGATGCAGACCGCCTTCGGTTGGGGGCTGGGGTTGTGCATCCTGGCGTTCACGATGATTGGTCTGGGCGTGAGTGCTTGCGGTACGTCCTTGCTGGTGCTGATGGCCAAACGTGTGCCTGACAGTCGGCGCGCACCTGCAGCAACCCTGGTCTGGATGATGATGATCCTGGGGTTTGCCATGACGGCGGTGACCGTCGGCAAATTGATCGATCCTTACACGCCAGCGCAATTGATCCGCGTCACGGCAGGTTTGGCTGTGCTGGTGATTGGTGTTGCCGCTCTGAGTTTGTGGGGGCTGGAAGGGCAAGACACCCGCAGTGTGAAAGACGTACCTGCGGGTGAATCTCCGCAAATTCGATCTGCCAGCAAGTTCAAGGAAACGCTGATTCAGGTATGGCGCGAACGTCAGGCCCGGACCTTCACCATCTTTGTTTTCCTGTCGATGCTGGCCTACAGCGCCCAGGATCTGATTCTCGAACCCTTTGCGGGTGACGTGTTTGGCATGAGTCCGGGCCAGACCACGCAACTGGCGGGTTTGCAGCACGGTGCCGTGTTGGCGGGTATGTTGTGGGTGGCTTTGGTGGGCTGGGAGCGGGTGAAAGGGCGTCTGGGCAGCGTGCAAAGCTGGATGGTCTGGGGCTGTTTGGTCTCGGCGCTGGCGATGGTCGGTTTGTCCATGGCGGGTGTTCAAGGGCAAAACTGGCCCTTGAAAGCCAACATCGTGCTGCTGGGTGTCGCCAACGGTGCCTTTTCCATTGCCGCGATCGCCACCATGATGCGCCTGTCAACCCAAGGCGAGCAGGGCCACGAAGGCACACGCATGGGCCTGTGGGGCGCGGCGCAGGCCATTGCCTTTGGCTTGGGTGGCATCCTGGGCACCGCTGCCAGTGACATTGCGCACTGGCTGGTGGCGTCCAGTGGTCTGGCATATTCCACAGTGTTTGGTTTTGAGGCGGTGATGTTTGCGTTGTCCGCGTGGTGCGCCATTTTGGTGAATCGCAACGGTGTCGTGGCTGAGCGGCCCCCAGCTTATTTTTCAACGGAATTGCAGAGAGCGCAGTCATGAATACGAGCCAATATGATGTGGTGGTGGTGGGGGGCGGGCCCTCTGGTGCAACGGCTGCCGATGATTTGGCACGTCAGGGGTTGTCGGTGTTGTTGATGGACCGGCAAGGCCGCACCAAACCCTGCGGTGGTGCGATTCCGCCGCGTCTGATCAAGGATTTCGAGATTCCGGATCACTTGTTGGTGGCCAAGGTGCGCTGCGCGCGCATGATTTCACCCAAAGACAATCGGGTCGACATCCACATCGAAAACGGTTTTGTGGCCATGGTCAACCGGGACAGTTTCGACGAATGGCTCCGCGAGCGCGCCCGCTCCCACGGCGCCACCCGCCTGCGTGCGGTGTACGAAAAAATCACCCGCGATCCGGATGGCGTGGCGCGTGTGCACTTCAACCCGTTGCTGGCCCAAGGCGTGGGTGAGCCTGAAAGCGTTCGTGCCCGCATGATCGTGGCGGCCGACGGCGCCCGCTCTGAAATCGCCCGCCAGCATATCGAAGGGGCTGAAAAAACCAAGTATGTGTTCGCCTACCATGAGATTGTTCGCGCCCCGGTGGAAGATCCGACGCACGACCCGTACCGCTGCGATGTCTACTACCAAGGGCCGATTTCCCCCGATTTTTATGGCTGGGTGTTCCCGCATGGTGACACCATGAGTGTCGGCACGGGCAGTGCGGACAAAGGTTTTTCATTACGCGGCTCAGTCGGCAAACTGCGCGCCATTGCCGGTTTGAGTGAGGTGGAAACCCTGCGCCGTGAAGGTGCGCCGATTCCGCTCAAGCCCCTGCCGCGCTGGGAAAATGGTCGTGACATCGTGCTGACCGGCGACGCAGCGGGTGTGGTGGCACCGGCTTCGGGTGAAGGCATCTACTACGCCATGGCCTGCGGGCGCATGGTGGCAGAGGCAGTTCAGAGTGCCCTCAAGACTGGCGATGCCACTTGTCTGAAACAGGCGCGCAAACAGTTTCTCAAAGAACATGGCCGGGTCTTCTGGATCCTCGGCTTGTTGCAGTACTTCTGGTACCAGAATGACAAACGCCGTGAGCGCTTCGTCAAGGTGTGTGAAGACCCGGATGTGCAGCGCCTGACCTTTGAGTCTTACATGAACAAAAAGCTGGTGCGTAAAAAACCGATGGCGCACATCCGCATCTTCTTCAAAGACCTGGCGCATTTGCTGGGCTTTGCCCGGGTGTGAAGCGCTTGGGGGGTTGGCAAACCCTGATCATTGCCTTTGTTTTCAGCTTTGGCGTGGCCGGTGTCGGTTCGTGGTTGACCGAGCTTGGCCCTTGGTATTTTTCGTTGAAACAGCCGTCCTGGAAGCCGCCGGACGCGGCGTTTGGCATCATCTGGACGACCATTTTCACCTTGCTGGTTTTCAGCGGCTCACTGGCCTGGACGGCGGCGCCCACCCCCGAACGCAAGCGTTTTGTGCTGGTGCTGTTTGTCATCAACGCCCTGGTGAACATGTTGTGGAGCGCGCTTTATTTCGGCCTGCACCGGCCTGATTGGGCGATGGTGGAGTGGTTTGCCCTGTGGTTGTCGGTGTTTTCGCTGGTGTGGTTTTTGTGGCGCGAGTCGCGCTGGGCGTCGATCCTGACGCTGCCGTATCTGATCTGGGTGAGCGCGGCTGGTTACCTGAACTGGACCACCATCGTGCTCAACGGCCCGTTTGCCTGATCCATGCCAGGATTTGCTGACCCACGGCGGCGGGGGCTTCTTCATGCGCCAAGTGGCCCAAGCCGGCAAACGTTTGGCTGATGGTGTCGGGCATCAACTTCATTGTTTTGGTGGCCAGACTGACAGGGATGGTCTGGTCATTGCCGCCGATCAGCATGAACACCGGTCCCTTCAGGCCCGGCAGTTGCTGTGACAGTTTGTTGAGCCGCCAGGCGGCCATCATCGCCAGCACGCCCCGGACATGGGAGGGCGTTTGCAGCAAGCGCTGGTAATAACTCAGGGCGGTCTCGTCAAGTTGTGAGCCCGTGCTTTGCATCAAGTTGCGCACTACCGACGGCTTGGCCGCCTGTTTGGCAAATAACACACCTGACAGCGGGTTGAACGCCAACAACTTGGCTGCGGGCGGAAACAGCCAACTGGCCAGCCCCGGCAGCGGCAACCAAGCCGGATTGAGGCCGATCAAGGGCGTGTCTGATCCCTTGGTGTGGTGGAGGATCAGCTGGGCGCCGACCGCCGCCCCCGCGGAGTGGCCGATGATGACGCTGGGCTGTACCGCCAGGTGCGCCAGCAGCGCCGCCAAGCCTGCGGCCATGTGGTCGAGTGAGTTGCTTTTCCTGGTGTTCCAGTAGCTGAAGGCATGGCCGGGCAGGTCCGGGCAAATCACCGTGTGGTCCCGGGCCAGCGGCAGCACCAGATCACGCCAGGAATGGGTTGACGCGCCGGTGCCGTGCAACAGCAGCAGCACCGGGCCCTGGCCAAACGTCTGCACATGCCAGGTCTGGCCATGTACCGTGACAAAACGGCTGTGTTCGGCGTGGGGCCAACTGGTTCGGTTGGCCTCCCAATCCATCGGCGGGTAGAGGGCGTCCAACAGCGCCATCAGGGCTTGCGTAGTTGCGCGCTGAGGTCTTGCACCACGGTGGCCATGCGCTGCGCCTGCACATACGGCATCGGAAAATAGTTGGCACCCATCAAATTGGCCAAGTTCTGCGCTTGCGGCTCGGGCTGTGGCGCGGTGTCGATCCACAGCGACGGGTAACCGGTCAGGCGCCACTGCTGGGCCCAGGCCTGGGCGTCTTCCCGCGCCTGCGCCCGGCCACCGGTGCCCGCCAGGCTCACGTTGGCGCGGCCATCACTCAGGATCACCAGCATGGGCGTGGAGCCCGCACGGTGCAGCATCTGCGCTTGGAGCAATGCTGCCTGGATGCCGCTTGCCAAGGGTGTGCCGCCGCCGCCGGGCAAGCCGCTCAAAGCGCGTTTGGCCCGCACCAGCGAACGCGTCGGGGGCAACAAGACCTGGGCGGCAGCCAGCCTAAAGCCAATCACACAGACGCTGTCGCGCCGGGCGTACGACTGCTCCAGCAGCAACTCGACCGCGCCTTTGGCCTCAGCCAGCCGATGCTGCGCCGCCGAGCCGGAGGCGTCCAGCGCAAAGATCAGGCAAGACGGCGTTTGCTGCGCATAACGCTGCACGTGAAAGTCGTCGCTGCGGATCACCACCCGTCCGGAGCCCGGGGCGTTTTGGCGCAGCCGCTGTTTGGGGGCGGCATTCATCAGCGTGGCCAGCACATGCAAACGCGCGCCAGCGCTGGGCTTGCCGGGGCGCGGCGTCAAGGGGCGACCGCGCAGTTTGTTGGTTTTGGCCTGGCCGCTGTTGCCCAGCCCGTGCGCCGCCTTGGTGCTGGCTTTGCCCATTAAAAGGCGGTCCAGCAGTTTGGGGGGCAGGCTGGCGATGGCGGCGGCCAGCAGCACGTCTTCGAGCGCCTCCTGGGGTGGCTCGGGCTTCTGGTCGTCTTCTGGCGGCGGCTCGGGCGGCTCGTTCTCCGGCTCCTGCTCGGGTGGCGGTTCTTGAGGTTCTTCGGGCGGTGGGGGCTCCTGCTGCTCGTCTTGCGGCTGGGCAGGCATGCGCGTCGCGCGTGGGCCCAGCACCAGACGGGCCGCCAATTGCAGGTCGCTGGGCTCGACCGCATCGCGGCCTTCCAGCGCGGCGCAGACGCAGGCCAAACGCAGCGCCATCAGCGGTGGGCGCAGGCTGTCCACACCCAAGGCCAGCGCAGTCTGGCACAGGGCTTCCACCTGCTCGTGGCTGGTCTCCATGCGCTGAAGCAACGCGATGGCCTCCTGCAACTCGGCCTGGCCCAAGGCTTCCAGCGTGTTGTCACTTTGGGCCATGGAGACGTCGCGCAGGTCTAGCCACAGCCCTAGCCGCTCGGTCAACCCCTGGGCGGCGCAGGCTTCGTCTTCTTCCGATTCGTCCAGCGCAATCACCGAAAACTGCGCCGGGCTGGTGATGTGGGCGTGGGTGGCGTGCACCTGTCCGTTGTCTTGCGCCTGGGCGATGTGTGCCGACACCTTGGACGGCAGGCGCTCGGCCATCGGCAGCACAATCACGCCGCCATTCGCTTGCGCCAACAGCCCCGGTTGGTGAATGACCTGGCCGGCTTGCAGCGTGGCTGCCAGGTCCAAACCGCCCAGCAGGCGCTCGTCATCCACCTGGCCCGGTACCCGAAAAGTCTTCAGTTTGGCGTCTTTGAGCAGCTGCAGCCAGGTGTCACGCACCGGCCCGTGGGAGGCCCGCAACCAGATGCCGCCCAGCCGCACCGGGTCGACTTGCAGTGCCATCAGGGCCAACTGCGCGTCCTGCCAAGCCTGGCTCGCTGGCGACAGGCCGGGGGTGTTCATGCAGGCAAAACCTCTTCCATGGCGCGCTGCACACGGACGCCCGAGCCGGTGTCGTCCAGCGGGTTGCGGCGCAGCCGGTGCCGCAGCGCCAGTGGGGCAATGGCGCGCAAATGTTTCAGTTCGGCCACCGTGTCGCCCTGCAGGGCAGCGTAGGCGCGGGTGGCGCGCAGCAGGGTGAGTTCAGCGCGCAGACCGTCGGTGCCGAGCTTGTGGCACAAGGTGGCGCATTGCAGCAGCAGATCATCCGACACCTGCAGGTCATGGATCAATTTTTTGGCACGCACAATGCGCTGGCGCAGCTTGGTGTTGGCGGCTTCCCACTCGGCGCGGAACGCCGTTGGATTGCGCTCAAAGGCGTCCCGGCGGCGTACCACCTGCACCCGCATGTCGAGGTCTTGCGGCGTGCGCACCTCGACCGACAGGCCAAAACGGTCCAGCAACTGGGGACGCAATTCACCTTCTTCCGGGTTGCCGCTACCGACGAGAACGAACCGCGCCGGGTGGCGCACGCTCAGGCCTTCGCGCTCGACCAGGTTTTC
>Ga0075012_10002417_pt1 | contig 18402 bp, 15 predicted proteins | sample All_14_2_FD_71474 | JGI IMG/M metagenome (GOLD analysis project Ga0075012, IMG submission 71474) | Freshwater microbial communities in response to fracking from Pennsylvania, USA - Allegheny Zone_MetaG_DW_15 | ecosystem: Environmental > Aquatic > Deep subsurface > Groundwater > Drilled... | reverse complement strand
ATCTTCGGCATCGGTGGAGAAGAGGCTTTCGGCAGCTTCCAGGGGCTCGACCCGCCGAACCCGGCGACGCCGGAATTGATCTATCAGCTTGTAGTGGGCGATTGCATACGCCCACGATGTGAAGGGCTGGGCCGCATCCCAGGTTTCACGCTTCAGATGGATGGCGAGCAGCGTTTCCTGCACAAGATCCTCCACGTCGGCGTCACCACTGCTGAGCTTGCGCGCGAAATAGCGTCGCAGATAGACGCTCATGCGCGACAGTAACTCCGCATGCGCGGCAGCGTCGCCGGCAAGTCCGCGAACCATCAGCGCTTTCAGAGGAGCGTCGATTTCACCCAAGCCCGTTCCCCGGCGTATGTTCTTAACGCGCGATGGAGCTGCTTGTAGCGCGGCGGACGGAGGGGCGCCATGGCCCGAGTGGACCGGCAAGGTTACGAAGATCCGGGTCGCGGGGGTCAGGGCAGTTTCAGCGCGCGATCGATGGACAGTGCGCCGCCTCCACGGGCAAACAGATATAGTAGCGGGCCTGCCCAGGTGAGATGCGTTGGCCAGGCGTCGGGATAGACGAAGAGCTGGATGACCAGCGTCATCCCGATCAGTCCGGCCGCCGAAATCCGCGTCAGCAGGCCCAGAACCAGCAGGATGGAGAATGCATGCTCCGCGTAGGTCGCGACATAGGCCGCGATGTCCGGTGGCAGGAGCGGCACATTGTATTCGTAGGTGAAGAGCGTGAACGTTTCCGGTTTCAGCGTGATCAGGCCCTCAACCTTGGTGCGCGCCGACAGGAAGAACACCCCGGCGACGCCGAGTCGGCAGACCAGCGCGATCAGCCATTCAGGGATCAAATTATTCGGCGCCCGTAGCAGCGCAATGACGGGGTTCGAACGTGTGTCGGCGCTGGTTGTCATGCGGTGAGGTCCTTGATCTCGGTGATGCCTGTGAAGAGGCCGAGCGCGATGCCGCCGGTTAGGATGTGCGGCAGGGAACATTCCGGGTCGGCTGCGAGGGCGGATTCTGCGGCGGCGAGGATGGAGGCGCCGCGTTGAAGCGCCTCCAGAAAAACGAACGTTGTCGAGTCGACGAGATGCGACTGCACATGCGGTCCGGTGCGTATGAAGAGCATTCGCTCCGGCGCATCGAGGAGCTGGTGTGGCTCGTTGCGCATGGGCGATTGGTACGCAAGCCAGAGGGAAGGAATCGATATTGGGAAAGACGCGAGGCGGAACGTCGGGTGCAAGCCGAGTGTCACGTCGTTCAGCCTATCCGGCGGCAATCCAGCGAGTGCGGCAGCATCGAGCAGCGGGGCGTCCGCCGCGGCCCAGGACTCCCACCAGAGCCAGTCGAGGCGGGCAATGCCGGCGAGATAGAGCGTGTCGGAAGCAGGTGGGAAGGATTCCAGCCAGTCCGGAAAATTCGTCCCATAGACAAGCAGTGCTGGATCGGAAGGCGGGTCTTCTCGGGTGAAGTCCCGAGCCGCAGCGCGGAACCATTCCTCTCCCGTCATCAACTGCACTGTCGAAAATGTTGCCGCGAGTGCGTCCACCGCGCCGCTTGTAATCGTATTGCGGTACACGGAAATTTCGGACGCGGGCCACCTCAGCCACGGCTCCAGGGCGGCAGCATCGCCTGCGAGCGCAGCCTGGAATGCATCAAAGAAGAGGCAATCGTCACGCGGTCGCATGAACATTCTCCGGTGTCCGGCGGAGAAACGCGGCCGCTACATCACGTTCAGCAACGAGATCAGTGTAGGCCGGGATCTTGTCATCGCGCTCGATGAGGGTGGGGCGGGGGCCGACGCGATTGATCAGCCGCCGGTACAAGCTCCAGACAGCAGCGTCGACAGGAGCACCGTGCGTGTCGATCAGCAGGCGGGCTCCGAGAGCAGGATCAGGGGCGTGGCCAGCGAGATGAACTTCGCTGATCAGGTCAGCAGGCAAAGTGTCGATGTAGGTTTCGGCGCTGTAGCCAAGATTATTGGCGCTTACATGCACGTTGTTGACATCCAGGAGCAGGCCGCAGCCAGTGCGCCGCGCTAGACTGATCAGGAATTCCGCCTCGCCAAAATCATGACCGTCCAGGGCGAGATAGAGAGACGGGTTCTCGATCAGGATGCGTCGGCCAACAACGTCCTGCGTGCGGTCGATGTGCTGCGCAATCCGGGCAAGCGCAGCCGACGTTCTCGGAAAGGGAAGCAGGTCCGGGTGATAGACGCCGCGCCGCCGTGACCAGGCGAGGTGTTCGGAAACGACAAAGGGCTCGTAGCGATCAATCAACTGGCGGAGGCGCGCGAGATGCGCCTCATCCGGCGTCTCGTCGCCTGCGAGCGACAGACCTACGCCATGGAAGGAAAGGGGATGGCGATCCCGTACGGCGGCGAGCGCCGCATGGCGCGCGCCCCCGTCGCACATATAGTTTTCCGGGTGGACCTCGAACCATGCGCCAGCCACCGTGTCGCTGATCGCATCGGCGTAGTGCTGAGGCTTCAGGCCAAGTCCGGCAGCTGGCGCGGTGATCATGGAATTACATCGCCTTCGGCGTGAGCGATCCCATGCCGTTCGGCGTCTTGATTGTGGTGCAGGTGCCCGCCTTCACCAGGGACCAGGCATTACCCTGGTAGTCCACCGTCGATGTGCCGGCGCAGGACGTACCAGCGCCCGCCTTGCAGTCATTCTGGTGAGCCTTGGCGACGCCATAGCATTTCTCCATCCCGGCTTCTTGGGCGGCGGTCGGCGGCTTCTTTGCCGGCATGTTCTGGGCGGAAGCCGCGCCGGCCAGCGCGCCTGCAACGGCAAGGGCGCCAACAAGCGCGGAGAGAGTGGATGCGTTCTTCATGAATATCCTCCTGAGCTTCGCGTCGCTGGACTGCGGCCGCGAATGCGGCGTCAGGGCCGCGTACAGGGATATCCGGATGAGTGTGGTTCCCGGTTACACCGAGGTTCTACCTTTTTTTGGTCGGCTCGCGTGTGGCGACCTCTACGCGATGCAGAAGGTCAGCTGACCAACGGCCTTCCGTCGCTCAAGGCGTTGCAGCCGACACCCTGGGGCGCGATCATTTGTGCCGCGCAACGTAGTTGCATGCTAGTTAGCTATGCGCGAGGCCATGAGGCCTCGCGCGGTTGGGTCTTGTTCTGAGCCGATGCCTTCAAGCGATCCGCTGTCGATCGACAGCGGATCGCAAAGACAACTTTTCTTAGAAGGCACAGTCCAGCTTGCAGACCAGTGCTAACCAGTCTCTGGGAATGGTCGCGGTTGTTGGCCTTTGGTAGGCTCCAATGGCACGAATATTCTACAAACGGTGCCGCCTTCCCGTCGACGTGATTCAGCGCGCCCTTTGGCTGTACTTTCGCTTCACGCTCAGTCTCCGCGATGTCGAGAGATGATGCGCATCGCGGCGTCGATGTGAGCTACGAGACGATCCGTGCCTGGACTGTTGAGTTTGGCCCGAAGGTCGAAAGCACCGGCCCGACAACTTGCTGCGGCTTAGGTCGCGTTTTGTGCGCACAACACTGTGAAGTGCGCTGAAGATTTATACGCCAGCTGGTTTCGTTAACGCCCGGGCGTAGTCAGCGTCCGTTGCGTTAAGCAGTCATTCGCCGGCGCCCCATAGATTGTCCCGGTTGCAACCAGCGCAGGGGAGAGGCGATGGCGAACAACCAGAGCGAGGCGTTCTCACTGGTCCGTTTGAGTATCATCGCCGTGTGCATCTTTGCACTGGCGTCGGTCCTGTCCGTGGGCGCGCTGGTCGGTGTGCAGACTTCATCCGAAAAGGCCGTGGCCTCCTGGCGTCAGTTCTCCGACCAGGCGTCGTCGGAACAGCGCGCTCTGCGCGCCTTCGTGACCCAGGCCGGCATGGCCGGCTTCATCGATGACTATTACAAGCTTGCCGCAACAGGCGATGAAACGCTTGTTCCTTCGGTCTACAGCCGCGGCGGCGCTGCCCTAGGTGCGCTCGCAACCTATCCCGTCGAGAGCGCTTCAGAGGCGGAGGCAAACGCGCGAACGACATTGCAGCTGCTCGTTCGCGGTTACATGGGCCAAGTCGGGCGCACCATCGCGATGCATCGCGCAGGCCGTCCCATCGCAGACGTGCTCGCCGCCGCGAATATCGACGATACGGGGGCAGTTAGTGCGCTTGAAACACTCGCTCGCGCCACGACGCGGAGCATGATCGCTGGCAATGCAAAACACGACTCAAAGGCGCTCATTCTGCTCGACGTCCGGCGCCTGATGGGCCTTGAAGGGTTGGTTCACAACGCCAACCGGTTCCTGGCTGGCTCTGGCGAGGGAGCGCTCGATACGGTGCGCAATGATATGCAAGCCGTCGATCTGGCTCTGGCGCGTTATCAGCGACACGTCATGACCACTGACGAGGCTGCAGCGCTGCAGCGCCTCAGGCTCGAGATCGGGAAGACGGAGTCTCAGCTGGTTGCGTCAAAGTCAGCCGGCGCGGTCTCGTTCGATTCGGCCCCCCTGCAGGCCGGCCTCCTCGACCTGGAGAAGATCGTCTATGGCGAGGTCGTCACCGCCCAGGCCAACCTCCAGTCCACACTTGACGAAGTCGCCGAACGCGCTGGCGCCATCATTGTCGTTGTGGGTGTGGGAGCGATCGTGCTTGTGGCCGGCGCCATCTGGTTGCTGGTCTTTCGCATCGGACGCCGCATCAAGGAGATCACCCGCGCCATGCGGGATCTCGCCAGCGGGAAGCTGGAGGCGGAAATCCCCGCATCAGGCGATCGCGACGAGATTGGGGAGATGAGCCGGGCCCTGCTGGTGTTCCGCGACGGACTTCGCGCCAACGCTGCGCTTACAACGGAACTTGCAGAGAGCAGCCGCCTGGCGTCGCTTGGCGCGATGGTCGCCGGCATGGCGCATGAGCTCAACACGCCGCTCGGCAATGCGCTGGCGGTGTCCTCGACGCTGGAGGAGCAGTGCAAGACATTCCGTAAGGACCTCAGCTCCGAACGTTTGCTGCGTTCTGCTCTGGAGCGACACGCATCTGGCATGGAAGACGCCGCTTCGCTTATCCAGCGAAACCTGGTGCGCGCCGCTGAACAGATTGGCTCGTTCAAGCAGGTCGCGGTGGACCAGACGAGCGGCAAGCGCCGGGAGTTCCGTCTCGACGATGTGCTCGTCAACGTCGTTCAGTCGATGGCGCCAACCTTCAAGCGAACGCCGTTCGCTCTCTCGCTCGGCGAGGCGTCCGGTGTTGTGATGGAGTCCTACCCCGGTGCTCTCTCCCAGGTCGTGACCAATCTCATCGAAAATGGACTGAAGCATGGCCTGATCGGCCGGGCGTCCGGCAAGGTCGAGGTCAATGTGCGGCGCATCGGACCGCATTCCACTGAGATCACGGTGTCGGACGACGGCGCCGGGATCCCGGACGAGATCAAGCCCAGCATCTTCAATGCATTCTTCACGACGAAAGCAGGCAAAGGTGGATCTGGTCTTGGCCTTCACATCGTGAAGTCGATCGTATGCGGCCCGCTTGGCGGGCAGGTCAGCGTGCAATCGAACCCCGGGAGCGGCTCACGATTCATAATTTCCCTCCCCAACAAGGCGCCGATCGAAGGAGCGCGTAGCGACATCACGGAGCGCACATACTATGCAGCCCAGCACGCAGCCTGATCCGATCGACGACGATATCGCGATTATTGAGGACGATGCCGGGATCGGCGCATCGCCACATGATCGGGCGCGCTGGAAGGTCCTGGTCGTCGACGACGACGAGGAAGTCCACGTCGTTACGCGCTTCGTACTGGGCAATCTCGATCTTCTGGGGCGTCCGCTCGAATTGATCGAGGCGAAGAGTTCGCATGAAGCGCAAACCGAGCTTCTCTTGCATGCCGACATTGCGGTCATACTGCTCGACGTCGTGATGGAGGAGCATGACTCGGGGCTGAAGTTTGCGCGTTGGGTGCGGGAAGCCGGATTGACCGACGTCAGGATTATCCTGCGCACAGGTCAGCCCGGCTACGCGCCAGAACTGGACGTCATTCGCGACTATGACATCAATGACTATCGGGCGAAGAGCGAGCTTACACAGACGCGTCTGATCACCTCGATGACCTCGGCGCTCCGATCCTATCAGCAGATTGAAACCATTGAACGCAGCCGCCGCGGCCTTGAGATGATCATCGCGAGCTGCAGTCAGCTGTTCCAGAAGCGCGAACTCGCCAGCTTCTCGCATGGCGTCCTGCTTCAGATCGCCAGCCTGTGCGGCATCGAGGGGGACGGGATGATCGTCTCGTCCAGCCGGAAGACCGAGCTGCTCGATCCGAGCGTGGTCAGCGGCATCGGCGCGTTTGCCCAGTATATCGGACACAATCTAAGCGCCCTGCCTGACGCTGGCGACCTCAAGCCGATAACCCTCGAAGCCATGCAGCACAATGTGTCGACGACAGACGGGCCGCTGGTGCTCTCGGTCGACACGCCGCCCGACCGTCGCTTTGTTGCCTCCCTCGATCACAGAAAGCCGCTGGATGCGATGGACTCGGCGCTACTGCGCGTCTTCGCTGCTAACATCGCTGTCGGGTTCGAAAACGTCGGGCTCATCGAGCGGCTCGATCGCCTGGCTTACTGGGACGAAACGGCGGACCTGCCGAACCGACACTGTCTCCTCAAGGACATGGCCGATTTCCGATCGGATGGCCGATACATCGCGTTGATCCGCGTCGTCAGCTATGCAGACACCCTTGTCGCTTTCGGGCAGTCGATGGCCGCTGGCCTCCTGCGCGACGTCGCGAACTGCCTGCATGAGGCGCGGGGCGGAGGAGACGTCTACCGCTATGCTGAAGATGTTCTGGGTGTGATTGTGGCGCCCGGCACGCAACAGGAATCCTGCCTGGCCGGGCTCGGCGCCCGTCAGTTCAAGGTTGTCGGACAGGCGTTGCGTGCGCGTTTCGCGATTGGTTGCGCGCCGTTGGTTCCTGACGGCGACGCTTCGCTGACATGCGACCAGGCCTATGCAGCCATGTCTCTCGCTGGCGCGGGCGGACGCGACGACATCGTCCGCTTTGAGGCCAGCATCATCCAGGACGCGCGCAAGCGCATTGAACTGATCGCGGCGCTGCGCAGCGCTCTTGAGGAGGGACAAGTCGACATTGTTTTCCAGCCGCTCGTGGAAATGAGCTCCGGGGCGTGCAAGGGATTTGAAGCGCTGGCCCGCTGGAACCGGAGCGGCAGTCCCGTATCGCCGGGAGACTTCATTCCACTCGCCGAGCAGGTCGGACTTTCGCTCAAGATCTTCGAACTTGGCGTTCGTCGTTCCGCCCAGTTCCTTGCCAGGCTGGCCGCTTCCGGCCACGCTGCATACGCATCGGTCAACCTTGCAGCATGTGACCTTGAACGCGAGGATCTCGTTTCCTTCGTGCTGAACCTGCTCAGCCGTACGCAGATGCCTCCTGCATCATTGCAGATCGAAATCACTGAACAGTCGCTGATCCGCGACTTTACCGTCTCCGAACGTAATCTGCGCGCGCTGAAAAATCTCGGTTGCCGCATCGCGATCGACGATTTCGGCACCGGCTATTCGTCTCTGTCCTACATTGGCCGATTGCCGGTGGACGTTCTGAAGCTGGACCGTCAGTTTGTTACCGACATCGTCGACAACGAGTCGTCCCAGGCGATCGTCAGCCTGACGATGGCGCTCGCCCAGCGCCTGAAGTTGCAAGTTCTCGCCGAAGGCGTCGAGACCGCCAAACAGCAGGCGGCGCTCGAAAGCCTTGGGTTGCAGCATGCGCAAGGTTATCGCTTCGCGCGACCAATGACGCCGGACCAGTTCGAAAACTGGCTTGCGAGCGGAGCGCCTTGGCAGGCTCAGAAAACATCGGCGAGTGAATGACAGTTCTGTCGATAATTCGTTCGAAGCTTTGACTATTGTGAAAGCCAGATCCATCAGCCTCTGACAGATTTGCCTGCAGCACGAGGTATTGTTGTGGGCAAGGCAAAGCATATTGCGGCTTGGACGACGGTAACGTGTGTCCTGGTGGTATTGACAGCTGTCAGCGTATTCGGTGCGTTCGGCTGGTCTTTCCCGACCTGACGGCATACCGTTGGGCGCGATCATGCAGAAAGGTCTGACCATCCGCACAGGGCAGACTCACGTCCAGAGATACTCGCAGCAGCTCCTTGATCTGATTCTTGAAGGAAAGATCGACACGACCTTCCTCATCAGCCATAGGCTGTCGCTCGACGATGGCCCGGACGGCTACAAAGGTTTCAAGGAGAAGCAGGACGAGTTCACGAAGGTCGTCCTTAAGCCGAGTTGAAGTGTCGACGATACGCTTCTGATCAACATGGTCGGTTCGGCCGCCGGTATATGTGGCGTACGGGGTTCTGCTTCAGTCCTCGCCAAGGGCGATCCCGGAACGTCCCCCGTCGTCAAGACGTTCCTATCCTGGGTTCACCCGCCAATGACGGCAGGAGCTGCGCTTCGCGCAACCCAACACCGATGCGAGGGAAAGCTTCCCATGAGCGACTCCGCTGGTTTTGCACTTCACAGGCCAGAGCTTGAGGCGCCGCTCAAGCGCGGGGAAGAAAAAATCCTGGCCATGATGTCGAAGTCGATCCGGCGGTATGGGGCGAACGAGATCTTGATCAACGCCAACACCGGACACGATTACGTCTACCGGGTGCGGGAAGGCTGGGCGGGGCGGGTTCGCCAGCTTGAAGACGGCCGCTCGCAGTTCATCCTCATTTTCCTTCCCGGCGACCTTTTTGCGGTCAAGAGCATGTTCGTTACGCGTCATCCGGACGCCGTACAGACGCTCAGCGACGCGATACTGGAGCAGATCGATCATCGTCAGCTGCTCGACGCTTGCGCAAAAGATCCGGACATCTCGCTGCGCTGCACCTGGCAAATCCTCGAAGAAGAGCGCCGGCTGCATTCCTGGGTGACGAGCCTGGGACAGGGCGATGCGGAGGAGCGGTTGGCCATGTTGCTCATCGATTTTCGCGGTCGCCTCGCGATATCAAGTGGCGCAGGGGACAGCCTTGTCGACTACGAGCTTCCGATGACTCAAGAGCAGTTGGGCGACGTACTCGGGATCTCGAATGTCCACGTCAACCGTGTCGTGAAGGCGTTTCGCGAGCGAGGCATCGTTACGGTCAAGAGCAAGCGCGTCGTCATCCATGACGTCGGCGCGTTGGCGCGAATCGCTCGGCCGTTGCTGGATGTTTATGAGTTGGCGACGCCCGAATATTCCGCGACCCCGCGCGCGCAATGATCCCGGTATCGTTCCAATCGTTCAGGCGGAGCCAAGCGCGACCAGCAGTCTGATCGGCAACCAGACAAGTCCGGCGGCCGTTGCTGGTGAGGCGCTAGGGAGAAAATGCCTTGCTTCATGACACGCCCGACGACGCGAACATCGCTGCTCAAGCGCAGTTGGCGGAAATCCTCGCCATGGCGCTCATAGATAGAGGCGTCATCGAGTGCGAGGTGATCTGCAAGGAACTTGAAGAACTTGCCAGCACGCTGCGCGACGAAGGCCAAAGCGCAATTGCCACCCGCCTGGCCGGCCTCGCCGTCAGCCTGCGCGCTGTCCGGAAAGCGGTGTGAGCGCAGCTGGCAGCCAGACGAGGACCGACCGAGACTTCTTGGAGTAAGGTACTCAGGCGCCGTTGGTCGCCACAATGCCGGTGCGCGTGTAGCGTTCGAACTCTTCTCTATAGCGTGCTGTGAGTTTGGCCTGATCCGGGTAGCTTTCCTTGATCTGGAGAAACCACGAGCTTTCTTCGTGCTCCATGTGCGCTAAAACTGCGGCCTGGATTTGTTCAAGCTGCGCAACCCAGTCGGGGCTCTGCGGCGACAGGCGTTCGAGGTCGGCCATCTGGATCTTTGCCTCTGTTTGCTCGGCATAGGCGGTCTCAGCGTCGTCTGCTGCGTCGATGACAGTCAACGCGGGGTAAAGAACGACTTCTTCAGCCAGTGAGTGGCCGTTCAGAACGACGGCGAGACCTTTCATTGCTGCGACACGCGCGCCCCCAGGCGGGGCGCGCCGGGCGGCCTCGAACGCCGTGCGGATGTGATCATGATGCTCCAGCGCGCACGAGAGCCAATCGCCCGGTTCCGCTACGGCGCGCGCTGCGTCAGCGCTCGACGAAGCGATCGGTTCCGCCCCTGTTTTCGCTGAACCGGATTTGGCCATGAGGAACTCCTGACACACCAAGGTAGCGCAGCGTCTTCGTTCCGACGCCGCACCGCGCGCGCATGCGCTGAACTGGAAGGCTGTTCCTCGAAGTAGGCCAGCGCTGGGAGATTGCGAGAGCGCATCGTGCTGGGAAAGACCTCCGCGCGCCGCGGCTTTAACAAATGTGGATTTGGCGGCGGATTCTTATTCCAGCTGGCAGGAACGTGTCACGGATCGCGCCGTTTGCGCTTCGGGACTTCCTTGAATTGGCCGAGCCATGAGCGTTTCGACACCGCTGTCTCCCGATGTGCCTGGCAACACGCCGCGCACGCTCGAGATTGAACGCGAACTCGAAGAGGGCAGGCGAGCGACGCCGGTAAAACGCTGTCAAATTTCGAAAGCGCCTACGAGTTTTTTCTGGGGCGCGGACGCATTCAGTCTAACTCACCACAAGACATCTCGAAATTAGGAACACATCATGGCCAAGGATACGCGGAAACGTTCGCGCCCGAACGCGTCCATCCCGCCCGGTCCGACAGAGGCGCCTGTAACCGCACCGAAGCCAGAAGGTATTTTGATCGCGGGTAAGCTGCCGCTCGATGCTGGTGGGGCCACGCACCAGACCGTTGCGGACGGTTATCCTGCTTTGACAACACAGCAGGGTGTTCCGATCGCAGACGACCAGAGCCACCTCAAGGTTGGTTCACGCGGCCCAATGCTGATGCAGGACTTCCACTTCCGTGAGAAGATGTTTCACTTCGACCACGAGCGCATCCCCGAGCGGGTGGTGCATGCACGAGGGTATGGCGCGCACGGCTTCTTCGAGACAACGGCGTCCCTCGCGAAGGTCACACGCGCGGATCTGTTTCAGCGGGTTGGGCAGCGGACGCCCGTGTTTGTAAGGTTCTCGACGGTTGCGGGCTCCAAGGGGTCCTTCGACCTTGCGCGTGATGTCCGCGGCTTTGCGGTGAAGTTCTATACGCAGGAAGGCAACTGGGATCTTGTCGGAAACAACATCCCCGTCTTCTTCATTCAGGACGCCATCAAGTTCCCGGACATTATTCACTCTGTTAAGCCCGAGCCAGATCGGGCTTTTCCTCAGGCGCAAAGCGCTCACGACAACTTCTGGGACTTCATATCGCTCTCGCCCGAGAGCATGCACATGATCATGTGGGTCATGTCCGACCGGGCGATTCCGCGTTCCTACCGCTTCATGGAGGGCTTCGGCGTCCACACCTTCCGCTTTGTAGACGCGCGCGGCAAATCGACCTTCGTGAAGTTCCACTGGAAGCCCAAGCTCGGTCTGCAATCTGTGGTCTGGAACGAGGCCGTGAAGATCAATGGCGCCGATCCGGACTTCCATCGACGCGATCTCTGGAACGCCATCAACGCCGGGGCCTTCCCGGAATGGGAACTCGGCGTCCAGCTGTTCGATGATGCTTTTGCCGAGCAGTTTGATTTTGACGTGCTCGATCCCACCAAGCTGATTCCAGAGGAAGTCCTGCCGGTCCGCATTGTCGGACGCCTCGTACTCAACCGCATGCCTGACAACTTTTTCGCGGAGACTGAGCAGGTCGCTTTCTGTACCCAGAACGTCGTGCCAGGGATCGACTTCTCAGATGATCCGCTGCTGCAGGGACGAAACTTTTCTTACCTCGACACGCAGATCAAACGTCTCGGCTCGCCAAACTTCACACATCTTCCGATCAATGCCCCGCGATGCCCGTTCGCGCACTTCCAGCAGGACGGTCATATGGCGACCATGAACCCGAAAGGCCGCGCGAACTACGAGCCCAATTCTTGGGGCCCGGAAGTCGGCGGACCGCGCGAAGATCCTCAGCGCGGCTATCGGCACTACGCACAGGAGACGGCGGGACCGAAGGTGGCGACACGGTCCGATACGTTCGGCGACCACTACAGCCAAGCACGCCAGTTCTACATCAGCCAGGAGCCGATTGAGCAGAAGCATCTCGACGATGCGCTCGTGTTCGAACTCTCCAAGGTCGAGCGGCCGGACATTCGCGAGCGGATGGTGAGCCATCTCCGGAATATCGATCCCGGTCTGGCAGGCAATGTCGCGATGGGGCTCGGCATCCGGCTGCCGCCGGCGATGAAGGCCTTGCGAAAGCCGGTAGAACTTCCGCCGTCCGACGCGCTCAGCATCGTTCGTCGCGGTCCAGGGAGCTTCGAAGGCCGGAAGCTGGGCATTCTTGTAACGGATGGCGCCAGCGCAGCCACTGTCAACGCGCTGCAGGCCGCCATTCTTGAGGCGGGCGGCGTGGTCGAAATCGTGGCGCCCAGAATTTCGGGTGTGGTGCTGGACGACGACACGATCTTGCCGGCGCAGCAGAAGATCGATGGTGGCCCTTCGGTTCTCTACGACGCGGTCGCGATCGTGGTCTCGGAAGAGGGCGCCGCCATGTTGCTGAAAGACGCGCCAACGAAGGACTTCATTTCGGACGCTTTCGCCCACTGCAAGTTCATCGGCTACGGAGACACAGCGCAACCGCTCCTTGAGAAAGCAGGCATTGCCGACAGCCTTGATGAGGGTTGCATCGCGCTTTCCGCCGCGGATGTCGGGGACTTCGTTGAGAGGCTCGGTGACCTGCGGCTTTGGTCACGTGAGGCTGGAGTGGACGCCGACGCCTGAAACGACAGTCTATGCCGGGGTCAAGATTCTCCATGGTGTAATCTTCAGCGAACTGAAAGCGTTTGACGGGGTCAGGGCGCCGCAGGGCATAAACGAAGTAGGCGAGCAAAACGAGAATCGCGCCGAAAAAGATCAGGTGCATTCGCTGAACAACGGTGAAAATCGCGGCCCCATCCAAAATTCACTATTGTCGAGGAATGCGTGAAATTGGTTGCTGTACAAGATCGCGTAGCCGATTGCCGGAATGAGAGCCACTATTCGAAGAATCGGCGAACGAGGAACAGAAGCCGCAGCGCTCGAGCTTCTCAAGCGGCGCCAAAGGGCGAATGCGGGATCGCATAATGTTGCGTTGCGCCGTCCAAAATGGAACTTTGTAGACGCTCCCCCGCCAGTCTTGCCTCCCCCGGTCCATCCAACTCGATATGAGCACGGCGGGAACGCTGTTCGCGCTCGCAATCTCCCGCGACTCATTCTTCCGGCGAAGCAGATCGCCGTTGACCAGGCCGAACGCGGCGAAGGCATAGACGCTGCAACCCAGCGCTTCGGACCGGCGGCAGCGAACGCGTCCCAGACATGCACGGGGCGGCCATGCCGATACTTGAGCATCCGGCACTCGCTAGCGAATTGCTCGAACCAAACAGCCTCCAACGTTTTGGAAAGCCACATGGCAGCCTTGTCGGCGATCGGTCGGAAGAATGCGCGCCTTGACGCTATCGACTCCCGCGATGAAAAGTGGGGTGCCGTTCGTGTTGGCGCGTTGAATGGTCGGCCGGTTGCCGCCATCGCCCTTGATCGCAAACACGTGGCGCCCCCAACGCACACGGGTGAACGCCATGACAACGTCGGTCATGCTTCCGAGTCGGTCGTGCTGCGCGTCAATCCAAGAGCCTTTTCCAGCAGAATCTATCAAGCCAGCGGCTTGTCGCACGACGCGTAAACAAGCCGGACAGATCACCGCACTCGATAGACCTTCAATTCAGCGTAACTTTCCTCTTGCGGCTCAGGGGCCGTCCACCGATGACAGGGCGGTCGCCAGTGCACCTAGGTTGAGCCCCACTTCGGCAAACTTCAGTACTTTCGGCGCGTCGCAATGCGCGTTCTGGCTCGTGAGCGAGTGACGTTTCTGCGGAGTCATCGCAGATCAAGCGCGGGTTCGCCAAGCCGACATCGGCCTCAAGCATTGGCGAAATACTCTCACGAATTAGGGCGAGGTATTTGCGTTTATCGCTGCCCCCACTCGCGCGCTAACCCTCAGGGTGGGAAGGCGTCGAACCGTCGGCGGGTCCCTGCTTGAAGGGCGAGTAATGAACATCTTGGCACGCAGCGCGGATGAAATTCTCTGGAAGGTCGCCGACAAAAACCTGCTTCGCTATATGGGTGTTGGAGGTGAATTCGCGTCCTTCGTGCCTGAGCGGGCAGAGGGTTCATGGCTCTATGACTCCTCGGGCCGCAAGGTTCTCGATTTCACATCGGGTCAGATGAGTTCAGTGCTTGGGCATGCTCATCCCGACCTGGTCGAGGCTTTGCGCGTTGCCGCCAGCCGTCTCGATCACCTGTTCAGCATGATGATTTCCAAGCCTGTTGTCGATCTTGCCGCCGCGCTCGCAGAGCTTCTGCCCGGTCTGCCGAGGTCAATGTTCCTATCGACGGGTGGAGAGTCGGTGGAAGCTGCGATACGGCTTGCGAAGGTCGTGACAGGCAAGTGGGAAATCGTCGGCTTCGCACAATCCTACCACGGGTCGACTGGCGCAGCAGCTTCGGCGACCTACTCGATCGGGCGCCGCGGTCACGGTCCGTTGATGCCAGGGTCGTTCGCCATACCGGCGCCCAACGCGTTCCGGCCACGTTTTCCGGGCGTCACCTGGCAACAGGAACTGGATGACAGCTTTGATCTGCTGGACCGTCAATCCACTGGTAATCTGGCTGCGTTTGTCGCCGAGCCGATCCTCAGCACGGGCGGCATCATCGACCTGCCGGTTGGATATCTGACCGCGCTGAAGAAGCATTGCGAGCGACGCGGCATGCTTTTGATCATTGATGAAGCACAGACGAGTCTTGGCCGCACAGGCGAGATGTTTGCACATGAACGGGACAAGGTGTCGCCGGACATACTTCTCCTGTCGAAGACTCTTGGCGCAGGTATGGCAATGTCTTCCGTGTCGACAACCGAGGAAATAGCACAGATCGCAAACGAGCGCGGGTTCATGTTCGTGACGACCCACGTTAACGATCCGCTTCCCGCAGCCGTGGCTCTCAAGGTGCTTGAAGTGATCAGGCGGGATCAGCTGATCCATCGCTCGCAGATACTCAGCGCTCGGTTGGTGAAGGGCCTTCAGGGCTTGATGCAGAAGCATCCGTGCATTGGCGACGTGCGCGGCCGCGGCTTGCTCTTGGGTATCGAGTTCATGCCGTGGGAAGGCCAGTCGGCAGCAGAGATTAGCGCTAAGGTGACAAAGTTCGCCTTGCGGCTCGGAGTATCGGCGAACATCACCGGCGCTTACTCTGCAGGGACAATGCGACTCGCGCCGCCTATCACCTGCAGTGAAGCTGAGATCGATTTCGGGCTCGAAGTGCTCGAAGCTTCAGTGGCCGAAGCTACACGAGCGGTCTAGTCGCTCGGCAGACCGGAGCGAGATTTCGGGCCTGCTACGGCGTTGACGGATCTGGAGCCAAGGCCGTCACTTGCTTGAGCCAGTCGCGCACCGCCGCCACGCTGGGGCGTAGGCCGTGCGCTGACGGGGTGTAGACCCAGTATCCGAGGCCTGGGCAGGTTCTGTTGGAGAAAATCGGGACGAGGCTTCCCGCTTCTACGTCCTTGGCAACCAGGACGCTGCTTTCCAGAATCACACCGATCCCGTTCCGTGCGGCCCTTATCGCGAGGTGTGAGGGATCCATCTGGACCGAACCGATCGCGCTGTCGACAATCTCGACGCCTTGCAGATTTAGCCATTCGTCCCAGGAAACCACGTTCTGGGCGGTGCTTATCAGCATTGTTCGCACAAGCTGTTCAGGCTTCTCGATCGCATGCTTTCTCAAAAGGGCCGGCGCGCAATAGGGCTGGAGGACTTCCGAGATAAGCCACGATGCCCGGTCTTCCCAGATGTCGCTGTCACCGTAAACTATCTGTACGTCGGCAGGAGCATCGGCCAGCTGTGGAAATGGCGTCCGATCCCCCTGCAAATGGCTGCCCTGCGCGTTGATCCTGATATCAACGTTGGGCAGCTTTTCCCTCAGGCTATCCAGATGGGACAGCAGCCAGCAGTGCGCGAATGAGGGCGGCATCTCTACTCTGACAGCCGCCCTTGTCATGCGCAGGAGAGCGCCCGGCCATGCAGGCTTCCGGGCGTGGGGCGGCCTTCCACTTGGCTTGCTCTCGATCCTAGCCGCCGCCGGAATGGTGGTCTTCGCGTTGATGCAGCCAGCTGTCACGAGCGAAGCCGACGCATTCAAGTGGGCGCTTCTCCTGTCTTGGGCAGGGCTCGGCGTGACCTTCTATTTGCTCAGAAACAGAAAGCAGCCGGCGATGTCGCCGTAACCACGCCAACAAATCATCACGCCTGGAAACTCCTGAGCCCTCGGCGCTCAGACGGGGCCGGGGTCATGCGACCAAATTTCGAGAGGGGTAAATCATGTTCAATCGCGCAGTCCTTACGTCGGTAGTAGCTTTAACATCATTCGGCATTCCCATGGCGCATGCGCAGACGGCCCCGGCCGATCAGGCTGAGAGCAAGCCGGCGGCCGAGCCCAATGACATCATCATCATTACTGGGACGCGTCAGACAGGCATAACGGCGGCCGAGAGCGTTGCGCCGATCAAGCTGGTAAGCGATGAGGCGATCGCCAGCGTCGCACAGCCCAACCTCAATCAGGTGCTGGCTCAACTCGTACCATCGTTCCGGGCGCCGGGCTTTGGTGCTGACGCCGCCAACCTGACGCTAAGTGGCACGCTTCGCGGCTTGAACCCCAATCACACGCTGGTCCTCGTCAACGGCAAACGCCGGCATGGCAGCGCCAACCTCCAAGTGCAATCGAGTCCGACTCAGGGCGGGGCGGCGCCAGACCTGGATTTCATCTCGCCTGGCTCGATCGATCACATCGAGGTGCTTGAGGACGGGGCCGCTGCTCAGTACGGCTCCGACGCAGTGGCCGGGGTGATCAACATCATCCTGAAGAAGGGGGAGGGCGGGAGTTTCTCGGGATCGGTCGGGCAGAACTACACCCGAGGCGGACGCACCTACTCAGGCAACCTCAACTACGGCTGGTTGTTCGACCAGGGACATCTCAATCTCACGGCATTCTATCGCGACAACGCCAGCACACGCCAGGGCGATCAGGATATCCGCGCCGCCGATCTCAACGGCGATGCGCCAGCCAGCCACACCGGCATCTATCTCAGCGACATTCAAGGAGCAGAATACTATCCCTATGTGACGCCCGCCTATGGCCGCGCAGATTCGCAGTTCGGCGTGGTTTCCTTCGACGGCGCTTATAATCTGACGGATGGCGTTGAACTCTACAGCTTCGGCAGTCTCGGGTTCCGAAAGGCGGAATCGAACGCCTACTATCGCACCCCGAACACTGTCGTAGCAGCGGGGCCGACCTGGACTGGCGGCGTCTCAATCCCGACCTACAACAGCATCGCTGCAACTGATCCTTCGCGCATTTTCGCTCGCAACGGCTTCGTGCCGATTTTGGCCTTTGATGAGAAGGACACGGCTATAACGAGTGGTCTACGTGGCGAAGCCACTGACTGGCGCTGGGATATCAGCACGACATGGGGCGAGGACCACATTGATGCTGAGACACGCAACACCGTGAACGCAGACCTGTTCGTTGAACAAGGGTCGCGTCAAACCGATTTCTACGATGGGTCCTTCAAGGCCACAGAATGGACCACCAACCTTGATGTGTCGCGCGAGTTCAATGAAATGGCGACGCTGGCGCTTGGTCTCGAATACCGCGAGAACGATTACGAGATCTCGGCGGGCGAGCCGGCGTCTTACTACAAGTCTGGAGCATCCGCTTATCCGGGCTTCAGCCCGGTTGCGGCGGGACACCACGATCGCAACAGTTACGCAGGGTACGCAGATCTGGCCTTGACGCCGATCGAGAACCTCAAGGTCGACGCCGCCGTTCGCTACGAAAAGTTTTCCGATTTCGGCGACACGACAAACTGGAAGCTGAGTGGCCGCTATGATTTCTCTCCGGAGGTCGCGCTGCGCGGCACGGTTTCGACCGGCTTCCGCGCGCCGACGCTTGCCGAAGCCTACTACACGCAGGTCGGCGTTGGTCCGACATCAGCGAACGTCAACCTGGCGGCCAATTCGGCCGCCGCCAAGATTTTGGGTATCCAGGACCTGGAGCCGGAGGAATCGTCGAGCTTCTCAACCGGGATTGTTCTTCGCCCCATTCCGGAGGCGACGATCACCATCGACGCTTACGAGATCAAGTTGAGCGATCGCATCGTGGGCACGGCCAAGATCGTCGCCAAGACCGCGAGTTTTGACGCCAACGATCTCGTCTGGCAGTCAATCGTAGCTAGCGGCTTCGGGGTCGGAAACGTTCCGTTCGTTGCTGTCTCATCTTTCGCCAACGGTCCCAGCACCCGAACCCGCGGTGTCGATG
>Ga0075012_10002415_pt1 | contig 18405 bp, 21 predicted proteins | sample All_14_2_FD_71474 | JGI IMG/M metagenome (GOLD analysis project Ga0075012, IMG submission 71474) | Freshwater microbial communities in response to fracking from Pennsylvania, USA - Allegheny Zone_MetaG_DW_15 | ecosystem: Environmental > Aquatic > Deep subsurface > Groundwater > Drilled... | reverse complement strand
AAGCTGAAGCACGGGGATTTCCCCACGGCGGCGCGATTTGTCCTTGGCGATCTCCGAGTCGGGATAGGTGATTCGGGCGCGGGGAGCACCCGGCGTCGAGTCGCCCTTCAGGAGATGGAACCGGGAGGCCAAGCCGTTGTCCCGCATCTTCCGCCAGAAGTTGTAGGCGTTCGTCGTCACGCCTACTTTTTTGCCGTCGCTGCCTTCCTTGCCCGCCGCGCCGCCAGAGTCGCACAGCGTCAGCTTGACCGTCATCTTTCGGCCGGTGTCGTCATCTAGTTCATAGGCCGCGTCGATCACTTGCTCTTTGATCTTGTCCCAATCCTCCAGATAGGCGGCGGGCTTCACCCATAGATAGCTCTCTTTACCCTCCGGCGCGTTGGCGTCCAGGCGGTCGGAATACTGGATGGTGAAGCGGTCAACTAGGTAGAGATCGAACGGCGCTCCAGGAGCCACGCCGATAATCTGGACCACGAACGCATTCTTCTGCACGTCCACCAAGCCGAGAAGGAACCGGACACGAGGGGGAACTTTCTTCAAGCTCCAGGTCTCGCACCGCGCTTGAATCGCTTCCGGCGTGCGCTGTTCCGAATCCACCACATGCTTCGGCACATAGGGCAAGCCGAGATCGGTGTTGAAGAACTTCGTCAGGGCAGTCTCATCGCCGGTAGCGAGATAGTCGTCCTCCGCGTCCAGGTAAGTCTTGACCAGTTGCGGCCAGGTCACGAAGGCGGCGGCGACACCCATGAGCCAGAACGACGCAATGTTCGATCCGTTGCCCTTGCCCCGCACATAACCGTCTTCGTCTATATGCTGGCCCTCTTTCACCCATTGACCCCAAGCGTTCATTTTGCGGCGCTGCTTGGGTTGAATGTGATAGTGGCACTCCGGACATTCCATGTAGGCGGATTCCGCCTTCTCCATGTTGTTGGGAAGGCTGTTGTCCCATTGCATGTGCTCCCACCGGCCCTCGAAGTAACTTCCGCATTCGGGGCAAGGCCAGTGCCAGCGTCGGCGGTCTCCGCGATTGTAGAGCGCCAGGATGCCGGTTGTCGGCGGAGCCATGTGGCCCGTGACGACTTTCTTGTAATCGGTGATCTCGCGCGAAGGACTGGACTCCGCCAAGGTCATCGCGTTGGACCCGTAGGTGGTGGTGCGCTTCGATGACAGGTCGAAGGCGTTACCCTCGCCATCCACGTCATCTTCGATACGGTCGTAGTCGGTGATCGCGATGCGGCCGATAGGCTTGCCGGAAAGTTCGTTCTTCGACGGATGCGAGATCGTCAGAAGCATCCCGTTATCGAAGGTCTTGTCGAACTTGTTGTCGGCTTGGCTACCCTTGGCCAGGGCGTCCTTGACTTCGGGGGTGTAGCGGATGAGCCGGTCGATGCGGCGCATGGAGAAGTCGCGAGCGGCCGTGAACGACTGGCACACGATCATCATGTCCTGGCCGTCCAGGTGCGCGCCGTATCCCGTCCAGTTGACGATGAGGCCATCCGTCTTGCCGGTCTGCGCCGAGCCGACGAACACTTCGCCCCGGAGATCGGGGTTGGTCAGTTCGTCGGCCGGTTCCTCCATGTAGGGAGTGGTCGAGTTCTTGTAGGGGCCGACATACGCGCCAGGCTGATTGACTTCGCGGAACTCTTCGGCCCACTCGCTGACAGTCATACGCCGGGGTGGGACGAAGACTTTCCCTGTGACGGCAATAGCCAGTTCACAGAGATCGGCGTATTTAGATATCGACTTCTTCGTCTTCCTCGGCTTCAGGAATTGTTCCGCTGTCACCACTGGAATCGACCAGGCGTTCAACTGCCGATCCTCTATGATCTTCTCGGTTAGCATGGTATTCCTGGAACGCCTCTGTCAGTTTCTCTTTGAACAGCGTGATAGCTGCGTCGGTTATACGCCGAAAAGCTCGCCGCTGTCCATCCGTCAATCCTTCCTCGCGCTCGATATCGTCCGTGACCAAGAGCATCGTTTGCCGGATGCCACCCTCCAGCGTGGCAAATAGCGCTACTACGTCTTCGGTCGGCCACAGGTTCCCCATCTCCTTCTCAAAGGCTGCGCGGGCACGCTGGCCGTTCCAGAACTCCTTGTTGAGAAGCGGCGGAAGCTCCTGTGGCGACATTTGCCGGATGAACTCTTCGATCTCGTATCCTGGCTTGACCAGGCGACCGGCCGCCTCGCGGATTTTATAGACCTTGTAGCCGTTCCGCTTCCCGGCCGGGATGATGCCCTTCATCCGTTGCGGGAGCGTCTTCGCATCGGTCTCGAACATCTGCGCGATCTGGCTCATGGTAGCCTCGCCGGTCGCCAAGATTTCGGAAGTTACATCCGAAGTGCGCTTAACCATATTCTCAATTCCTCTGTCAAATCTTCGATCCGCGATTGCAGCGTATATACCGGACGCGGGCCGTTGATCCAGTATGCTCGCGCCAAGCCGTTGTAGTGGATCGCCGATTCCATCGGCGTCATCCGAATCATCCTCAACCGCCAAACCAGGAAGGCGATCTCCTTTTCAAGCTCGCGCGCAGCGGGCGACGGCGGAACCGCGCCGAGCGATACAATCAGCTTGTCGATCTCATCGGCCAACGACACGCACCGCCTCCGTCAGTTCGTCCAGGGCGTTTCCCAAGTTCTTCATCGAGTCGACCAAGCCCCACGGCGGGTTGTAGGGCACACCAGCTAAGGCGCACGCGGCTCCTTTCGCCATTGATGGGTAGGCGGTGCTCATCCGTGTCCCGGCCGAAAGGTCTTCCCGATCAACCCATATCTTGTGAACGTGCTCTACCTTGTCCCATTTCCGATCCAGCTTCCGGCAAATGGAATCGAACATCGCGTCCGAGATGATCGGCGCGTCGAGCACATAGTAGGCGTATGCCGCCATGAGATACCACGGCACCAGCATGTTGATCGACTTGGCGATCATCGCCCGCGCGCCATCATCTGAATCAGAAAGGGATGTCATCGTCTAAATCCGGATCGACTTTGAACCGCTCGGCCGCGAGACCGTATCGAAGATCGCTCACAGCGCGCTCCAGGCGCATCATGGAGCCTTTCAGCCCTGGCACCCTACCGATGAGCGCCGGAGACGCCAGAGCGTCGTCCACGGCCTCCTGGAGCGTCGATCCGAAGCCAAGGCAATCATGATCCAGGCCGGGGCCTTGCAGCGCCACGTTGACCCGCTCCTTGTTCTCGCGATGCACCAGCTTGCCGGTCTTCTCGCTAACACCGGACACAACCTTCGGATGACGGGCCTCCCATATCGTCAGGTTGAGCGCTTCCAGAGATTCCTGGATATCGGGATCGACCTTAACTGGCACGGATCGCCTCCGTCAGCTTGTCCACGGCCACGGCGAGCCGCATGGTGCTCGCGAGAAGGCCAGTCGGGATGCAGGCTTCAACCGCTTCCTCGAATGTCGGAGCTAAGGCATGTCCGACTTGCGCCCCATCATCCCACACCACCCGATCCTTTCGGACTAGCGTGACGCGCCACGGATCGCCTGGCTCGGCAACGCGCTTCAGCGTGCGGCCGTTCGGAATGAAGTTCGATTCCGGCTGGTATGCGCCCCACACCTTCAGCCCCAATTCGTTGAGACGCGCAGCGGTGATCGGATCGAGTTTAGGCCGCTTTGACACGGGTGGTCCTCCGTTCATTGTCGTTCGCAAACCGCGCCCTCGCTGCGCGGATGAACTTGAAGAGTCGCTCCTGGCCTTGGTGCTTGTCTTCAAGGCATTCATACACCAGTTCGTCATAGGTATCAACGCAAGTAAGCTGCCACACGCGAACTAACTTCCGCTGCCCCTGCCTCGCGAGACGGCCGATCACTTGCTCGTAAAGCTCGCGGCTGTAGAACGGATCAAAGATCGCGATGTCGTGTCCCGGACCCTTCTGAAGGTTGAGACCGTGGCCAGCGCTCGCCGGGTGAACCAAGAGCATCTTGATCTTTCCCGCGTTCCAAGCGTCCTTGCACTTCGCTTCGCGATCCATGACCACGGCATCGGGGAACGCCTTCTTCAGCCGCGCCAAGGTGGACTGGAACCAATACGTCACCATGATCGGCGTGTCGCCGAGTTCTTCGACTAGCTCCTTCAGGTCTTCGATCTTCTCATCATGGATCGCGCGGACGTTCTTCTCGGCGTCATAGACGGCCCCCGCCGATAGCTGGAGCAACTTGTTGAATAGCGCCCCGGCATTCATCGCTTCGATAATGTCGTCATCCAGTTCGAGGATGAAGTCGCGCTCGAACTGCCGGTAGCGATTCTGGATGTCGGTCGGCAGAACGATGCGGCGCTTGATCGGCACCCAATCTTCGACCTTCACATAGTCGCGCACGTCCGCCAGCTTCACCACCTTGCAGATGTCGGCGATCCGCTCGCTTATCCGCTTGTCCGATCCCGGCCGTAGCTTCCACTTATGGGCCTTGCGGATTTCGTGGAAATACTTCTTGTGGTAGCTGTGCATGGAGTTACCGAGACGCTTGCCCCGATCCATGAGGAACAGTTGCGCGAACAACCCTTCATAGTGCTCGCTGGCGGGGGAGGCCGTCAACTGGTGTAGGCGCTTCATCCGGCCGCGCGCTTTGTTGAGCGCCTTCCACCGCTTCGTGGACGGGTCTTTGAACTTCGAGCTTTCATCCAGGAAACACACGTCATAAGGCCACGTCTCGCCGGTCTCCCGGCCGCGCTCTTCCCAATACTCGACAAGCCACACCAGTTGCTCGACATTGATGATGTGAAGCTCTGTGTCCTCCAGGACCAATCGGCGGCGCTTCTCTTCCTTGGCGGCCTGACGGAACGGCGCGGCCTTCCTGGCTGCATTCCTGGCCGCCACGCGGGGCGTCTCGCCTACACGGCGCTCGGCTGCATAGAACCGATCATAGTGTTCCTTATAGATCGCCTTGATGTCGTCATCGGAATCTTCCGCACGGATGAGTGTGTATTCGATCCCGGCCGCTTGCTTCCACTCCTTGATCTCTTCCGGCCAGGTCGAGCGGGCGACACGGAGCGGAGCGATCACCAGCGCTTTGCCCCGCCACCCGTCATTCAGGAGATCGGCAATAAGGGTGAGCGAGATCACGGACTTGCCGAGTCCCACGTCGATGAAGAGAGCGGAGTAGGGATTCTTCTTCAGGTGCTTAACGCACTCGCCTTGATATGGGTGCAAGTCTCTGCGCCCACGGATCACCTTTCCGTAGGTCTCCTGGAACCAGGCGGCAACGTCGAAGCGTTGATCGGCTATTTCCCTAGCAAGCATCGGCCCCATACTTCTTGCGGATCAACCTGGCGGCGAACTCCGGATAGCTGACCTTGTAGCCCCCAGGATCGAGTCGAACTAACTTCCGATATCCGGCAACCGAGTCGCACCACCAAGCCTCACTCCCGGCATTCCGCAACTCCCACATCCTAAGATATTGCTGCGCCTTCGGCTTCTCCCCCGGCTTCTTGAACTCTATGAGCATGGTGCCGCCTGACATCTTGCCCGCCAGAGTGTCCGGGAGACCATTGCACCCTTTGCCCTCTACCTGCCAGAAGATGAGATCGTTCGGCCGCGCGTGATCGTCACGGCACTCATCCTTCAGCGCGCCTTCAGGTTGCCGCCGAGACATTAGCCATCTCCGCCGCCAACGCTTCCATCTGGAACTCCAGATAGCGCATAGAGGACCGCAATGACCGGCCCCCCCAATGAAACGCCATAGCCGCTGCGATCCCCGGATAGGTGATGCTGCGCTCTAACCAGCGATCCTCGCTAGGTGGCAATCGGTTCTGCCCGGTGTCGGTCTGGTTCGCCCACCGCTCCATGACCTTGCCTAGCTTGCTGTCCCATACCATGCGCCCGCTCTTCCGCATCGTAGGAACCAACCGAACATACTCTGTGTCGTCCCCCGGCCAGAAGCACGTCCGCTTCGATGCGTCGTGTCCGTATTCATACGGCTGCACGGTCTGCGCGGGCTTGCGGATCGCCGTGGACAAGCACGATACCGGATTCTCGGCGATGATCTTGGTGTTGAGGCGAAGCAACTTCCGAAAGTTCTTGATCGCCAGTTCGGTCTTCTCTTGTCGCTCCGGGTTGTTCTTATTGCGGTGTAGTCCGGACACCGTGACATAGGTGCATTCCGGGTGCGCGATGATAAGATCGAAAAGCTCTGCCGGGAACCGCTTCAGGAACTCCCACACATCTCCTTGCCAATGCTGCCCTGGCGTCATGCTAGGCAAAAGATCGACCGACACAGCATCATGACCGGCAAGCGCAAAGGCGTTGCGAACCGACCCGCTGCACTCGTAAAGCACCGCCACTCTCATGTTACTAATCCTTGGTGTAAATCCATTTTACCCCCATGATACGTTACAAATCCTGTGTCTGAATCAAATGAGACCCATGATTTGTGACATCGGCGAGAGCTTTGGCCAGTTCGTCCAGTTCACCTTCGAGCACTTGCAGGGCGGGCTTCAGGCCCGTCCCCGCGTAGCCGGGATACTTCAGCCGCTTCAACGGCTCGGCCGCGCAGAACCGCTTGTCGAGAGGCAGCTTAGCGTTCTCGCCGCTCCAGATGTTCCACATGCAATCCATGAGCGGGCTGTTGCCGCGCTCCTTCGCAAGGAAGGCGAGCCGCCATGTCAGCTTCAATTCGAGATCGGGCATGTGATCCAGCCACAGCCCTGCGCTCCGGCCGCCCACGTTCCAGTAGGTTTGCTTCAGAAGCATGGCGACATTCGGGGTGAACGTCAGTGCGCGGCGGATGAACTCTTCGGCCAGGCTGAAGGGCGGGTTGGTGACGATGGCGTCGATCTCTTGGATGTCCCACCCCCATTTCGTGACCGGGTGCTCGCACAGGAAGTCAAGGCCGCCGTAGCCGTAACCCGGATACTCCCGGAGATCGGTCGCGATCACTTCAAAGCCATGCCACTCCAGCACGCGGGCGAGGCGGCCGTCTCCGCACGCCGGTTCCCATATCCGCTTGATCGGCTGGCCGTCAGGCCGCTTCATCGCCTTCAGCGCCGGGATGAGGCTTTCCGTGCCATCGACCGGCGTGGGGTAGAGATCGGCCGGTTTGCGCTCCCACTTCTTGTAGGACGTGATGATGGCGTTGGCGATGCTCTGTCCTGTAGGCGAGTTGACCTTCGCGTCGATCACTTCGGAAATAACTTCCGGTTCCTTCAGGCCGCGCTCCTTGGCCGCTTTACGGAAGCGCGGCTCATCCGTCACATCGTCAACGAACGGATCGCTGTGGAACTCATCCCAAAAGAGGGAATCGGATTCAGGGTGGTAGTATAGCCGCATCGTCAGTCCTTCCGGTATATCTTCGTCGTCATGCCCGCCGCGTTGAGCGGCATGTCATATTCGTTATCGTTCGAGTAGAACCGCATCCACTTTTTCTTCCGGATCATGCACTCCCGCATGACGTGGTGATTGTGGCTCTCATCGCCCTTCTTCTCTTCCGAGATCGCTTCGTCGTGGACGTGTCCGATCAGCCAGAAACCGGCCTTGTGGAGCGCCAGGAGACCTTCGCGCAGGATATCGCGCGCAATGGCCTGGACGATGTTCTCGATGAACTTGCCGCCGTGGCTGTTGATGCGAAGCCACTTCGATCCGTTCTGTTGCTTCCCCATGTAGGAGATGCTGTCTTTCCAATAGACGTAGCGCTCGCCGGTATCCTTGTCGATGCCTTCCATCTTCTCGCGACGGATGCGCGGATTCTTGTAGAAGATGCAGCGCTTCGACGGAAGCTCGCATACCAGATACGGCTTCGCCATGTAGAACTTCACCGGGCCGACCCGGCGCGTCCCGCCGCGCTTGATGACGCTCTTGATCGCGTCTTCCAGGTCATACCAGCATTGCGGGATTTCCTTATAGACCCGCCTGAAGGTCGCCACGTTCTTGTGCGATTCCTTCCGCGTCATCTCGACGCCCATGTTCTCGGCATAGCCCCACAGGCCGGTCTTCTTGCCGTCCTTGATGTCGCCACCACCCAAGCGGTATCCCGCGCCGAGTGTGGCAGGCTTCGCCATCTTACGCATCTGCTTGGTGACTTCTTCGTAGGCCACCTTGTAGAGTTCGGTCGCGAAGTCCTTGTAGGCGTCTTTGCCGTCACGGAAGACGTTGAGCAAGCGTTCGCACCGCGCCACCCATCCAATCACCACCGACTCGATGGAGGACAGGTCGCACACCACAAGCTCCTTGCCTCGCGGAGCGCGCACAGAGGATCGCACCAATCCGGCCAAGGCGTCGAGCGGTTCCTTGCGGTAAAGCGTCAGAGCGTCATAGTCCCCCTCGCGGATGATGTCGGTCATCTGTTCAAGGATTTTCTCCGATTCGATGTCCCGCATCATCGTCAGGTTTTGCGGCTGGAACCGGCGACCGGCGAAACGGCCGGTGCGGCTGGCACCACAGAACTGGAAGACGTAACGCATCCGGCCGTCCTCGCCCATGGCGGTCAGGAGGGCTTGGTATTTGCTGGTGCTTGTGCGCGCTTGCTGTTGCCGGAGCTTCAGGACGGCCACGGCCGTCTTGGTGAGCTTGTCCGGATAGAGGGCGTCCTTCTCCTTCTTCAGTTCGCCGGTTTGAATGCCCTTCCAGGCGGTGAGCACCTTCTTGACCGAATCCTTCTGGAGATCGTTGAAGGGATAGCCGCGATCCTGGAGCCAAGGGAGAAGTTGTGCTGGCGATCCGGGGTTGGCCAAGCCGGTCTTGATCCGCATCTTGCGGAGAAGCTGGTCCTTGCGGCGGTTGGCCATCTGCAAGGCGTTCTCGACGAAAACCCGGTCGATGGGAAGGCCCCGGTCGTTGATTATCTGGTCGAGCGCGTAGAACTCCCACTCGCGCTCCGGGATCGGATACTTCGGCTTGTCGAGAAGCCGCTTGATCTCGCACTCCGCCTCAACGTCTCGAATGTTATACTCGACATACATCTTCCACTCGACGGGATGCGTCTCGGAAGTGAAGCGTTTGAGCGGCTGGTTCTTCGTCACCCGTTGCGGCATGGAGAACAGCTTCATGAGCCGCTTGCCGGTGTCGAGCTTGGTCTTGTCTTGCGCGATGCCCATCTGACGGGCGATCATCGCGAGATCGCCGGTAAAGCTGTGCATGTAGGCGAGCGCCATGGTGCAGCGCCAACGATGCAACTCCGGCCAAATGTTGAGCACCCGGTTCATGATGACGCGCTCGAACTGCGCGTTGAACGCCCAAATCTGCACGTCTTCGTCTTCCAGCGCGCGGCGAAGACGCTTCGGCATGGGATCGCGGGTGGCGTCCCAATGATGCACCGGCCCATCGTCCAGGCGGTAGGCGCACATCAAGACTTCGCATGACGGGTGGATCGAATACAGGTCGAGACCGAACTTGCGAAGGTCGATGTCGCAATAGGTCTCGAAGTCCAGAGACAGGGTGCGCGTCGGTGTCTCCGGGATGTCCCAAATCCCGAACCGCTCTTCTAATTGTCCGCGCCGTAGTGCCACTGGAAGTTACTTCCGAAAAATGTGGGAGCGCCGCATCCGGCCGGAGACTTACGGCCTAAATTGCTGCCTGCACTCACGTCGCGGATTGACGACGCTCCCACCGATCAACGATTAGATGTCAACGTCATCGTCGTCATCATCGTCATCGTCGTCGTAGTCGCGGCTGCGCTTCTTCGAGGACGACTTCTTGCTGCGCGACTTGCGGCGCGAACGACGATCATCTTCATCATCGTCGTCATCGTCGTCATCGTCGTAGCTGCCATCATCGTCATCGTCGTCGTCGTAGGACCGGAAGGTGTCGTCCAGGTCTTCATCGGACAGGCGGCCTTCGCCGAACTCTTCATCCTTCATGAGGAACTGGACGGACGACAGGCCCGCGTTGACACGCTTGCCCCAATCGTTGTTCATGAACCACGGCCGGATGAGCACGGCACCCCAATAGCCAGGACGGAAGATGTCGCCTGCGTCCTCCGGGTCCACGACTTCGTTGCGCCGGTCGCGCAGCGGAGGCCGCCGCTCTTCCCGCGCATTGACGGTCATGAAACCTTCGTATTCTTCCTGGTCCGAGTCGTTGCCGTCCCGCATGAAGATGCGATCCGACTTCAGCTTCTTGATCTTGTTCTCCTTCAGGAGTTCATCAATCCGCTCTTGGACCAGTTCGATTGCCGCTGCGTGCGTCTTCTTGCCGAGCAGCGACACAACGGAGAACTTGGCTTTGCCTTCGTCGCCCTTCTTCTTCCAGGGCTTGTCGAGATGCGGATAGGAGAACCGCACCCATTCGATGAAGATGGTGCCATCGGCGTAGAGGATCGCAAAACCCTTCTGCCCCTTCGGACCCTTCACCGTCACCTTTTTCGCGATTTCACGCGCCATCGTCTTTACCTTTCTCGCTATTCGGTGTCCGGATCATCATGATTCCGGAACACATCGGTATCCTTGGGCAAAGCCTTCCTACGGTCGGACTTCGGTGCCAAGGTCTTCTGACCGGGCGGTTGCACGGCCAGTCCCAAATCGGCCAAGAGCTTCTTGGCTTCAGTGAGCTTCATTCCGACCTTCGTATGGAGCATTCGTTCCATCTCGGCCGGGGAGAGCATGACGGTCTTGAACATATACTTCCGGTTCAAACCGTATCTCGACAATTCCTTAATGATGAACTCTTCGTCGTCAACCCATTTGCGGATCGTGCGGCCCATCACCAGCTTCCACCAGGTCAACTCTTCTTCGTCGGAGATTGATCGGTCGAGAAGTTCTTCCTGGATTGCCTTGAAGAAGTTGTCCATGAGCTTGCGATAGCGAAGTAACTTCTCCATCGCCTTGGTGTTCAACTCCACCGGCTTCGGCAAGTTGGGAAATGGTGTCGGCTCGAACTCGTCCAGGATGACCGCGTTCGCTTCCTCCATTCGCTCTTCGGAGATGACTTCTTCCCACTCGGCTTCGATCACGTCTTCATCGTCATCGTGGTTACGGAAGCCAGCGTCAGCAGTCTGTTCCGCCATGAAGATGTAGAGCGCGGGGCATTTGGCGCGGATCGCGCACCACCGGCAACCCTTGACGGAAGGAACGCGGCCCTTCGGGTTGGCCCATGTGAAAGCCCACTTCTCGCGGATCATGTCGGCGAACTCGATAAGCTCGGCGCGGCTGATCGTCACTTCACTGTAGCCATGAGGCAGGCGCGGCTGCGAGATGCAGAGCGTGATTTCCTCGAAGTGATAGAGCCAGTCGAACTCCAAAAAGACGCCCCAAGCGTAGATGCCTAGCTGCTTGTTGATCTTGTCGTCTTCCGGATAGTAGGCGAGCACAGGTTCCTTGCCATACTTCAGGTCGATGACCTTCAGCCAGCCAGGCCCCATGCCCCCGAAATCCATGGTGCCACCCTGATCGGGAATCGGCGTGAGATCGGAGATATCGACATGACGTTCGGTGAAGCTCTCATCGCTGATCTTCGCGAGCGCTTGGCAGCGCTGCACGAAGTCATGGACGAACTCCATCATCTCTTCGTCAATCTCGATAGTGAAGTCTTTGACCGTTCGCGTGCGGCCGATCCACCTATCCGGTCGGCGGCCGGTCTTCAGCCACTTCTCCGCGAGCCAGTGCGCGACGGTGCCTGTGGCGGAATCAATGTTGGTGTCGTCTTCGGCGAGCGCGTTGATGACCAGGCTCTCCGGACAGGTCGTTGTCATCTCTGCCCCGGATGGAGAGAAGACGCTGTGGCCCCCTGCCATCTTGCGGGCAATCTGCGCGTCCGTCAGGGGTGCCTTGACGGCTGGCAGCTTGTGTTCGCTCACAGGTCATCATCCTCATCCGGCGCTGCCGGGACTGGTTGAATAGCGCCGCTCTGGATGTTCTCCCAATCGGCGGCGGCGACATCGGAAGGCTCGGCCGACAGCGGCTCAACGATGGTAAGGCGGCGCAGTAGATCGGCCAGGGCGTCGAGCGTTTGTTCGAGCCGAGCTTCGCGGCCTCTGACGGCGGCGACGGTCTCGGCGAGCAGTTCGCATTCGATCACCAAGCAGGCGGCTTGCACCCATGGCGTGCAGCGGTCATTCGCGCGGATCGCCATGCACACAGCCGCCATCGGATTTTCATGATAGGCGTTGTTGTGCTTGAAGATGTAGTATTGTTCTTTGATCTTCTCGACGGTGACGATCTCGGCCGTATAGCGTCGAGCGGTGTAGCTGTATTGGCAATCGAACGTGAAGCCAGCCGGTCGCATGGCTCGCAGCAATTCCTTATAGCTGTCCGAGTTGGCATAGCGCGCATAGCGCTCGTCTGGATGCCAGAACTTGCCCTTGATGTATCCGAGCGACATGCGGCTTTCCCGTTCCACGAAGTTACTTCCATTCGCGAGTTTCGATAAGGCCCCGCCGACCGGGGAGACAAGGCCGCCCCCGACTGGCGAGGGCGGCCCTGTGGTCAACGACGATCAAACGTCATCGTCATCGTCGTCGTCATCGTCGTCCGCTTCGAGGATCGCTTCCGCGAAGTCATAGGCGGCGTCGTAAAGTTCGGGCTTGGTGAGAAGTTCCGCCAGGTCTTCGCATTCGACCTTGGCGAGATACTTCTTGCACTTCGGCTTGTCGATCTTCGCCGCCTTGCGGAAGATGGAGCCGACTTCATCTTCGTCGTGCTCCGGCTCGACCGCCTTGGGCTTCGCCTTGGCGCGGGTGCGCTTCTTCGGAGCCGCTTCTTCCTCGGCGTCGTCATCGTCGTCGTCTTCGTCGGCAGCGGCCTTCTTGGTCGATGCCTTCTTGGCGGGGGCCGCCTTTTCGGCCGCCTTGGTCCCGGCCGCCGTGCCGGTCTTTTCGATGGCCTGGCGAAGGGCGACAACTTCCTTCGTCAGCGCCTCGATTTTCTCTTCAAGCATGTGAATTGCCTCCAATTGGTAGGTTGCCCCGGTTCGATCCGGAGACAACGGCGGTTCTAAGGGGTGGATAAAGCTCTGTCAACGGGAAAAATATCTTGCGTTAACCACACAGGTTGGGGCATGGATATGGCGGACCCTATCACGCGAGGCACCATGTCTAGTAGTTCATACTGGCCCAAGCCACCACGGCTTGTTGGCAACACCGATTCGAGAGAGCTTGTCCGTTGGCATCTGCGCCTTGCGATTATCTGCATGGAAGACGGTTCGGCCACCAGCTTGGCCAACAAGCTCGGCGTCACGCCCAACACCATCCATCTCGCCGTCCACCGGGGGAGTTGCACCGACGATCTCGCCAAGCGAATCGAGAAGCTGTTCGGCCGGGAGTATTTCCCGCGCGAGCTTTTCGTCTCGGAGCCTGACCTTCCGGTGGAGTGAATTAGGTGGCGATAAAGTATCTACAAAAATATGCGCTGCGCGTAGTCGAGGCTGGATACGACATCTGTTTTATCCGCCCTGGCGAGAAGCGGCCGTTCGGGAAGGATTGGGAGGCCAAACGGCACGGCCCCAAGCGGATCGCGTCCGCTATAGAGGCTGGACGGGGCGCTTTCGGCGTCGGGATCAAGACCCGCATGACGCCGGGTGTCGATATCGACTGCTACGACGAAGAGCTTGTGGATCACATGATCGACGTGACGCAAGACCTTTGTGGTGAAACGCTCCAGCGCGTCGGCCTCGCACCGAAGACGCTCCTGGTCTATCGCGCTGAAGAACCGTTCCCCAAGACACAATCGAAGGTCTTCATTGACGATGAGGGCCGCCAGGTAAAGCTGGAAGTGCTCGGCGACGGTCAGCAATTCGTGGCTTTCCACATCCACCTTGACACGGAGAAGCCCTATCAGTGGCTCGGCGGGGAATCGGTCCTGGATGTGGACCATGACGACTTGCCGGTGATCGACCGTGACGACGCGCTGGAGATCGTCGCCGAGTTCGAGCGCCAAGCCCGCAAGCGCGGATGGCAGGAGAAAAGCACGGTAAAGCGGCTAACCGATCAGCGTAGCCGTGGCAAGGAATACAACTACGACGATCCCTTCATCTCGGATAAGGCGAAGGTCGATCTATCACCAGAGCAATTGCTGAAGAAGCTCCACTCTGTCCCCAACGCCGACGACTATGACACCTGGTTCCATGTCGGCATGGCGCTCTACCACCAATTCGACGGGTCCGATGAGGGCTTGATGATGTGGCATGAGTGGTCGGCCACCGCGCCGAACTACGACATGGACGCGCTGGATGAGAAGTGGCCGACCTTCGACGTAGAGGGCAAAAAGCGCGAGCCGATCACCGCTCGATTCATCCTGAAGCAAGCCACCGCCGAAGAAGAGCGGCTGGCGGGCGAGGAACTGGATGAGATCAAGGACGACATCCGGAATGCAGGCGATCACCGCGAGTTCCAGCAAGTCATGGATCGGATCAAGCACCTGGCGTTCTCGCCGATGATCCGCGAGTCGCTGGTGGTCCTCCTGAAGGAGCGGATCAAGAAGGCGACGGACGTTCCGATGCCAGTGACGACGATCCGCCGCGCAATCGCCTTCGAGAATCCAGAGCACCGCGCGACACCGGCATGGCTGCGCGATTGGGTGTTCATTCAGCAAGACGAATCCTTCTATCACCAGAAGACGCGACAGGTTCTTACTACCAAGGCGTTCGATCTCTCCTACGGTCGTTTCCTCCTGACCAAGAAAGATATCCTCGAAGGGCTGTCCACGCCGGAGCACTCTGCCTCGCACGTCGCGGTTCACCGCTACCAGATACCAGCCGTCGCGAACAAGATGTATGTCCCGTGGGAGGAACAGTTCTTCGACGCCAACAAGCTAAGCTATGTGAATAGCTATTCCGACGCCACGGTTCCCGACGATGTGCCGGAGACCCTGACGAAGAAACAACGCAAGATGTGCGAGCGGATCGAACGCCATCTGGAGCACCTTTTCACCAGTGAACGGGATCGGAAGTTACTTCTGTCCTGGCTGGCCTACATTGTGCAGACAGGCGGCAAGGTAAACTGGTCGCCGGTCGTCCAGGGTGTCGAGAACGATGGCAAGAGCTTCTTCGGGCGGCTCATGTCGGCCGTGCTAGGCGGTGAGAACGTGAACGTCATCAACGGTGACGCCCTCGCCGAGCAATACACGTCATGGGCTGAAGGTTGCCAGTTCCTCATGGTGGAGGAAGTGCGGCTGCACGGGCAGGATCGCTACGCGGTCATCAACAAGGTCAAGCCTTACATCTCGAACGACATGGTTTCGATCCGTCGCATGAGGACCGACACCTACAAGGTCATCAACACCGTCAACTACTTCCTGACGACGAACCACAAGGACGGCGTGCCGGTCAATGAGAACTCGACACGCTACTTCCCGATGTTCTCGCGCTGGCAGACAAAGCGGGCGCTGGATCGGTTCAACAAGGACAATCCTGACTACTACGTTCGGCTGCACGCGATCCTGGAACATCCGGGAGTGCTGCGCCGCTTCCTTCTCGACTATGAGCTTCACGAAGAGTTCAACCCGGTCGAGCGCGCCAAGGAGAGCGCAAGCCTGAAGGAGATGCGGTATCTCAATCAGACAGAGGAAGAAGAAGGTCTCAACGAAATCCTGGATGAGAGCGACGATCCGGAGATCAGCCGCGAGCTATGCAATTCGGCCAAGCTCCAGGAGGCGATGCAGGACGCCGGGATCGCGGTGCCCTATGGCATGGCGTGGAAACGGCTCATGTCCGAGCGCGGCTTCACGCCGCTCGGCAAGGTGAAGGTGGACGGAAAGAGCTACACCTACTGGAGCCAGGAGCCGTCCCGCTTCCTGACGGACGGGAAGACCGACACACAGGCAATCCGGGATTGGATTGAGCCGATCTAACGAAAACGGCCGCAAGCCCATGAGGAAGACTTGCGGCCGTTGCGACCCGGAGGCTCGCCCTCCGTGGGGTATCTCACCTGGCTATATGTTTTTCCATGTCCCCATCAAGGCTTTGCAGTCCAATCCGGGTTACGACGCAAACCTGCCGCCAGGGGGCCGCGTCCGACTCGTATAACCGATTCGCGTTACTGGATCAAGAGGAGACCAGGATCGAAGTCGGCATCGACGTGGAACGGCCGAAGGTTGCCGCGCTTGGCGAGCTTCTGGAGATCGCGGAGCGGCTGGTCCGTGTAGCGGAAGTTCGGAATGCGCTTGCTCGCCTCCGCGAGATCGCGTTCGTGGAACCACGCTTGGCGGCCGTTCGGGTGGACCAGGATGAAGACCTTGAAGCGCTTCATCTCCAGGAGTTGCCAATCGCCGGTCGCCGGGATGTCCACCCGATTGAAGACGCGGCCGTCAACTATCGTGTGCTTCGGTGTTTCGGTCATTTGGTCCTCCAATTGATGTCGCTGCTTAGGATCGGACGGCCCTGATAGCTGTGTGGGGCTTGACCGGCGAGCGCCGCCATCGTCCCGGCTTCGATACGGCCGACAAAGCGCCCCTTGCTGGTCCAGAAACCATGCTCATCGCCGGGGCGCTCATCGTAGCACGCCACGTCACCGAGAGACCGCCGAAGCTCGGAATGAGATCGAAATTGGGCTTCCCGGCCGTGCTCGACGCCCTCGCGGCGGATCGCACACCCGACCAGGTGCTCCTGCGCCTTCGTGATGAGACCGACTTTGCCTTGGTCGAAACGACGCTCGGCCCATGTCTTTTTTCGCTTCTTCAGCTTCACGTCTTGGTCCTCCTTTTCTCGGCCGTAGCCACTATTTTGACCGCGAGCTTGGCGATCTCCATGGCTTCCTGGTCGATCTCGAATGTGGTCCGCCGATCTCCGCATTGCGGGCAGAGTCGACGGCGGCGCAGCGCCATGATCGGTTCGCGGACGATACGCACGTCCTTTACGCGGGTCTCACCGTGGCCGCAAGCAGGGCAGGGAAAATAGGCCACTAGACCCGCCAGTCCGCCCGCGCGATCCTGTGCATCCGCCAATATATCCCGAATCTACGCATACGGTCGTGTCCGAGAGTCCAGAACAGATGCAGCGGCCCCCACCAGAAATGCCACCCCTGATAAGGCGCAGAAGCCAGCTTTTTGTAGCGCTGGAAAGACGGTTTAACGGCCACGGTGATCCTCCAGGAGACGTTGCGGATCATAGCCGAGAAGGTAGATCGCGCAGATGCTTTCGTATTCGCGGCGATAGACATCCATCGCTCGACGGGCCAGCCGCTCGCCGCGCTCGCGCAGAACGACGATCTCCGGATGAACGTAGTCATCGACATTCGGCCGGAAGTTGACCGGGCCGCCTGTGTGGAATCGATTTACACGCCCGACCGTTCGGCCGTTCAATTGCTCGAACGTCAGGCCGAACTGCGCCGCCATCTGCTTGATGATCGTGTCGGCGAAGTCCCCGGCGTGCGGATTGTCCGAGATCGGCAGCGGGACGATTTTCATCCGATCAGATGACATACCACGATTCCTTCAGCTTCGATCACCCGCTTGTCGCCGTAGGTGATCTTTTCATAGACGATGTGCGCGTCAGCGGTAGTCGGATCGTCCAGTTGCAGGATCAATCCGTCCTCGCCGTCGAGCGCTCCGGGCGGTGCGTCGAGCACGGCCTTGTTCCAGAGCGCCTTCACCAGAGCGGCGCGATCCGTCAGGACTTCCGGCGTGATCTCGACGGCAAGCAGGCGTGCGCCGGGACCGAAAGCGGCTTCCAAGAACTCTTCAAGCGGGCTGGTCATAGCGGTTCTCCTTGACTCGGATATACGCTCAATCTTCCATCTTGCCAAGGCGCTGCGCCGTCAGATGTCCGTCCTTGGCCTGGACGCGGATGCGCTCTTTGCAGGCGAGGCAATCGACGGTGCGGTAGTTCGGATCGGCGGAAGTAACTTCCTGAAGACTGTTGAACGTCCGACATTCGGGGCACACACCCTGCATCATGGCAGCGGCATCCGCTCTTGGCCGATAGGTGTTATAGGCGATCATCATGCCTACGCACCACACGCAAAGCGTCAGGCTCACCGCGAGAGGCACCATCCAGAGATAGTGCAAAAAGGGCGATCCCGACAGCATGAGGGTGATGGTGCTGGCGGCGGTAGAGCATAGCGCGATGGCGATCAAACGGTGCATTTTCGGTCCTCCGAATCAGTGATACAGTCCGTGTAGCTGATTCGCATGGACCTGACAAGGGTTCCGATCTTTTCGATTGTTACGCGATGTGCCATATCAACACAGTCTATATAGCCGGTCATTTCCGACCAAAACCGGCGTGTAATTCGGCAGCTACACAAATCGGATAGCCTCTCTAATCGGAACTTGTCAAATTGGAACCTAGATATCGGAACCGAATAGCTTGCTTTATTTTCAGTTACTTACTGTCTTCAGGTTCCGAAGTTCCAATAGTTCCAATAATTCGTTCTACACATACGATGCAAACACAATTTTTTCTGGCTCCAGATGGATGGTAGCTGACCCTATCGGAACGGAACCTACCTGTATGATCCGCATAGCCGTATGGAAGTGACTTCCGGCACCGGGGCCATGCCTTTTCGCGCAAAAAACACGAAAGATCGG
>Ga0075012_10002413_pt1 | contig 18417 bp, 13 predicted proteins | sample All_14_2_FD_71474 | JGI IMG/M metagenome (GOLD analysis project Ga0075012, IMG submission 71474) | Freshwater microbial communities in response to fracking from Pennsylvania, USA - Allegheny Zone_MetaG_DW_15 | ecosystem: Environmental > Aquatic > Deep subsurface > Groundwater > Drilled... | reverse complement strand
GCCCAATAAATAGCAATATAAGCCCCGCCCAGCACCCATCGAACATTCCCATTTGAACTACATCCCAATCGGGCCAGGCTATTATACCGCTTATTATACCACTATTCCCTTTTCAACCCCACTATCGCCTGCAGCATTATTAGATCAAGGCATTTTGCCAATTGCGACCTTGCGGTAAAAATCAAACTTCAGCTATCAAAATCCGAAAAAATATTACCTTTTTATACCCGATCAAAATCCTTAATTTTGCGCCTCCGAACCGAAAGGCACATAAGCATGTACACATTACTACGTAAAGAGATCAGCACATTTTTAAGCTCGCTCATCGGGTATGCGGTTATTATCGTATTCCTGCTCATTAACGGGCTGTTCCTCTGGGTTTTCCCGCTACAGTTCAATATCCTCGACTATGGGTACGCCAGCATCGATAACTTTTTTATGCTCGCACCCTGGGTTTTTCTTTTCCTTATTCCGGCCATTACCATGCGGTCGTTTGCCGAAGAGCACAAAACCGGAACCATGGAAATGCTGCTTACCAAACCCATTACCGATATCGAAATAATACTTGCAAAATACCTTGCAGGACTGATATTGGTTATTATTTCGGTATTGCCCACGCTTATTTATTATATAACCGTTTATAAACTGGGTATGCCTCCCGGCAACCTCGATCATGGCGGAACCTGGGGCTCGTATATCGGTTTGATATTTCTGGGTGCAGGGTTTGTAGCTATCGGCATATTTGCATCTGCAGTTTCCAATAACCAGATCGTTTCCTTCCTTATCGCTGTTTTTCTGAGCGGGTTTATGTATATCGGTTTTGAATTTATTTACGACCTGGCATTTTTTGGCTCCTTCGGATTATTGGTTAGCCAGTTGGGCATCAATTACCATTATACGGGTATGAGCCGGGGTGTTATCGATACCCGCGACGTACTCTATTTTATAAGCCTTATAGCTGTGTTTCTGATGCTTACACGCTTCAGGCTCGAACGCAGAAAATGGTAAACCCCGGAAATAGCAGAGACATGACCGAGAACAGAAAAAATATCCGACGTAACAGTTTCGTACAATTAACCATTGGATTAGCCATAATTGTATTGGTAAATATTATTGGCTCCTTTGCATTTTATCGCATCGACCTTACCGCCGAAAAGCGTTATACACTGGCTCCTTCTACCCGTAAAATGCTCAGGGATCTGAAAGATGTGGTGTATTTTAAAGTATATCTCGAAGGCGAATTTCCAGCCGGTTTCAAACGCCTGCGTAACGAAACACGCGAAATGCTTAATCAGTTCCGTGCGTATTCCGATAATATCGAATACGAATTTATTGACCCTACCACGGGCAAAAGCAAAACGGAACTCGAAGCCATTTATACCAAGCTGGCTGAATCGGGCTTAAATGCCACCGAACTTAATGTGCGCGATGATGCCGAAACATCAAGCAAAATTATTTTTCCCGGCGCTTTGGTTACCTATCGCAGCCGCGAACTTCCTCTCGATCTGCTGCTTACCCAGGTTGGTAAACCACCCGAAGAAGTTTTAAACAACTCGGTGCAGGCACTCGAATTCCAGCTTATTAACATTATCAGGAAACTCACCGTTTCGCAAAAACCTAAAATTGCCTTCATTGATGGACACGGCGAGTTAACATCCGAATATACCGCCAGCATCGAAGAAGCCTTACGCGAATACTACGAAATTGACCATGTTCGTATCGAAGGACGACTTTCGGCACTCACTAACCGTGTTCAGAAAGGAAAAGATTCGACCGAATACACGCTTAAAAACAAGTACAAAGCAATAATTATTGCCAAACCCGATTCCATTTTCGCTAAAGATGAGCGCGATAAATTTATTATCGACCAGTATATTATGCATGGTGGTAAAGCACTGTGGTTTCTTGATCCGGTTTATGCCGAAATGGACAGCCTGCAGAAAACGGATAAAACCGTGGCCCTCACCCACGAAATGAACCTCGACGATATGCTTTTCAATTACGGTGTGCGGCTCAACAGTAACCTGATAGTGGATATAAATTCACTTCCGATCCCTGTGGTAATTGATCAGAAAGGCAATCAGAAACTTATTCCATGGATATTCTTCCCTGTGCTTATCCCCACGTCGTCGCATCCTATCGTGCGTAATCTGAATGCTATAAAATCTGAATTTGTAAGCAGTATCGATACTTTGGATACCCCTGACGTGAAAAAGACAATTCTGCTTTCAACATCGCGCTATTCGAAAGTGCTGAATACGCCGGTAATGGTAAGCTTAAGCTACCTTTATCAAAAACCTGATGTACAAATGTTCAACCAGCCTTATCAGCCTGTTGCTGTTTTACTGGATGGTGAATTTAATTCTTTGTTTGTTGATCGTGTGCCGCAGGAAATAGCTGAATCGCCCGAGGTTGGTTTTATGGCTAAAAGTCCGAAAACACAGATGATAGTAGTTGCTGATGGCGATATAATTAAAAATCAGCTTCAGGCAGGTACGGTAAGTCCGGTGCCCTTGCCGCTGGGATACGATAAATATACCGGTCAGCGTTTTGGTAACCAGGACTTTGTACTTAATGCAGTAAATTATCTTTGCGACGATTCGGGACTGCTTTCAGTGCGTTCGCGCGAAGTTAAATTACGCTTACTCGATGCTTCACGTGTTGATGCTGAACGCACAAAATGGCAGATTATCAATACGTTGGTGCCTGTATTGCTGGTGTTGATGTTTGCATTTGTACAGGCTTATCTCCGGAAACGGAAATATACCAAAGTCATTTAGCAATAGCATTTTCAACTCAATATAATGCATACCACTCTCACTATTTTGAGAGTAAATAATAAGATTTTTCAAAGAAACAGAAATAATGAAAAGATACAGAAACTCTATTATCCTGCTTGTTGTACTTGCCGGTATAGCGACATTTATGCTGTTGCAGAACCGCAGCGGCACATTTCGTAAGGATAGCAATTCATTTGCTGTTGAAGATACTTCGTCAATCACAAAGTTTTTCCTGGCCGATAAGAGGAATAACACAGTTAAGGTCGAACGTACCGAATCCGGCAGCTGGCTGCTGAATGATAAGTACGAAGTAAATCCTACCATGGTTCAGGTGATGCTGCACACCTTTATGAGCATCGATATTAAGGAACCTGTTGCAAAAGCAACGCGTAATACAATTATACGTGTTATGGCAGGGAAATCGGTCAAAACCGAAATTTATCAGAAAGTTTACCGCATAAATCTTTTCGGGAAAATTAAGCTTTTTCCTCACGAAAAGCTTATCCGTACCTATTACGTTGGCGATGCCACAATGGAAAACGATGGAACTTTTATGCTTATGGAAGGCAGCGAAGATCCTTACGTGGTTGATATACCCGGTTTCAGAGGATTTGTTACATCGCGTTACTCAGCCCTCGAAGGCGACTGGCGGAGCCATTCCATTTACAGATTCAGAGTTCCTGATTTAAGCAGTGTAACTATAAAATTTAATGAAAAACCCGAACTTTCGTACTCAATTACCAACAATAATAATAAGGAGTTTGTACTTACTACTTTAACCGATAACAGTGCTGTTGCAAATTTTGATACCGGCAGACTTGTTCAATACCTTGGTGTGTATAAAAACCTGAATTACGAAAGTGTTCTGGATGAGATGACTAAGGCAAAGCGTGATTCAATAGTTGCCACTGTGCCTACTTATGAAGTTATTCTGGTTGATAAACCCGGCAAATCGCACACACTCAAAGCCTGGAAACGAAAAGCTGATCCCGGACAGCTGGATCTCGACGGAAACCAGGCTGAATATGATTTCGAACGTATGTATGGACTGATTGATAATTCCGAACAACTCGTTTCGATTCAGTATTTTGTGTTTAACGAAGTTTTTGTACCCATACAGTTTTTTACGCATAATGTGGGTATCGAATAATCAGTAAACTCTGCACTACAACTTACACTGCTCTGGCGTGTTATTAGTAATTGCTAAAGGCACTTCTGAACCTAAGAGCAACGAGTTTATTCCTGTAACCAATTGATTGATGTATGCTTTTAGCAGTTAAAGAAAAGAGTTTAAATTTGCAGATAAGGATAACGTATTATGGATAAGATATTGACAAATAGTAGAGTGCTGGTAACCGGTGGTGCCGGATTTATAGGTTCGGCCTTAGTTGAAACATTGCTGGCTGGCGAAAACGAAGTAGTGTGCCTCGATAATTTTGCAACCGGTAAACGCGAAAACATTGCGGAATTTATTGATAATAAGCGTTTTCGTTTTATCGAAGGCGATATCAGGAATATTGATGATTGCCGCAAAGCAGCTGACGGAGTTCAGTTTGTGCTGCATCAGGCTGCTCTGGGCTCGGTGCCACGTTCAGTTAAAGATCCTGTAACCTCAAACGATGTTAATGTTTCGGGTTTCCTGAATATGATTACTGCTGCCCGCGATGCCGGTGTAAAACGCTTTGTGTATGCCTCCAGTTCGTCCGTTTATGGCGATCATCCTGCGCTCCCAAAATTTGAAGAAAATACCGGAAACCCGCTTTCACCTTATGCCGTTACCAAAAAGGTGAATGAACTTTATGCAAAAGTTTTTGGCGAACTATATGGAATGCAGACCTTAGGACTGCGATATTTCAATGTTTTTGGCCGCCGTCAGGATCCGGATGGACAGTATGCCGCGGTAATTCCCCGTTTTGTAAAAGCGCTTATGCGTCATGAAGCGCCTGTAATTTTCGGCGATGGAAGTCAGACACGCGATTTTACCTATATCGAAAATGTAATACAGGCTAATCTGAAAGCTGCCGTTACCGGTAATCCTGAAGCTTTTAACACAGCCTATAATGTTGCCTGCGGCGATAGGGTAACGCTAAACGAACTTTATACTTTCCTTCGCGACGGGTTGGCGAAATTTGATCCCGAAATCGGAACTATTAATCCGGTTTATACTGATCCGCGCCAGGGCGATATCCCGCATTCGCTCGCATCCATCGAAAAAACTTCGCGTCTGCTTGGTTACAATCCTCAGTATAACCTCAGGCAGGGATTGGAACATTCAGTGAAATGGTATTGGGAACATTTAAAGTAAACTCATAAAAAAAAGAGAACCATTTCCGGCTCTCTTTTTTTTTACATCGAGGGGGGGATCAGAATTTAATTCCAACACTAAGGCTTAAAGCTTTTGTGCGGTAGTCGGTAGGCTGTTGCGCTATTTCTGATAATCCCATATCGTAGCGGAGGTCGAAACAGATATCCTGTTTAAAAATTGGTGTTTGAAAACCAATTCCCATAGTTGCACCCCAATCCGTGTTTTTACTGTCATCGGTTTCAATTTCAGGAGTGTTTTCATCGTTGTCCGAAGCTCTGGTTTTTGTATTAAGTACAAAACCAGCGTAAGGCCCGGCATGGATATAAAATACAGAACCTGATTTATTCAGCAGCTGATCGTTTCGGTATTGAAATAATACCGGAATCTGCAGGTAATCAAGCAGAAAGTCGGTTTCAGTTGTGGTGTTTAACTCTGTAGTTTCGTTGCTTCGACCTTTACGGACATAGTTTAACTCAGGCTGTACAGCCAGTGATTTGTTTAGCTGTATGGTTGAAAATGCTCCGGCAGTGAACGAAAAAGTTACGTTGTTATCGTTGTAAAGATCGCCTTTTGCCGATAGGGTAGTGGCTGCAACGCCGGTACGCAGACCGAAAGCCGTTTGTGCGAATAATGCAGCAGGAGCCAGCAGACTTATTGCTACAAAAAGTAAAATTGATTTTGTTTTCATGATTTCTGAATTTTAAGATTGATGTTTCTTTTTTTAATTTTTTATTGATGGTGTTAACATGTTTTTGTGTTTGGTTTTGCCGGTGCAAACAGAGGCCGGGTACACTTTGCTTTTTGTTATAGGAAAGGATTTTTAACTCAGCAGATGTTAAAGCGACTGATCTCTTCCAATCCGTTCGCGTATCAGCTTATAAGGCATGTTTTTCAGTTCGCTCCTCAGATGCTCAGTATTAGTAACCTGGTAGGCATAAGCAATGCAGGCTGTAATAAAATAAACACCCGCCTGAATCCATAATGCAACTATTTCGTGGCTTGTTTCGTAAACTGACGCGCCAAGCGAATTCATTTTAATAAATCCGAAAATAGCATTCGACGAGGGAAATATTTCGCGAACAGTTAGCCAAACCGGACTGAAATTCGACAGTGGCCAGATGATTCCTGATAGAAAAAGTAATGGAATTGACGTGAAAAGATAAAGCATCATTGCACTTTCCCTGTTTTTGAAAATTACCGATAAGGTAAGACCGAAAAAAACAGATCCCAGTAGAAATGGTGTCATCAGTGCGATAAGTTCCTTTAAATCTGCTGATTGTGCGTAGCCGAACCATTGTGGAATCATGCCAAGCATATACACACACAGCAGGCTGTAAATGGTGAAATAAGCTGCTGTTTTACCCAAAACCATCCGTAGTGTACCCATCCTTTTGCGGTCGAAAGGGATAAGCGTACCCATTGGATGCCGCTCGCGGGCGGTACCGGCAAGGATTCCGATGGCAAGTACAAGTGTTTGTTGAATAATAAGTATTAATGCAGCAGGAATTCCGTAGCTGGCAAACCCACCCGACCGGTTAGCCATAGCATTATCAATCAGGTTTAAAGGTTGGGCGGTAACTTGTGCCTGGCTGAATGATAAACCATCATTCATCAGGTTCGTAACCTGAATATCATTTCCAGTTTCGAGTGCAACGAAATTAGTACCTGTCATGAGCGCCTTGTAATAAAGGAAAAACCCCATATTAGCGTAAGCCGAAACAGTAGTCTGGCGTTTTAAAGCAATATCAGCACTAAAAGTTTCAGGAATCTGAACGATGCCCCGAACCTCCTGCTCTTTAAATAAAACGATGGCTTCGTTCATTGAGAGAGTGCTGCTAACCACACTTAAATCAGGTGTAGCATCCAGATTTCGGGTAAATTGCCTGCTGGCGGATGAATTCGATAAATCAACAACCGCTATTGGCAAGTCACGCACCACTTCGGGATAATAAATAAACGAGTAGAGCAGGGGATAAAGTAACGGCACTGCGAAAATTATTACCATCACACCCACATCTTTAAAAATGAGCTCAAACTCACGTATCCATATCCGGAGCATGCTCATAAAGCCTTCTTTTATTTGTGAAGTGATATTCACAAGCTTGTATTTCATTTATTAGTTTTTTAGAAGTGCACAACAAAGTGATTTATACTTCATTTCTATCCAGGTATTGCATTGAAAATCAATTGTCTAATGCTTAGGCTTTTCGATAAAATTCTGGTAAATCAATGCCGACTTTAACCTGTTCAATACCAGTAAAGGCAGCAATAAAAAAAAGCTAATGTAGAGGTACGAAAGTATTGAATACTGTATCTCAAAGCCTGCAAGTATTTGGTTTTGAAAAATATGCATATAGTGTCTTACAGGAAATCCACTGGCCCAATACCTGAAAACAGGAGGCATTGCTTCAATTGGAAATGAAAACCCACAAAGAGTAAGCGCCAGAATTCCGTAAAATGCTGCCAGATTGAGGGCATGACGCATGAGTGGCAACAAGCCGATGCAAAAGATTCCAATCGCCTGGTATGCAATTACGAATAAGAACGAGCTGAAGGTCAACCAACCTAAACTTGTGTTCATTGGAATCAGCATAACCTTGTACAGCATAAAATTCTGAAACATCATCATGATCATAAATATAATGGTGTAGGGCAGAAGTTTACCTGTAAGGGCTGCTACAACTGATTTGTTGGAAAGCTGCAGCCACTCGCGCGAAGTACGTTCCTTTATTTCGATGCCTATACTGTAAACAGTCATCATCAGGATGAAAAGCTGCAGCATTATCGGCAATATGATGGTAGTGATATACACAGGGTAGCTGGCTGTAGGATTGAAGAGCTGGTGGGTACTAACCTGAATTGGCTGAACCTGAGCCATAATCAAGTCTTCCGGCTGTCCCAATGCTTCGCGCTTCTGAATATTTATTCCTGACGAAAGCGTATGAAGTATAAGTGTGAGATCGTTCTGCATCAGTCCGCCAGCTATCAGAAATCCATTCTGGTAATAATAACTTACGGTTGCCTGTTTCGAGGATAGAATATCGGACTGCAGATTTTTAGGTAAAACCACAAAACCATAAATTGTACCTTTTCTTAATTCTGACATGGCTTCCGATTCAGATTGCAGAGTCATGGAAACCATGCTCAATTGGGTTACATCAATATTTCGGGCTATTTTGCGTGAAGTAACCGTGTTATCAAGATCGACGATGGCTATGGGCATTTTTGCAGGAACACCTTCCTTAAAAAGCGATCCGAAAAATAAAATGCTCAGCAAAGGGAAAATAATTACCGCCAAAAGGTACAACCATCGCGACGACATGCGGAGAACTTCCCGTTTTGCAACCTCCAGAATGCTTATGATTATTCGGTTCATATTTATTAAATCTTCTGAAAAATTTGCCGGTGATGAATTTTTATGGTTTATAAATGTTGATCCCGGCAAGAAATGGTAGTTTTTGTTTTCTTGTACTAATTATATTTCACTTTTTGCTCTTCGAAAGCCTCACCCCCGGCCCCTCTCTTTACCTCATCCGCCCTGCGGGCACCTTCTCCTTGAAAAAAGGAGAAGGAAAAAGGATTTTTTGCTTGTTTGAGAGGGGTGACTACACCCGGAAAATTTTATATAAATAATCCCAGGCCTACTCTCTCAACCCTTTACTCAATATTCATTGCTTTTCACTCTTAACTTTTCGCTCATCGCTCATCACTCATCACTATTCACTATTCACTCATCACTATTCACTATTCACTATTTCAACCCCTCATAATCAACCATCAAACTCATACCCGGTCGTAGTCCTTCGACAGGCGAAACAGGTACAGCCTTAACCTCGAATGATTTAACATCGAAACCTCCGTTGGTTTTTGTAGCTTTAAATGTGGCGTAGCTGGCCATAGCTTTTATATGGTTTACTTTCAGCGTAACTTTTTTATTTCCGAGTGCCGGAACTGTGGCTTCGAACTGTTTTCCGGTTGTAATAGTTGAAAGCAGATCTTCGCGGATGTTAAAAACCACCCATATATCGTTAAGGTCAACAATATTCATAATAGGCGCGCCTGAACCAACGAGTTCGCCACGTTTTGGAAAAACATCCGAAACTTCGCCATCGATAGGGGAGAGCAGCACTGTTTCCGAAATATAGGATTCAACTTCCGAAACAGCTCCTTTTGCGCGGTTTACCATTGCGGCAGCTGCAAGCTTGTCTTCTTTTTCAGCACCGTTAATAGCCATATCGTATTGCGATTTAGCTGCTTTAGCCGTTGCAACGGATGCCTGATAGTTAGCCTCGGCTTCATCGCGTTTCTGAGCCGGAACTACTCCTTCGTTAAACATATTCTGAACCCTGTGAAAAGTTTTTTCTGCCAGTTTTACTCCTACTTCCGCTTTTTGCCATAGTTCGTAGGCCCCGGCTATTTGTTCGGCTCTGGCTCCTTTAATTGCCTTATTATTTTGTGCATTAGCCGCGTCCTCGGCTGAGGTTGCCTGCTGTAGTTTTGCCTGTAACTCCGGACTGTAAAGCAATACCAGTGTGTCGCCTTTTTTTACGCTCATCCCTTCGCTGGCTTTAAAATCTTCAATCCTTCCGGGAACCTTGCCCGAAACACGTATTTCGTTGGCTTCGGCTTGCCCCTGCAGCATGATTGGTTGTGGCTTAAGCACTATCCAGCCAACCAGACTAACGGCTGCAATAACCATAAGTAAGATTAAGAATGCGGTAAGTAGTCCTGAGTGTTTTTTGTTTATTGTTTTCATTGTGATGCTTTTTTAATGTTTTACGACATATACTGAATAATTATTTGTGTTATCTGAGATTTGAAACAGTAAGTTTTCCGGTAGCCTTGCAGCAATCAACGGCTGACTGGCGCTGAGCAAAAATGGCTTGAAGGTATTCCAGTTCAGTGTTTTGCATTTCTGTTTCAGTAGCCAGGCGTTCGGTAATATTAATCATTCCCTGTCTGTATGATTTTTCGGCCAGATCAAGAGCCATGCGGGCAGCCAGGCGTTGTTTTTCTTTAAAGGCAATCTGCGAAATAGTTATCTGGTAGGTAGTCCGGACTTTTACCTGGTTCAGTTGAAGTAATTCATAAGCTTCGTCACGTGCATTTTCTGCTTTTTTAATTTCGAGTGTTGTTTGTTTTACTCTCGATGTGCCTCCTGAACGGTCGAAAAGTTCCCATTTAAAACCAACGCCTGCCATTACGGTTGGCCCAAGTCCTACGTTATTGATATTCATTTTTACAGGCATGGGAGCGCTGAAATCAGTAGTTGCATTAAATATGTTGTCGTACCTCACCGATGCCAGCGCCTGAACTTTTGGCAGGTAATGCGATTTTTCGGCTTTAAGCAAGTATTTCTGAGCTTCAACTCCGGCGTTAAGTGCCCTCAATTCGGCACGGTTGCTGATATCCGAAACTGTGTCGGTATATACAAGAGGCTGCAGTTGGGGTATCAACATCTCAAACGAGGCTGCCGGTTTGCCGGTAAGCTGCGAAAGTTTCTCATACAAAAGCGTCCTTTTGTTCTCGTACTCCGAAATTTTTGCTTCGAGGTTTGCAGTGGCAACGGCAATTTTCAGGGTATCAAAAGATGTTGCGAAACCATTGTTCAGTGCCGAGACTGCGTATTTCTTTTCGGCTTCCAGCCTGCGCACCGATTCGTCGAGTACCGATTTCGACTGATTTAGCAAAGCCAGCTGATCGTAGTATAAAATAACTTCGCTAATGGCATCGGAAGCGTATTTCTCGCTCATTGCGTCCTGCACTTTTATTTTTTCGGAAATTGCTTTCGAAACATTCGGCACCTGTCCACCACTGTAAAGAAGTATCTTAGCTGTAGCATCAATCCCGACATAATTTCCATACATACTTCCATCGATGTTGTTGCTAAAAGCAGGCATTTGCATTCCCTGTTGAGCCATGAGTTGCTGAAGCTTTACTATTTCGCTGCTCAGTCCGGCCAGGGTCGGAAACATAACCGGGAAAGCAGGGTTTTGCATGAATTCCTGAAGTTTGGTAAGGCTTTCAAAACCTTCAACTTCGCCGATATCGGAATTTACTGATGAATATGCAAATACATATTTACCGCCCAGTTCAACTTTTGGAAGGTAGGCTGAGCGGACAGCTGTTTTTTGCTCTTCGGCAATCTGTTTGTCAATTGATTTTTCAGCCATTTTGTGGTCGCGGGTAAGAGTAAGTTCAATCAGCTCTTTTAGTTCAGCCGAAACCTGAAGCGATTGAGCCTGCAACTGCATTGCTATGCAACTGATGGCGAAAAACAGGATTACTAATTTTGTTTTCATTTTGTACTTGAAATTTTGAGTTATGCGTATTGATATTCCTGCAATGAAATATTTTGATTATGTGACAATTAGACCAAAAGAGTAAAATGGTCGAAAAATGGGCAAAAAAATTATCTTTTCATTATTCCATGAAAAAGAATCTGAATCAGATGATCAAGTCTTAAATCGATGTCTTTTTCTTCGACACCCCAAAACAATGGAATCTCCATTCCTTTCAAAGCTGTAACAATGGCAATGGCTGCAAGGGATGTATCATTAATTTCGAACATATTATTCTGCACTCCTTCATTCAGGATGTTCTCCATCATCTGAATTTCTTCGAGGTCATATTTCTTTCGGATTTTTTCTACAAAATCGAGGTGGCTCAGGTAGTCGTCCTTAATAGCGCTGTAAAAATTTGCCAGTTTTTCCATTGTTTGCATGCGGACTAAAACGTGTGCTTTGAGTTTCTGCGCAGGACTGTCAGCTTCGTTTATAGCGCTTAACAGTTCATGTTTTAAAATGGACGCTTCTTTCTCAACTACAGCCTGAAAAATTTCTTCCTTGCTTGCAAAGTAGTAATATATAGAGCTTTTGCCTTTGCGGCTTGCAATGGCAATTTCGTCCATAGTGGTTTTTCTAAACCCGAACCTGGAGAAAATGTGACGTGCCACATTCACTATCGCTTCTTTTACTTCGTCTTTATCAAGCATGGTCAGGTGCTTACTTTAGCTTTTTTCTGTGTTTGAAGCGGCAAAATTAATATCGTATTTGATACAATGCAAATAATTTTCGACTAATTTGGTCAAATATTCTAAAAAAATATTTAACTTGCATTAAAACAGTGTTTTATAAAATAAAATTTTGAACCTGTTATTTTAAAAGCTCTATTTCGTGATCCGGAATCTGGTTTTTATACGCAACTGAGGTTACTTTACCAGTATTTTAGCCGGTTTAAAATTGGACGAAGATAGTATCCGGCAGAAATACAGTCCTGCCGGAACCCTTTGCCCGGATTCGCTGCAAAGGTTCCATTCGCTATAATGCATATCGCCAGTTCCTGCTGAGTTTGTATTCAATACAGTAACCAGGCTTCCGCTGCTGTTAAAAATGCTGACTTTTGCAGCCTGCCCGCCTGCTGATTTAAATGACAGGTAAACCTTTTCTGATGCCGGATTTGGATAAACATCAATATTATTATACTGTGTAACAGGCTGTGGTTCATTTGTTCCGACCGAATTACGTTTGATATTAAAAAAATCGAGGTATTTCTGCATCAGAATGGTTTGCGTTGACGAGTCATTAATGCTATTCATAGCGTTAAATGAAAATAAGCCTCCAATGGTTTTATACATGCCAGCATCGTTGGCAATTGTGCAGCCATAGCCTTCGTCGTGAAAAAGAGTAAATGCATTACCTATGGGATTCAGGTAATACATACTTATTTCGTAGCCTTTATTCAGGAAATTGTGCCCATCAACAAATGTTCCTTCCGCACCACTGAGTGTATCATACTTGTGAAACTTGTTCTTTGTAAGGATATTAAAACGGGGTTGCAGACTTGTTTTCAAATCATCGCGCCAAAAATTCAGACTTTCGATATACAAATTCCCGCTCTGTTCGAGATAATCGGAAAGCAGCCTTCCTTCGGAGTAGCTTAAAATGTATCTTTCGCTGAATTTCCCAAGGCAAAGAAATACTGATTGGCTTTCGTTAATATTTGGATTTATTTCACTTACGTTTTCAGCAAGATACCCCAACTCAGTAATTTTCTGATAGATTACGGGAGCTGATTCGTGCTTTACGTCGAGGTCAATCACCATTACAGGTATTTTTCCGATACGGATGTGAAATGTATCGCTTAAAATAACTTTGGATGCTTCTGTAACATTAACTCTGACAGGAATTTGTGTGCCAAGCAGTGTGCTGTCCGATACTTTAACCTGAAAATCCATTGCTACTATCTGTCCGGGCTGAATAGATCCGGATGATTGTGTTGAGGATGAAATCAACACTATTTCATTTCCACTGATATCTAAATCTGCTATAATACCTGTTGAATTGCTATGGCCAATATTGGATAAGGTATAACGCAGTGTACCCGATTCGCCGGGAAGCAGCAGTTCGTTATTTGGTTTGGTGCATTTTAATTCATTACTCTTTAGCAGAGATGAGTTTATCCTTGCCGGAAAGCTGTTTTTCCACGTCAATACATTACTGCTGCAATTTACATTTATAATGAAATTTTGTCCGTCAGTGGCATCGGGTGAAATAGTGAATCGGAATGCATCCGGGATTATCAGTTTGGTATAGGGGTTGATTGTGGCTGTAATTTCCACTGTGTCAGTTAATAAGATAAAAGTATCGCTGATGCTGACTACCGATTTGATATTTGTAAAGTTATTTCCGCTCAGGTTAGTAAGGATAAGATCAGCCCGAACTTCCTCACCTTTATCAATAATTGTATCGTTTCCGGCATGAAGTTTTAATTCACCTATAAGGCCTGATGATAGTAGAAATTGTTTTGAGTCGCTGATAGCATGGTAATCGGTTACCTTGCAGTCAACAGTATAAACCTGTTGTGCTGAGGTTGGTATGCATTCCAGAAGCCCGTTCTGGTTAATTTTAAGGTCATCGGGATAAGCCGGTGGCGAAAAAATTATCTGGTTAAACCGGTTGGCATCGTATTCGTTTTGATAACCTGAGATGTCGAAATTCTTTTTGTCGCCATCCGAAATTCCTGAAAAATACTGGTCGGGATAAACTACTGAAATATTCCTGTAGTTAAAAGTTACAGTTCCATCAGCGGCAAGAATTGCCTGAAATTCATAAGGATAATATGTATCGCCGATTTTTTTTCGGAACATCCAGCGGAATTTTGCCAGCCCGGCTTCCTGTTCATACCATGCCCCCTCGTCAGGAAGTTTGTTGGAATAAGCAATAGTAGCCAGAGGAGCGATGGTTTTAAAGCTTTTCAGCAACAAATCAGTTTCAGCATTATACGGCCAGGGAATTAAATCAGGAGTAAACTGAATGAATCCGTTTTTCAGGTTCACATATACTGTATCGTATTTTTTCGCATAGAATGGGAATTCGAAACCAAGTGCAACAGCACTAATTGTATCTGTCTCCGATAACGGAAATAATCTTATTCCTTCAAAGTTGGAATAGATTGAATTGGAAGCAATTCGTGTGTAATCATAATTCAGGCTCCAGGTATATGGAGGTTGCCCTCCAGAGGCATTGAGCTGCATTGCAAAAGGCTGTCCCTGGGTAAAAGCAGGTACATTGTTATTGCTGATTTTTACTTTATTTATAGCTGACGAAACATTTACTTTTACGTTAGTAACCGAATTGTTGGCAATTTCAACAGGTGTAACAGTGCATTCGCTAACCTGGGGAGAAGCATTACTGTAATCAATTACCGCGAGAGATTCAATGCTCCCGTCAGCCAGCGAATAGGGATCGTTCTCTTCCACACTCAGAAAAAACGAAGCCGGTTTATTGCCCTCTAAATAGCTAAGCAAAGGTGTAATATCCAATCCGAATTCAATGCTGTTTAGTGTATCATGGTTGCCGGGACCTTGCATTGGGAAATCACCTCCCTGGAAATTAAAAATCGGGAATTCCATTGTGTAGTCAGGTAAAAGAGAAGCTGCAACAGCTGACACTCCTGCCTGCAAGCGGATAGCTGACCGCTTGATGTGTTTCAGCCGAATTTTCATGGTGAGCAAAGGCTTGTAGTCTTTCTTCACTTTCACAACATGAACGGCATTATTCCAAATACCACCTTTATTGTAACCTTCGGCCAGGGTACGGTACATCATATAGCAAAAGCCGCTATCGTAATCGCTGTATCCATAGCTGTTTACAAATTTACAACCACCAATTTCCCAATCCCTTACATCAATAATCCCATCGTTGTTCAAATCAATGGTATTGGTAAATAGCCCGTCATTGTTATAATCGTAGCGGATACTATCGTTATAACCAACAATAGTCATGGCATGTGAAGCCGGGGCATAAAAATCAGTAACAATATGTTTGCCTGCCTCGGGTGTGCCGGCAGCTAAAGTTTTTACATCTCTCCAGCCAATATAAAAACTTGCAATTCCGCCTTCCGGCGATTCACCCAGATGGTTATAAATCCAGTTTTTAAGTGTCAGAATGCCTTTTGGCGTATTGGTTTTAATGGTATAAACGTCTTCAATACGATTTTGCATACCGTTGTGATACAAGTCGTACCCTGTTATCCAGCGCCCGCCGCCGTCAGTTAGCCCACCATAATCTTTTACATTCATGGTGCCGCATTTTTTCAAAATCTCAAAGCTGTTGAAATAGCTTACCCCGAAATACTCATAACCTGTGTTGGCGAAATTATATACAAAATGTGTTGGATACTGGTTAATGGAAGTGTCGGCCGCAACTCCCCGGGCTTGATCCATTTCGTATGTAAAATTATATCCAATGGCTGAAGCCTGACCACATGAAGCGCCAACTTGCGAAAAAACCGGCCTCAGAAAGGGTAATTCGGAATTATCGACAAAAGCAGGAAGAACAAAATTTCTCAGGTTTTCGGGCAGGGTAAGCTCCTTTAAGTTTTGTTGATAAAGACTGTCAAATACGTTAGGTTCGGCTCCGCCCGGAAATTTTTCCATGACTGCTTTATACTGATCATAGTTAATTTGTTGAGCCTGCGCTGACAGAGTAACTGTAATTACCAGGAAAACTAGTAAAGTCTTTTTCATTCAATGGTTTTATGGAGTTCAAATTTACTAAATAATGAAATTGGTACTGAGGTTTGCTTTCAATACTTACAAGATAAGCTTTGCCAAACCCATTACTGCTGCGAATAGCAGGTATCCGGCTCCAAAACCACCAATTACGAAAAGGAACAATTGTTTTCGATCTGTAAAAATAGGTTTATTGAGTTTTAATACCAGGAAACTGAAGGGGAGATTCAACAAAAGTGCCGTAATCAATCCCGGTGAATAATTCATTGTTATAATAGCTCCTGCCAGATGAGGTACAAAAACATTGAAAAGCAAGGCTGCAGCAATAGCGGTCGATATAAAGAGATATGTTTTCAAGTTATGCGTCCTTATAGCGGCAATGTAGGCGTAAAGTGCAACGATTGTAAGTATTATGACCGACAACAAAAACTGAGCGTATGTTGGTGGCTGAATAAAACTGACGGGGCTCATTGCGAGTTGTCCAGGCATGGTAATCGCTTCCTCTATATTATGAAGAATAAACCCTCCGATTAAAAAAGTGAATGCTTTACGCGAAGTGAACCAGATAGTTCTCATAAATAAACTTGTAAGATTTTAGTATCCTGCAAATATATTAATCACATCAATATAACTCAAAAAGAAATACATTCCGGAAAAAAAATAAAAGGCTCCCATCCGGAAGCCTTTTATAAAGTGTTTTATTTAATGAAATAAGTCTGGAAGAAATAAATCTCTGCGCCGCCCCTCGCCTTGTCGCCCCTCGCCTTGTCCTCTCATTCTTCTCCCTCAACTCAATCTTCTAAACAAGTCCTTGCGCCAGCATAGCCTCAGCTACTTTTACAAAGCCTCCGATATTGGCACCTTTTACGTAGTTGATGGTTCCGTCAGCTTCCTTACCGTATTTTTCGCAGGTATGGTGAATGTTGATCATGATGGTGTGTAATTCCTGGTCAACACGTTCGCGTGTCCAGCTCAGGCGCATGCTGTTCTGGCTCATTTCGAGGCCTGAAGTGGCAACACCGCCGGCATTGGCTGCTTTTCCGGGACCATAAAGAATTTTTGCTGCAACAAAAAGATCGGCAGCTTCGTTGGTTGATGGCATATTGGCACCTTCCGAAACTACGAAACAGCCGTTTGCAAGTAAGGTTTTGGCATCGTTTTCGTTCAATTCGTTCTGGGTAGCGCAGGGTAATGCAACATCACATTTAACACCCCATGGCGTTTTACCTTCAACATACTGGCAGTTGTATTTTCGCGCATATTCGCTCATGCGGCCACGTTTAATGTTTTTAAGTTCCATTACATAGGCGAGTTTGCCGGTATCAATGCCATCAGGGTCGTAAACATACCCATCGGAATCGCTGAGGGTAACCACTTTACCGCCAAGCTGAGTCACTTTCTGGCAAGCATACTGTGCAACATTGCCGGAACCGGAAATCACCACTGTTTTTCCGGCAAAGCTTTGTCCGCGGGTTTTCATCATTTCTTCGGCAAAATAGGTGCAACCGTATCCGGTAGCTTCGGGGCGTATGAGGCTGCCGCCCCACTCCAGACCTTTTCCTGTTAGCACGCCTGTAAATTCGTTGCGTATGCGTTTGTATTGTCCGAAAAGGAAACCAATTTCGCGGCCGCCAACACCAATATCTCCGGCAGGTACATCGGTATCAGGTCCGATATGCCTCTGCAGTTCAGTCATAAACGACTGGGTAAATTTCATAACTTCATTATCACTCTTGCCTTTAGGATCGAAGTCTGATCCCCCTTTGCCACCGCCCATTGGAAGTGTGGTAAGACTGTTTTTAAGTACCTGCTCGAAAGCAAGAAATTTTAAAATTCCAAGGTTAACAGTAGGGTGGAAGCGCAATCCTCCTTTGTAAGGCCCTATAGCACTGTTCATTTCGATGCGGAATCCGCGGTTGATCTGGAATTCACCTTTGTCATTAAGCCAGGGGACACGGAACATAATTACCCGCTCCGGTTCAACCATACGCTCCAGAATACCTTTGTACTTCGGATTCTCCTCAATAAAAGGCATGAGCGACTGAACCACTTCTTTAACTGCCTGGTGAAATTCCACTTCGCCGGCATTCTTGGCAATTACTTTTGCCATAAACTGTTCAACCTTTTGATCAATAATGCTGTTCGACATAATGTTGGAAATTTAGTTGTTGAGTACAATACTTTATTGCAGCAATATTAATACTATTGATATGAATAGCAAGTTTTTTGAGGCATTTCTGAATTTGTATAAGTAATTGATATTCAATAATATGTAATTTATATCGATAAAATAAGTATTTTACTTATAAAATTCGGTA
>Ga0075012_10002408_pt1 | contig 18441 bp, 14 predicted proteins | sample All_14_2_FD_71474 | JGI IMG/M metagenome (GOLD analysis project Ga0075012, IMG submission 71474) | Freshwater microbial communities in response to fracking from Pennsylvania, USA - Allegheny Zone_MetaG_DW_15 | ecosystem: Environmental > Aquatic > Deep subsurface > Groundwater > Drilled... | reverse complement strand
TCCAGGAGATGTATTCGCAGACCACCGGCTCCATCCCGGTGCGGACGGATATGGACCTCTCCGGCGCCGGCTGGTCGGCCGGGCAGCGGGAAACCTCGGCGTCGCTCGCGGCCTCGGTCCAGGCCGGGCAGTCGGTCCTCAGCCTCGCCCACAACATGGCGCAGCCCAATGCCATGACGGCGGCGATGATCGATGTGCTGACCGAGTTCGTGCACAACAAGTCGGTCCAGCCGGAGCAGGCGGTGACGCGCCTCGCCGACGCCGTGGAAGCGGCACGCTGATCGCCGGGGCAGGGCGGTGAGCATGCAGGGCGCGTCGGCCGCGACAGCGCCGCCGGCGGCGAAGGTCGTCGCGCCGCGCCGATCGTGGCGCGCCGCGCTGGAACCGTGGCTGGTGCATCTGGTGCTGTGGCCGCCGCTGCTGGTCAGCGTCGTCCACATCATTGGCTTCACCGGCTACACCACCTGGATCTCCTTCACCTCCTCGACCCTGGTGCCGGAGACCGAGCTTGTCGGTCTGCGCAACTACAGCGCGGTGCTGGCCTCGCGAAACTGGACGATCGCGACGAACAACCTGCTCATCTTCGGGGCCGGCTTCGTGCTGCTGACGACGGCGACCGGGCTGTTGCTCGCCATCCTGCTCGACCAGCGTATCCGGGCGGAGAATGTGCTGCGCACCATCTTCCTCTATCCGATGGCGGTGTCCTTCGTCGTCACCGGCACGGTGTGGTCCTGGCTGCTGAACCCGTCGATCGGCATCCAGCAACTCGTGCGCAGCCTGGGCTGGGAGGGCTTCCGCTTCGACTGGGTCGTCGATCGCGACATGGCGATCTACACCATCGTCATCGCCGGTGCCTGGCAGGCCTCGGGCTTCGCCATGGCGCTGTTCCTCGCGGGCATCCGGTCGGTCGATGCCGATCTCTACAAGGCCGCGCAGATCGACGGGGCGGGGCCGTGGCGGATCTACCGGCGCGTGGTGCTGCCGGCGATCTGGCCGATCTTCATCGCCGTGATGGTGATCCTGCTGCAATACACCATCAAGACCTTCGACTTGGTGCGCGCGCTGACCGGCGGCGGGCCGGGCATCGCGACGCAGCTTCCCTCGCTGGTGGTCTATGACCTGATGTTCCAGCGCGGGCTGCTCGGGCGCGGCTCCGCGGCGGCGGTGCTGATGCTGCTCTATCTGCTGGCGGTGCTGCTACCCTATTTCGCCTTCGTGCAGTGGCGCAAGCGGAGAGGTCCGCGCAATGTCTGACGCCGTCCGCCGATCCGCCCCGCTGGGCCGCTGGGTGATCTACGCCGTGCTGCTCGTCTTCGCGGGCTTCTATCTCGTGCCGCTCTTCGTCACCGCGCTCAATTCGGTGCGCACGGCGCAGGATATCGGCAGCACCTCGGTGGTTGGCTGGCCGCGCGACTGGGCCTTCTCCAACTTCCCGCAGGCCTGGGGCAGCTACTGCGTCGCGCGGCGTTGCGAGGGCATCTCGCCCTACATGATGAACTCGATCCTCATGGTGGTGCCGGCGACGATCATCTCGACGCTGCTCGGCGCGCTGAACGGGTATTCGATCTCCCTGTGGCGCTTTCGCGGAGACAACTGGATCTTCGGCATCATCACCCTCGGCGTGTTCCTGCCGGAGCAGATGAAGCTGGTGCCCTGGACCTTGGTGGTGCGCGACCTCGGGCTCAGCAACACGCTCACCGCCCTGGTGGTGATCCATGTCGTGCAGGGGATCAGCTTCACCACGCTGTTCTGCCGCAACTACTACGTCGCCATCCCGCCCGAGCTGCTGAAGGCGGCGAAGATCGACGGCGCCGGCTACTTCCGCATCTTCTGGCGCATCGTGCTGCCGCTCTCGCCGCCGATCCTGATTGTCACGGTGATCTGGCAGTTCACCCATATCTGGAACGAGTTTCTCTATGGCGTCACCTTCACTTCCGGTGCGCAGCAGCCGGTGACGGCGGCGCTGATCGCGCTGTCGGTCTCGGTCGCCGAGGCACCGCAATACGGCATCCAGTCCGCGGCGGTGCTGATCGCCGCCCTGCCGACGCTGCTGGTCTATTTGTTCGGGGGAAAATACTTCCTGCGGGGCCTGACGGCCGGCGCGGTGAAATAAGGGGGAAGCACACCATGTCGGCACTGCGCATCGCCGGCCTGCGCAAGCGCTTCGGCGCGCAGGAGGTGCTGAAGGGCATCGACCTGGAGGTGGACAGCGGCGAGTTTCTCGTCCTGGTCGGCCCCTCGGGCTGCGGCAAGTCCACGCTGCTCAACATCATCGCCGGGCTGGAAGCGCCCGGCGAGGGCACCGTCGAGATCGGCGGGCGGCTGGTGAACGACGTCGCGCCGAAGGATCGCGACATCGCCATGGTGTTCCAGTCCTACGCGCTCTACCCCACCATGACGGTGCGGCAGAACATCACCTTCGGCATGGAGTGCCGCAGCGTGCCGAAGCGGGCGCAGGCGGAGGCAGTGGCCCGGGTATCCCGCCTGCTGCAGATCGACCAGTTGCTGGACCGCCGCCCGTCGCAGCTTTCGGGCGGGCAGCGGCAGCGCGTGGCGATGGGGCGTGCCCTGGTGCGCGATCCCACCCTGTTCCTGTTCGACGAGCCGCTGTCGAATCTCGACGCCAAGCTGCGGGTCGAGATGCGGATGGAGATCAAGCAGCTCCATCGCCGCATCGGCGCGACCATGGTCTATGTCACCCACGACCAGATCGAGGCCATGACCATGGCGACGCGCATCGCCGTCATGCACCAGGGCGAAGTGCAGCAATTCGCCGACCCCGCGACCATCTACAACCGTCCCGCCAACCTCTTCGTAGCGCGCTTCATGGGCGCACCGCCGATGAACACCGTCGCGGCGCGGCTGGTCGGCACGGGCGATGGCTTGGCCGCAGTGATCGGCGCCGGGCGGCCCGACGCGATCCAGCTCCCCGTGCCGCCGGAATCCGAGGCCCGCGCCGGCGCCTTCAAGGACCGCGAGGTTGTGCTGGGCATCCGCCCCGAATGCATCGCGGAGCAGGATCGCCGCTTCGGGGCCGATGCGCGCGGGTCCATCGCGGTGGAAGCCCCGGTCGAGATGACCGAGCCCACCGGGGCAGAAACCATCGTTCTGGTGCGGCTCGGCGGGGAGGAGGTGCTCGGCCGCGTGTCCCCCGACATCGCGCTGCCGATCGGCGGCAGCGGGCATTTCGCCATCGATGCGCGCAAGCTTTGCCTGTTCGATCCCGCCACGGAGCGGCTCATCGCATGATCGGCTTCACACGGTATGCCAGCCTCGAGGGTCGCACCGTCATCGTCACCGGCGGCGGTAGCGGCATCGGGGAGGCCTTCACGCGCGCCTTCGCCGCCAACGGGGCGCGTCTCGCGTTCCTGGACATCGACGTTGCGGCGAGCGAGGCACTGACCGAGGCGATCGCGCGCGAGCACGGTGCCCGCCCGCTCTTCCTGCGTTGCGATCTGACCGATATCGCCGCGCTGCGCGAGGCCTTCGCGGAGCTGCACGGCAGGCTCGGGCCGGCAGCCGTGCTGGTGAACAATGCCGCCAATGACCAGCGCCAGCGCTTCGAGGAGATCACGCCCGAGGAGCTGGACTGGACCATGGCGGTCAATTTCCGTCATGTCTTCTTCGCCGCCCAGGCGGTGGTGCCGCAGATGCGCGAACGCGGCGGCGGGTCCATCATCAACATGTCCTCCTGCGCCTGGCTGAACGGCGTGGCGGAGCTGCCGGCCTATACCGCGGCCAAGGCGGCGATCGTTGGCTTCACCAATTCCCTGGCGCGCCAGGTCGGGCCGGACCGCATCCGGGTGAACGCCATCGCGCCGGCCATGGTCATCACGGAGCGCCAGCGCCGTCTGTGGTACCAGGACGAGGGGAGGATCGCCGCTGGCCGTGCCCGGCAATGCCTACCGGACGCGATCGAGCCCGCGGACATCGCCCGGATGGGCCTGTTCCTGGCTGCCGACGACAGCGCGCTGATCACCAAGCAGTGCTTGATCGTCAGCGCGGGGTCGCGCTGAACCGTCCGCGAGCGCCATATCGATCATAGGCGCTGGTGATTGGGGCATCGGTGCATGCCTCGCCATATTCCGCCTCGAACAAGGCCCGGCGTGCCGCCGGGCCGTCGAGAATCCCGGACCCTGTCGCCCCATGAAGAGCATCGGTTTCCTGTCCTTCGGCCATTGGTCGCCCGCGCCGCATTCCGGCACGCGGTCGGCGGCCGACGCGCTGCTGCAATCCATCGACCTGGCCGTCGCCGCAGAGGAGTTGGGTGCGGACGGCGCCTATGTCCGCGTACACCACTTCGCGCGGCAGCTTGCCTCGCCCTTTCCGCTGCTTGCCGCGATGGGGGCGAAGACGAAGACCATCGAACTCGGCACCGCCGTGATCGACATGCGCTACGAGAACCCGCTCTACATGGCCGAGGATGCCGGCGCGGCCGACCTGATCAGCGGCGGCCGGCTGCAGCTCGGTATCAGCCGCGGCTCACCCGAGCAGGTGATCGATGGCTGGCGCCATTTCGGCTATGCGCCGATGGAGGGCGAAACCGACGCCCAGATGGGTCGCCGCCATGCGGAGGTCTTCCTCGACGTGCTGAAGGGCCAGGGCTTCGCCAAGCCGAACCCCCGCCCGATGTTCCCCAACCCGCCCGGCCTGCTGCGGCTGGAACCGCATGCCGATGGCCTGCGCGAGCGCATCTGGTGGGGATCGGGGTCGAACGCGACGGCCGTCTGGGCGGCCCAGCAGGGGATGAACCTGCAAAGCTCGACCCTGAAGGATGACGAGACCGGTGAGCCCTTCCACATCCAGCAGGCGAAGCAGATCCGCGCCTATCGCGAAGCCTGGAAGGAAGCGGGCCATACCCGCACGCCGCGCGTTTCGGTCAGCCGCAGCATCTTCCCGCTGCTTGATGACCGCGACCGCGCCTATTTCGGGCGCGGCGGGAAGGAGGAGGACCAGGTCGGCTTCATCGACGAGAACACGCGCGCCGTCTTCGGCCGCGGTTATGCCGCTGAACCCGACGCGCTGATCGAGCAGCTCCGCGCAGATGAAGCGATCGCCGAGGCCGATACGCTGTTGCTGACCATCCCGAACCAGCTCGGCGTCGACTACTGCGCCCATGTCATCGAGGGCATCCTGAAGCAGGTCGCGCCACCGCTCGGCTGGAGGTGATACGGCGAGTTCCGGGCTGGCGGCGCGCCATTAGCCCTGGCAGGCCAGGTCGCGGCTGACACCCTTGTGGGGGCTTCGTCCCTACATGACGTGCTGCGACCTATGGCCGCTCAGCCAGATGGCGTCGCCCGCCCGGCGTCAGCTCAGGAGGTCCGGCTCCTCCTGCACGATGCGGTCCCACAGCGGCAGGAAGCTGAGCCAGGCGGAAACCTCCGCCCGTTCGGGCGTGCGGCCACCACGGGCAGCGGTCACCGGCACGTAGGGCTGCCCGGCCGCCTGGGCCAGCAACTGCCCGCGCGCCGCTTCGTCGAAGGCGATGAAGCGCCAGGCCGCCGCCTCCACCGTGTGGCCGGTCGTCCAGTGGCCGTGATTCTGCCAGATCAGGACATTGCGCTCGCCGAGCGCCGCCACGGCCTGGTCGGCGACCACCTTGCGGCCGTCCTCGACCGTCATCTCCTTGGGCCGGCGCGGCTCGAAGACGACCTGGTCCTCATGCAGCCCCGCCGCATCGGCGGTGATTGGTGGCAAGACCTGATGGAAGGCGGACCAGATCTTGGCGTGGAAGGCGTGGGCATGCGCGATGCCCACCACCTCGGGCCGGGCCGCCTGGATGCGGTCGTGATAGGGGATGCCGCTGATGTTCACCATGCCTTCGCCCTCGACCACGCGCCCGTCGGGTGCCACCAGGACCAGGTCGGAAGCTCGGATATGGGCGAAGGACATGCCCAGCGGGTTGAGCCAGAAATGGTCGGTCAGGATCGGATCCCGGGCCGAGAAATGTCCGGCCAGGCCAACCTCGTAGCCATGGCGGGAAAACAGGCGGAAGGCGGCGGCTAGGCGCTGGCGGCGATGCAACCGCTCCGCCGCCGGGGGCAGGGGGGCGGGAAGCGCGTAGATCGGCTGGTTTCCGGCGCGCGGCAGGCTTTCGATCGAAGGGCGCAGGCGGGTGGGGGTCGAATCGACAAGGGCGCTCATCGGTAACGCTTTCCTCGATCAGGCGGCCGCGATGTGGGCGGTGAGATGGCGGTTGGGCGGCCGCTGGAAGCCGAGATTCTCGCGCAACGTCCGGCCTTCGTAGTCGGTGCGGAACAGGCCCCGGCGCTGCAGCTCCGGCACGACGAGGGCGACGAAATCCTCGACGCATTCGGGGAAAGCCGGGAACATGATGTTGAACCCGTCCGCCGCCTCGGCTTCGAACCAAGACTGGAAATCGTCCGCCACCGTCTCCGGTGTGCCGATCAGCACGCGGTGACCGCCGGCGCTCAGCCGGCGGGCGAGCTGGCGCAGGGTGAGAAGCCGCTCGCGCCGGATGAGGTCGACCACCAGCTTCTGCCGACTGCGGTGCGTGTTGGTTTCCGGAATCTCATCCGGAAGCCAGGCTGGCTCGTCCAGCGGCTGCTCCGACAGGTCGACGCCGAGGCTGGCGAAGCGCGAGATGGATTTCAGTCTCGGCCGGGGGTCCGCGATGTCGTGCAGGCGATCGTATTTCTGTTCCGCCTCGGCGAGGGTCGGCGCCACCGTCACCGCAACCCCGGGCAGGATGCGGAAGCTGTCGCGGCTGCGGCCATGCCCGGCGGCGCGCGCGACGATATCCCGCACGAAGTCCTGGCCTTCCTCGATGGTCTGCGCGGCGGTGAAGATCAGCTCCCCGGTGCGCGCCGCCAGGGCCTTGCCGGCCTCGGAGGCGCCGGCCTGCGCCACGACGGGATAGCCCTGAGGGGAGCGCGGCGCGTTCAGCGGACCGCGCACGGAGAAGAAGCGGCCGCGATGGTTCAGCAGATGCATCCGCTCGGCATCGAACCAGCGCCCGCTCGCCTTGTCGCGGATCGCGACGTCGTCCTCCCAGCTGTCCCACAGCCCGGTGATGACTTCGATGAACTCCTCCGCGCGCTCGTAACGCTCCGCATGGAGGATGTGGTCATCGCGGTTGAAGTTCTCGCCGCCGCCGAGCGAGGTCACCATGTTCCAGCCGGCGCGGCCCTCGCTCACCTCATCGAGCGAGGCCAGGCGGCGGGCCAGGGTGAACGGCTCATTGTAGCTCGTATTGGCGGTCGCGATCAGGCCGATCCGCTCCGTCACCACGGCCAGGGCGGGCAGCAGGGTCAGCGGATCCCAGCGCTGCGCCTGCGGGTTGCGTTCCAGCAAGGCGGGGTCCAGCTCGCGGACACCGACGCCGTCATTCATGAAGATGGTGTCGAACTTCCCGGCCTCGAGACGCTGCGCCACATGCCGGTACGCGGCAAAGCTGCTGATGCCGGTGGTTTCGACGCCGGGTAGCCGCCAGGCGTATCCGCCGGCCAGGGCGCCCGGGACAAAGGCTCCCAGTTTCATCTTCTCGTGTCGGGCCATGGCGGTCGACCTTCCTCGGCGTCGCGGATGATGGACTGTGGTTCCACGGCGAGGACGGATCAAGCCACCACGCCGAGCAAGCGCCATGGCCGCGCCGGGGGGGGACTTTCGGACGGACCGGCCTTCTCCGGGGATCCGCCTCATGACGCTCCCGAAGCCGGGTACCCCGGGGGATGCCGCGCCGGGATTCTCCAATATCGAGCGCCCCAGCGGAGCGCCGGCCCGGGAAGCGATCGCGCAATTCCAGGCCGCAGATCGACTCAGGAGCAGGTGCAGCAGCTCGACATCCCAGCCCGCGTTGAGCGCCGGATTGTCGTCGGCGAGGAAGCTCCGGTCGCCCGCATTTGGGGGCTGACGGCCGATGATGGCGCGGCGGCGGAGGGTTCATCCGGAACGCAGAACATGGCGCGCTTCGTTATTCATCCGGAAGATCGTCGCCGCGACATCGTTCTTCTGCGACGCCATCGCGAGCGGACGCCTCCGCCAATTTGGCCGCGTGGCGTGATGGAGCGTCGACCGCGTCGTGCCGCCTCGGACGCAGCGGCATCAATCCTCTTCATGGTCGTGATGGCTTCAAACGCGCGCTTTGTTTCGCCGCCGCCGGCCGCGCCAGCGTGCCTGTCGGAGAGGCGTCCCGCCGATGGCACCTGAAAGCCATACAGACATCTTGTTTCTCAACCTTACAATGCATATAATCACAATGTCAGTCTCGTATTGTATGTGTATAGTTTCGCATTGTAGGATTTTCGGAGACACTCGGTGAGCGAGAAGCCTCAAGCTTGGTTGGCTGTGCGCCGTGTACTCGCGCCGCGTTGTCCCCAACGCGCCCAGGGACGCCGGCTCAGCAGCCTCCTGAGGCTGCGTCCGGCCTGGCAGGCCTGTGCCTGCGACAACGCGGTCGGCTCTGCGGACGATGCGCTGCCGTACCTAGTGTTCGCGCCGACCCAGCATGTGATTCTGTCTCCGGAAGTTCTCGAGAGAGCAGGTCTGGGCGCGGGCAATGCGGGGGTCCCGTTCGCCATCTGGCTGCCGCTGATCACCGCGATGACCGTCGTCGCCCTTCCCTTCATGAAAAGCGTTGTGCCGGCGTCGCGCGCACGACCAGGCTCCCTCGCCGCACATCGACGCATTCCTCCGCCGGCGAGCCGGATCGAGCGGCTGGCCCGAGGCCATGGCCGTGATGAGGCGCGACGTACGACGGCCTGTCGCGCCGCCCGTCGCAGGTGAGCGTTGCAAAGGGAACTACACATGTTCGGCTTGTCGGCGCTCGAGCTGGCGCGCATCCAGTTCGGCTTCACCGTCTCTTTCCACATCATCTTTCCTGCCATCACCATCGGGCTCGCGAGCTATCTCGCAGTGCTTGAAGGTCTCTGGCTCTGGAAGAAGGACACGGTCTACCGGGAACTCTACCATTTCTGGTCGAAGATATTCGCCGTCAACTTCGCCATGGGCGTCGTCTCCGGCCTGGTCATGGCCTATCAGTTCGGCACCAACTGGAGCTACTTCTCCGCCTTCGCAGGCGCGGTGACCGGCCCCCTCCTCGCCTATGAGGTGCTGACCGCCTTCTTCCTCGAAGCCGGCTTCCTCGGTGTCATGCTCTTCGGTTGGCGCAAGGTCGGGCCCGGCCTGCATTTCTTCGCCACCATCATGGTCGCGATCGGCACGCTGATCTCCGCGACCTGGATCCTGGCCTCCAACAGCTGGATGCAGACCCCGCAGGGCCATGAGATCATCGATGGGCGTGTGGTGCCGGTCGACTGGCTGAAGATCGTCTTCAACCCGTCCTTTCCCTACCGCCTGGCGCATATGACGATCGCAGCCTATCTGGCGACGGCACTCTTCGTCGGCGCCTCCGGCGCCTGGCACCTGCTGCGGCGACGCGATACGCCGGCGGTGCGCCGGATGCTCTCCATGGCGATGTGGATGTTGCTGATCGTCGCGCCGCTCCAGATCCTGGTCGGCGACGCCCATGGCCTCAACACACTGGCGCACCAGCCAGCCAAGATCGCGGCGATGGAGGGGCATTGGCGCAATGTGCCGGGCGAAGGCGTGCCGCTGATCCTCTTCGGCCTGCCCGACATGGCGGCCGAGACGACGCGCTATGCGATCGAGATCCCGCGCCTCGGCAGTCTGATCCTGACCCACAGCCTGGATGGGCAGTTCCCCGGCCTCTCGGAGTTTCCCGCCGCGGATCGCCCGAACGCGACAATCGTGTTCTGGAGCTTCCGCATCATGGTCGGACTCGGCATGCTGATGCTGCTGCTCGGCCTCTGGGCCATCTGGGCGCGCTGGCGAAAGCGCCTCTACAACTCGCGCCCCCTGCTCCGCCTAGCGCTGTGGATGGGCCCGTCGGGCCTCATCGCCATCCTGGCCGGCTGGTTCACGACAGAGATCGGTCGCCAGCCCTGGGTCGTGTACGGTGTGATGCGCACGGAACACGCCGTGTCGAACCACTCGGCCTTGGCGCTCTCGACGACCCTCATCCTCTTCCTGGTCATATACGTCATCGTCTTCGGGACCGGGGTCAGCTACATGCTACGGCTCGTTGGCCGAGGGCCGGAGGCGCATCGCGAACCCGAAGACGCGACCGGGGATGCGGGCCGTCGCCCGGCTCGCCCGCTCTCCGCCCTGACGGATGCCAGGGTGCCCGCACCGGACCTCTCGACGGATCGGAGGGGCTGAGCCATGGGCATCGATCTTCCACTCATCTGGGCCATCATCATCGGCTTCGGCCTGATGATGTATGTCATCATGGATGGTTTCGATCTCGGGATCGGAATCCTGTTTCCCCTCGTCCGGAACCGCGGCGACCGCGACACCATGGTCAATACCGTGGCCCCCGTCTGGGATGGCAACGAGACCTGGCTGGTGTTCGGCGGCGCAGCACTCTACGCCGCCTTCCCGCTCGCCTACGCCGTGGTGCTGAGCGCGCTCTATCTGCCGCTCGTGCTCATGCTGGCCGGGCTGATCTGGCGCGGCGTCGCCTTCGAATTCCGCTTCAAGGCCGCGGAGGCGCACAAGCCCTTCTGGGACAAGGCCTTCGCCTGGGGCTCCTATATCGCGACCTTCTTCCAGGGCGTGGCGCTCGGGGCCTTCATCAACGGCTTCCCGGTCGCCGACCGCAGCTACGCCGGCGGTGCGCTCGACTGGCTGACCCCCTTCAGCTTCTTTACGGGGCTCGGGCTCATCGCCGCCTATGCCCTGCTGGGCAGCACCTGGCTCATCATGAAGACGGAGGGTGATCTGCAGCGGCGCATGATCGCGCTCGCCCGGCCAGCCACGTTGGCGTTGCTCGCCGCGATGGCGGTGGTCAGCCTGTGGACGCCGCTTGCGCATCCGGACGTCGCGGCGCGCTGGTTCTCGCTGCCCAATCTGGTCTTCTTCAGCCCGGTGCCGCTCCTCGTCCTGCTCGCCGCCTGGCTGCTGCTCCGCGCGCTCGCGCGGGGCGCGCAGGCCACGCCCTTCGCGCTGGCGCTGTTCCTGCTGTTCCTGGGCTATAGTGGGCTCGCCATCAGCCTCTGGCCAAACCTCATCCCACCGGCGATCTCGATCTGGGACGCGGCCGGCCCGTCCCAGGCGCTGGGGTTCACCCTGGTCGGCACCCTGTTCATCATCCCCTTCATCCTCGCCTACACTGCATGGTCCTACTACGTTTTCCGCGGAAAGGTCCGCGCCGGGGAGGGTTACCATTGACCTGGTCCGCCACCCGCGCGCGACTGCGGCTGCAGCAGGTCGGCTGGCTGATCGCAATCTGGACCGCAAGCGTGGCGGCGCTGGCGCTCGCGGCAATCATCTTTCGTGGAATCATGGCGGCGGCCGGGTTGACGACCTGACGGGGACGCAATGCCGGGCGCGTCAACGATCAGTCCAACGCAGTCTGGCCGCGCCCTGCAATCCGCTGTGGGACGGCCTTCTCGCGCTTCGAGAGGTTTCCCTGGATCGCGGCACCAAGCGCACGCCACCGAGGCGCCGATGCAGCGGCCGGGCGCGGTTTCTGGTCTCACCGAGCGCTGCCGCTGAGCCGATGTTTCGCCGCCCTTCCGCTTGCGGCCAAGCCGGCTCGGTCAGCTTCGCGCCCACGGCAACCGGGGCTGGACAGCGCTCGAACCATGCGCAGCCGGCGCTTGCTCATCCTCGCGCGGCGAGCTCCTCCGACATGAACTCAATAGGGCGCTGCATCTTCGCCCCGATGCCTGGGAGACACTGTGTCGGCGTCGTCGACCCAGAGGGGGGGCGGCCGAACTCCAACCTTCAGACTGCCACCGCATAGGCCGGTTGGCGGAAATCCGCCCCGGCGCGCAGGAAGCCGGTGCGGCTGTCGAGGAGGATCGCCTCGACCGAGCAATTGCGGCGCGTATAGGCCGGCCAGAGCTCAACATCGTGGCCGCGGTGCAACAGGTCCTCGAGCACGGGCTGCGGGAAGCGGTCCTCGAGATTCAGCCGGCCCGGCAGATGCGTGTAGGGCGCGAAGGAGTTCGGGAAGCTGAAGCTCGCGAAGCGCGGCGCCTCGATCGCTTCCTGGATGTCCATGCCGAAATGGAAGGCGTTCAGGAAGACCTGCAGCATCGCCTGCACCTGCACGTCGCCGCCTGGCGCGCCGAAGGGCATCACCGAGCCGTCGTCGCGCACCGCCATGGCCGGGTTCGGCGTCAGCCGTGGCCGCTTGCCCGGCGCGATGCCCGAGGGATGCCGCGGATCGGGCCGCGACTGCGTGCCGCGCGCGGACGGCACGATGCCGAGGCCCGGGATCACAGGCGAGCGCCAGGACCCGTCCGATGGCGTCGCCGAGAAGGCATTGCCCCAGCGATCGACGGCGCAGCAATACGAGGTATCCGGCTCGATCGTCGCCTCGCTGCCGCCCTTCTCGGGCATCGGCGGCATGTTGGACGGATAGCCGCCGAGCGGCGGCGGCATGTCCGGCATTGCATGCGCCATGTCGATGGCACCGACCCGCGTGGCGATATGTGCCGGCGAGAGAAGCTGCTCCAGCCCCACATCGACGAAGAGCGGGTCGCCGTAGCGGTATTCGCGGTCGGAGCAGGCCGCCTTCATGATCTCGGCGATCAGGTGGATGTAGTCGGCGCTGTTGTGCGCCAGACCCGCCAGGCCGCCGGACTGCTCGACCATCAGCAAAGCCTGGGCAAGCATCGGGCCCTGGCACCAGGGGCCGCAGGTATAGACGTCGAAATCCCGCCAGCGGATGCGCACGGGATCCTCGTAGCGGCTGTGGAAGTTCGCGAGATCCTCGCGGGTGAGATAGCCGCCCTCCTTGGCGTGGTAGTCGGCGATGCGCGCGGCGATGTCGCCATTGTAGAAGGCGGCGCGGGCGGCCTGGAGCCCGGCGACGCGGCCCTTGCGCGCCGCGGCGCGCTCCTCGTCCACCATGTATTGCAGCGTGCCGGCGAGGTCGGTCTGGAGAAAGCGGTCGCCGACATTGGGCGGCTTGCCGCCGGGCAGGAAGATTGCCGCGTTGGACGGCCAGCTCCGATAGCCTTCCTCGTAGAGTCGGATCTGCCCGGCCATGTACTCGAACACCGAGAAGCCTTCGCGCGCATAGCGGATCGCCGCCGCCGCGACCTCGCCGAAGGACATGGTGCCGTAGTCGGTCAGCGCCGTGATCCAGGCATCGGGTGCCGCGGGCACCACGGTGCGCAGCAGGCCGAGCGGCATCTTGCCGCCATACTCGCGCATGAAAATGTCGGCCGGGATGTTCTTCGGCCAGTGGCCGAGGCCGGCGATGGTCACCACCTTGCCCTGGCCGGTGCGGATCATGATCGGCGCCACGCCGGCGATGTTCACCTCGTCCGGATGCAGCACCGCGAGCGCCATGCCGGCGCAGCATCCGGCATCGATGGCGTTGCCACCGGCCTCGAGGATCGAGAACCCGGCCAGCGCGGCCAGATAGTGGCCGGCCGAGACCGCATGGCGGCTGCCGTAGAGCGTGGGACGCATCGACTTCATGGCGGGACCTTCCTCAGGGCGTGACGGGCGGCGTGTCCGGCGGCTTCACATTCACCCAGAGCACGCGGGTGACGCTGCCGGTGGGGTTGGAGAAACGGTGCGGCGTGGTGCTGACGAAGCGGAAGCTGTCGCCCTCGTTCAGCAGGTGGTCGGTGCCGTCGATGGTCAGCAGCAGCCGGCCCTGGAGCACCAGCCCGGCCTCCTCGCCGGCATGGACGTAGGGCGCATCCCCGGCGCGGCCATGCGGTTCGATGGTGACCATGTAGAGGAACAGGGCGCTGCCCGTCGGCGGCGTCAGCAACTGCTTCAGCACGCCGTCGAAGAAGGCGATGTCGCGCCGGTCCTCCAGGCGCACGATCGGCGAGTCCGCCGCTGGATCCGACACCGTCCGCCCGGTATCCACCAGCACATTGAAATCGGTGCCGAGCGCCGCCGAGATGCGCATCAGGTCGCGCACCGAAGGGGAGGAAAGGCCGCGTTCGACCTGACTGATGAAGCCGATCGACAGCCCGGTCTGCTGTGCCAGCGTCTGCAGGGACAGGGCACGCTGCTGCCGCAGCAGCCGCACCCGCAGTCCGATGGACAGATCGACCGGATCCGGCGGCCGGGTCGTCGCGACGGGCCGGGCCGCCTGGCGTTTGCTCTGCTGTGCCACGAAGTCCTCCCGATCCTGCCGGCAGCCCCTCAGGCTGCGCCGCCGCCCGGCTTCTCGTCCGATTCGGCGCTGAAGAAAAGCTGCAACCCGACGGTGCGCTGCAGGATGATCACCAGCAGCACTGCCGCGAGGACCAGGAAGGTCGCGATCGCCGCGACCACGGGATCGGTGCTCTGCTCGACATGGTGGAAGATCTCGATGGGCAGGGTGGTGATCTGGGGGGAGACTAGGAACAGGGTCACCGTCACCTCGTCGAAGGACAGGATGAAGGTGAAGAGCAGCGCCGACACCATGCCCGGCCGCAGCAGCGGCAGGGTCACGCGCAGGAACGTCTCCTGCCGCGTCGCGCCGAGGTTCATCGCCGCCTCCGCCATGGCCGGCTCCAGCTTGCCCAGCGCCACCGAGATCGGGCGATAGGCGAAAGGCCCGGCGAGGATGACATGCGCGACGCAGATGCCAAGGAAGGTGCCGTCGAGTAGGTCGATGCCATTCATCATGCCGTAGAGCGCGATGCCCAGCGCCGCATGCGGGAAGATCAGCGGGGCGAGGATCAGCGTCTCGCAGATGCCGCGCAGCCGCGCCGGCGCGGCATCGAGCGCGAGGGCCGCGAGGACGGCGAAGGTGCAGGACACCAGCGCAGCGACGGCGGCGATGGCGGCGCTTATGCCGAACACCCTCATCCAGTCGGGGCTGGTGAGGAATTCGCGATACCAGACCAGCGAGAAGCCGGTCGGCGGGAAGCTGAGGAAGCGGTCGGGCGAGAAGGAGACGATGGCCACGATCACCAGCGGCAGCGGCAGGACCAGCAGCAGCGTCACGTTCAGGGTGCGCCAAAGCCCGAGGCGCAGGGCCATGCCGGTCATATCCGGCTGATCCTGCCGCGCAGCCAGGCCTCGGCGATCTGGATGGGCGTGATGGCGATCAGGGAGGTAACGACGAGGATCAGCGCCAGCGCCGCGGCGCGCGGGAAGTCGTAGAGCGCGAAGATCTCCTGGAAGATCTGCGTGCCGATCACCCGGTCGCGCAGGCCGCCGAGCAGCAGCGGCGTCACGATCGCGCCGGCGGAGATGAGATAGACCAGCGCGCAACCCGACAGCGCCCCAGGGGCCGACAGCGGCAGGGTGACGCGGAAGAAGGTCTCGACCGGACCGGCGCCGAGACTCATCCCCGCCTCGGTCAGCCGCCGGTCGATCTGCATCATCACCGACAGGATGGAGATGACCATGAAGGGCAGCAGCACATGTGCAAGGCCGAGCACCAAGGCGAAGGGTGTGAAGATGATCTGGATCGGCTCGCTGGTCAGGCCGATGCCCATCAGGATCTGGTTGATGACACCGCGATTGCCCAGCAGCACGACCCAGCCGAAGGTGCGGATGACGAGGCTGGTCAGCCAGGGCGAGATGACCAGGATCAGCATCAGGTCGCGATGGCGCGACCGGGCGATAAAGGTCGCGAGCGGATAGGCGGTGACCAGGCAGATCAGTGTCACCATGGTCGCCACCCACAGCGTGCGCCAGATGGCGAGGCGCGTTGCATGCGAGTTGAGCAGGTCATGATACAGCGCGAGTGAGGCGCCGCCGCCAGCATCGGTGAACGAGGCGATCATCAGCCCGAGCAGCGAGAAGAGGAAGGCGCCGATCGCCAAGGCCTTCGGCAGGGCGAGCAGCAGCCGCGCCGCCGGCGACAGCGCCAAGCCGGTGCCGGAGATGATCGCCGCCATCAGGCCGCGCCCGGCAGGATCGCCGCGGAGGCGAGGTCGAAGCCGAGCCGGACGGGCGCGCCGACGGCAAGGCCCGCAGGCGCGCGTTCCGCCGGCATGGCGGCACGGATCGGCTGGACGCAACCCGGGATCTCCGCCAGCAGTCGCAGGGTCATGCCGCCGAATTCGAGATCGGCGACCTTCGCGGCCACGCCCGAAGGGTCGTCCGCCGGCAGCAGGACGACATTCTCCGGCCGCAGCGAGACTAGGCCCGTCATCGGCACCTCCTGCGCCGCCGGCATCGTGATGCCGCCGAGATTGGCCAGCACCGCGCGGCCATCCTGGCGCTGCAGCTCGATGATGTTGGTCTCGCCCACGAATTCGGCGACGAAGCGGGTGGCCGGGTTGCGATAGACGGCCTCGGGCGCACCGACCTGGTCGATCTGGCCGTTGCGAAACACCGCGACGCGGTCGGACATGGCCAGTGCTTCCTCCTGGTCGTGGGTGACGAAGACGAAGGTGGTGCCGGTGCGCCGTTGCAGGCGCTTGAGCTCACCCTGCAACTGCCGCCGCAGTTTCAGGTCCAGGGCGGAGAGCGGCTCGTCCAGCAGCAGCACGTCGGGCTGCATGATCAGCGCGCGCGCCAGGGCGACACGCTGGCGCTGGCCGCCGGAGAGCTGGTGCACGCGTCGATCGCCGAAACCCTGGAGTTCGACCAGCGCCAGCACGTCCTCGATCTTGCGCTTCGCGACGGCCGCGGCTTCGCGCCGCACCGCGAGACCGAAACCGACATTGCTCGCCACCGACAGATGCGGGAACAGCGCCAGGTTCTGGAACACGATGCCGACCGGTCGGCGGAAGGCCGGCAGATGGGTGATCGGCTTGCCGCCGATCAGTACCTCGCCGGCGTTGGGTGTCTCGAAGCCGGCGATGATGCGCAGCAGCGTCGTCTTCCCGCAGCCCGACGGGCCGAGGAAGCTGACGAACTCGCCATGGCCGATGTCGAGGGAAACGCCGCGCAGCGCCTGGACCCGGCCGAAGCTCTTGCTGACGCCGCGCACGGTGAGGGCGGATTCTGTCACGGTCGCTCCCAGAGGATGTTGGCGGTGGACAGCAGCGCATCCATGTCGTCCTGCAGCAGTAGGCGCTCGGCCAGCAGCACCTCGCAGGCGGCGCGCAGCCGCGCGATCCAGGCCTCGCGCGAGGCGTAGCGGGCGTTGAGCGGCCGGCGGGAATCGCCCAGCGTCGCCTCGCGCGGGAAAGGCAGGCAGGAACCGGCGATGCTGTAGAGCGCACCCTCCGCGAAGCCGGCGCGGCGCAGGTTCCAGCCGGTCCAGGTGGCGAGCGCGGCCTCGATCAGCGGATGCCGCCAACCGCCCAGCGCATTGCCGTCGGCATCGGCGGCAGCGACGAAGACGGGATAGGCAGGCCCCTCGCGCGGCGGCTGCTCACTGTGGTCCATCAGGCGCAATTCGTTGACCCGCGCCGGAAAGGCAGCGCCGGGGATGGAAGGGAAGGCCGCGCGGGCGGCGTCGATACCCTGCCAGCCGCTTGCGGCGTGGCTCGGGAAGCGGCTCGGTGGCGGCGGGCGACCATGTTCCACCCAATCGCGGAGCGCGGGCAGCAGGGCGCGCACCAGCGCGCCATAGTGCAGCCTGTTGACCGGATGCCGCACGACGCGCGGATCGGGCGCCTCGTAGCTGCCATGCGGCAGGCCGCTCGCGAGGTAGAGCCGCACCGTCTCCGGCATGGCGATGTCGCGGCCCCGCGTATCCGTCGCGACGAGCGAGGCGCGCGCAGACCACACCTCGGAATCGGTGTCGACATGCATCAGCTTCGGCACGACGCCGGCGGCTTCCGCGCGCGCGAGGATCCCGTCGCGCCGGCCGCTGATCGGATCATCGAGCGTCGGGTAGCTGAAAGGGAATTGGTCATCGCCATAGGCATGGTCTTCATGCTGGCGGGAGTAGCGGCCAGGCTGCGCGAAGCCCTGCAGCACGTCCGAGCGCCGCGACCCGGCGATGACCGGCATCATTGCGTCGAAGACGCGGCGACCTTGCAGATCCTCGTTGAAGCCCTTGTGCAGGAATTCGCGGATGACTCGCCCGCTCTGCGACAGGCCGAAGCAAAGCGTGTGGCGGATGCTGCCGGCCAGCGGGTTCTCCGGCCCGGCATCGTTCCGCAGGAACGAGACGACGTCTCGGATCGCTGCCATCCCCAGGCCCATCACGGCGCTCTCGCGCGCCGTGTAGATGAATTCGAAGATGGCACCGCGATCGAGGCCATCCGGCCGGGTGATCTCGATGTGGCGGTCGTCGCGGTAACGGAAGGCGAGGCCCGGCGGCGCGCCACGCGGATCGCGTTCCTGCTGCCGCGCCGTCAGGCTCGCCTCGGCCGGATCGAGGCTCGCCGCCGGCCACGTCAGGCGGGCGATGAAGCGTCTGTCGTCGAGTTCCTCGGTCATCTCGGCGCGCACGCTGCCGGGCGCGTCGACGATGAATTCTTCCCGCACGCGGCGGGTCTCGGCGACCAGGGGAAGGCGCGCGGTCATGCGGCCCTGGCCGGGCAGCACATCGCCCTGCCAGCCGCACCAGGCGATGCAATAGCC
>Ga0075012_10002405_pt1 | contig 18447 bp, 25 predicted proteins | sample All_14_2_FD_71474 | JGI IMG/M metagenome (GOLD analysis project Ga0075012, IMG submission 71474) | Freshwater microbial communities in response to fracking from Pennsylvania, USA - Allegheny Zone_MetaG_DW_15 | ecosystem: Environmental > Aquatic > Deep subsurface > Groundwater > Drilled... | reverse complement strand
CGGGCGATTTTACATTGGAGGATCTGGGCTTCATCTTCGTTCCTTCGTCACTACGACGAAGCCCAGATCCTCCTTAAATCACAACCTCAAATCTGTGCCATTGGTGCCGACGGCGGACAGCGCAGGCCTTCCGCGTTGACGCCAACCGCTTTGGCCACAAGGTCTACCAAATCCTGTCCGACTATCAGGAACGCAAGCAGACGGCCAAAGACGCCGGCGCCAGGCTCGCAGGTTTCGAAGGTATCGGCGATGGCTGGATGCGCCTCATGACCTTCAATATGGCCTCGGCCACGCCAAGCATCGCCGTTCGCACCTATTCGACCTTCTACAGGAAGGACAGTCTCCACACACTATCCTATGCAGCGTGGTACAGGGTTGGTGAGAAGCCCGAGATGACCGACGAGGCCTTCATGCGGGAGGATGCCTTCACGATTCCTCTCGATGATTTCCGATCACGCTTTGACCAAGATTTGAAACAATCGTGGAACGCAAAATCTCCTTGAACCACTGCTCAGCGGCAATCAACACATCCGGATCAAATCGTTGAAACAGTTATTTTCCGCATTCAGTTTGCGCCGAAGCGTCCTCCTGCTGAGGGCCATTTGCGCGACCACATCCTCCAAGCTGGGGAGAGCGCCGGCAGACTGCGCCAATATCTCGGTTACCTGCTACGACATGTTGACCTGGCGCAAACGCTAACGTTGCGCTTCGGCACATTGATCCAAGCATAACGCGAGCAAGCTCGGTCAGATGGCAGGATTGGAATATCCCGGTCGGCTATGACACCTGTGAGTGTGAACAGTCTGCATCGAACTGAACGCTTTTGGCATCAAAGGCCTCAAAACCCGTCAAGTTGCCGTTCGGCGGAAACGGCAGAGAAATCCGCGATATCCGTGGAGCGGCCGGGCCCAGTTCGACGGTTAGCGCCCGAAAGCTCCCGATCGGAGTAAGTAGGCTTTCAGCATCCTCGTCTTCATCTCTCGGGAAACTCCTTTTCCTGCCTCATGCATGGCTAGCGTATCATCAGCCGACCAGCCCCGATCCGATATTTGATGCTGCTGCGTGCGTATCGGCGGACGATGATGCGATATGCGCATCCGCCAGGATGCGGACGACCTTGCAAAGGTTCATGTCGGTAGCCGGAACCGTCAACGCCCCGGATTGATGCGCGTGCAACGCCATACCGGAGGCTGGCCCCATTTCGGCTCACCCGAGAGCTCAGTCCCTGGGAAGGCGAAACCCGTGCTGGCGGGCGGGCTGCTCCATGGCATCGAGCATCCGTTCGATCCGCGTGCGGGCCATGTCGGTAAGCAGGACATGGATCCGGCGCCCGTCACGGAGATCGGGCGTACGGATCACGAGACGCGCCCGTTCCATCGTGCGGATGGCGCGTAGCGCGGTCGTCGGCGGCACATTGGCAGCGAGGCCAAGGCTCGAGAGTGAAAGCGGATAGTTGCAGGAGCTGGCCACATAGAGCTCGAGAAGCATATCCCAAACCGGATCGGCGCAGAGCGAGAAACCGACATATTGACCGGCCAGCACACGGTCCTGCTGGAGACGCGCGCACCGGGCCAGACGCCGCACATGCGGATCGGGGCCGGCGGCCGTCATGCGCCGGCGCAGCCGGCGCATAGGACGTGACGGCATGCGCGCGCGCCCTGGATCAAGACAAGCTGCTCCCGATGACGGCTGTTCAAAGCCCGCGGCGATGATCGAGCATGATCCCGAGCGCCATGACGACGATGAGCGGGATGGTCCACATCGTCTGCAGCGCCTGGTAAACCATGGGCGATACATGCGGCGACACGAAGCGCGCGAGATGAAACAGGGTTGCCACCAGCTGGAAGGACGCCGCCCAGATCGGCCAGTAGCGCGGCGACCAGAGGGCCAGCGCGATGAAAGCCAGCGAACAGGCGACATCCACCCAGAAGACAAGGAAAGGCGCATCGGTCCAGCGGGGGTTGGCCCAGGCTGCCGCAAGGCTTGCGCCGGACCCGGTCAGCATGATTGCGCAGCCCCACTGGCCCGACCGCCCGCCACTGAACGCCGCCAGCGCACAGCAGGAGAGCAACAGGAGCCAGTAGAGCCACAGGAAAATCACATGCCGAAGGGATCATGGCGCGGTCCCGGGGTCAACCTCAACCCACTGCCGCGAGATTTCCGGTCGTCAAGGGACCAGGAAGACATCCCATGTCGATGACCTCGAGATTGCTGCGCCCTTTGATACCGGCCATCTGACGGTGCGCGCGTACGATCCGGCTGCGGCCCGCGACAAAGGTCGAGATGCCTTCCGTGACGGCCTCGAGCGCCTTCTGGCCCTCAGCGGCGGCAATGTGCGATTCGCACGCGATCTCAAGCATGTCGGTCGTGAGGCGGGTAATTTCGATAAGCGCCTGGTCGACAGCGGCATGCGCGCGGTGGATATCGGCCGCAAGCTTGCGGGCAGACGTGACTTTGACGATATGCATGAAACCTCCTTCGCACCGGAGTTCCGGCACGGTGTGCATCGTGAAAATGTGGGGGAGGCGCTCCTAGCTCAGGAGCTTGAGGGCGCCCATCTCTAGCAGGATTATCGCCACGATGAGAGTCACGGAAAGCAGTGATATTCTCATGATCGCGCCGACACGCTGGGGAATGGTCAGTGCATTGCTTCTGCCTCCTATCAGGAAGCCTGGCCTGCGTCCGCCGCTACCCGACATGACGTCATTCGACGACTTTGCGCTTGGCAAATCCGCTAGCGCGTCAGCATTGTCAAAGGCCAGACCATTGGGGTCCGGCCCTTTTGAAACCACATCGCCACATGCTGCGGCAACTGCCTCTGATTTATATATAAACTGCTTATACCGCGGGTCGGTTTCCAATGATTTCAGCTTCTTGGCTGCCTGCCGCCGATTTTGAACACCAAGGGCGACAGACGCAAGATAGAGATACCGGTCTACAGTATTGTGGGAGAGCCCGAGCTCAGCTGCGATTTCCTTGGAATTCAGGCCTTCCTGGACAAGGCGGAGGCAGGCCAGTTGCCGGTCAGTCAGATTTTCCCAGTTCTCGCTCAACGGCTCGCTCCCGCGCGCCTCTCCCTGCCACATCCCTTACCGGCCCATAAACATCGCCCATGCTGGTCTGTCGCGCAAGATCATATGGGACGGGCGGGCCATCCATGGGGCAGCGCTCCCTCTCCTCAAGCATGCCGGGACCTAGCCCGGCCGTGCAGACAGGGCATGGGACCATAAGCTTTGGGACGGCGTTGCGTTCCACCGCCGCATCGGCATAGGAACGCCATCCGGGCAGCTACGATCCGGTTCTCGCCTCGCCTCGCAGTTTCAGCAGGCGCCTGCCCTCCCCGCTGCGCCCGGCGCATGATGGCAGCATGTCCGTGGCAGTTGGACAATCAGGATCAGCTTCATGTGCGCATTGAGCAGCGAGGGCAAAACGCGGCATCCACCAGACTGCGACGGCAGGTCAGGACATGTTCCGTCTGCGACGGTCGACCGGATTCCGTCAGGCTGATCTGGCCGGCTAACGAACGGCGGCCGGCCGCGGATTGCATCGGTTTTCCGGCCGAGCACTGGCGCGACGCCACCGCCTATGCGGCGCTCAGATCATGCGCCCGTTCCCGTTTCGCATGGGAATGGCTCCGGCGCACCCCCGTCTATCGTAAAGCCTGGTCCGAAAACGCATCCGCCATGGCCTCCACCTTTGGCCTTTGCCGGCTGGAAGACCCTGCGCTGGGCGCGGCAGCACGACCGATCTGGCGCAAGGATGTGCTCGAAGATGTTCTGGTGGCCTCAGCCGTGACCGCCAGATGCGACGATCCTTTCGACCTGAGGACAGTTGCGCATCTTGCAACGCTATCCTTCAGCGACGACGGCGAACATCTCCTCCTCTCCGACGGTAGACGCGAACTGCGCGTGGATATTACGCGGGGAACCCTGACGAACGGCCCGGTCGACCTGCGCTGGAGCCTCAGCGGATCATGCCATCTTGGACCGACCCTGGATGCCCTCTCCGCGTTCGCAGGTCTGGCGCGCCAACGCTCCATGCCCCGGATGCAAACTATATCGCGCGCCGCGCGCTGGGCCATGGTACTGCGCGCACATGACGCCGTTGCGGTGGGCGCCTCACAGCATGACCTTGCAAAGATGCTGTATGGTCATCTGGTCAGCCCCAAGCGCTGGCGCATTGAAACGCCTGAAGCGCGCTCGCGCGTGCAGCGTCTCGTATCGCAGGCGAAGGTCATGATCAGCGGAGGCTGGCGGGAATTTCTCCGCTCGCACCGACCGACGTCCGCCGAGGGGGGAGCGGGATATCCTTGCAGCCGGGAAATGTGGCTTGGGGAAAAACGCACGCCCCTGCTTCACATAAGTCGGATCTCGCCGAACAGCTGTGATGCAGCGCTCGAATAACGCTTGAGGCGCAGCACATGTCTGCGCGCTGATGATATGCCCGAGGCGTTAGACGTCGTACCAGTCCAGCGCCCGACCGCCGGTCTTGCTCCCTTTCGACCGCAAGGCCCGGCGCGCCAGGCTGGCGACGGCAATATAGGCCATCATGCCGGGCATCAGGGGAAAAAAGACCCAGTCGGGCAGCCTGCGGCGCGGTTCATTACCCATCTGCGCAGAGCTATCATCACGTTCGCCAGGGGAAAAGACGCCTGCCGCGACAGCAGCAGGCTTTGATCGCACCCAATGGTGCATGCACCGAAAAATGCGCCTTGCTTTCGCCACGGGGATGATCCCTGAAGCCGCGTGCGCGGTCATATTGCTTCAGGATGCATCGTCCGGCCCGATCCAGTGGCCAACAGTGCATCAACTCATATTCAGCGCTATGAGGAGACCGATCGCCACGAGGAAGGTCGTCGCCGCCGACGCAAACCCGATCGCAGGCAGCCAGTCGGCATGATGCCCTGCCTTTACCCCGGACACCATGCGGCTGCGCCTGAGCGCGAACCACAGGAACAGGCACCAGGCGAACTGCGCGGCGACAAGAAGTATCATGAAATTTTGCAAGTTAGTACCGTTCGGCGAACGCTATTGATAAGATCGGATATGATGACCGGTGCATGCATGTGGACTAGCTGTTCTCCAGCCTCGAAATCACCTCGTCCACGCTTCCCGAGACAATGACATAATTGCCCTTCTCGAAATAGACGATGCTTGAGATGTCGCTCTTCTGATAGGCGATGACATAGGTTACATTGTCCGCATTGATGGCGACAATCTGGCCGTCCGTCGATTTCAGTCTGACATATCCGTTCATATGTTCGCCTTAGCGGGGCGGATAGGCTTTGAAAATCTCCGGCAAACATACCGGCCATCAAACGGCAATCCATGGCGCCGGCCACGTGTGGGGTGGAAGCTGCAGATATTGTCAGGCGCACCAATATCTGCTGACATTGGGCCTGGTAACGCGCAGCTGGAAGAGGCCCGCTTTGTCGATGTTCAACACGGGATCTGATCGCAGCCCTTGTGGTGCTTTGTATCTTCGGTCGCGCAGGGCACCGCGCCCAAGGGCCGCGCGGACTGTAGCCATCGCCCGTGACATGACAGCCGTGTACGCTGGCTGAGATGGCGGAGGTCATCAACCTGCGACAGGCTCGCAAAGCCAGGGCACGTATAGAGGCCGAAAAAAAGGCGGCCGCCAATCGCGTGAAATTCGGGCGCACCAGGGCGGAGAAGGCAGAGCAGCAGCGTGTCGCCGCCAGGCTGGCTGGCGACATCGAGGGTGCAAAGCGCGACCGCCCGGATAGCGACGGCTAGTTCCATGCCCTTGACACCGGATGAAACGATGTGGGGCGCGGCAACGATGCTGCTTGAGCGCCATGGCGCCGATGCACCGCGAAAAGTGGCAGAACGCGTTGGTGCACTGGCGCTCGAGGGCGATGCGATGGGTGTGGCCATATGGACGAAGATCGCCCACTGCATGAACGACATCATCACCGCGCGGCCGCATTGAAGGGGCCGAATCACGGCTTTCTGCGCAGGGACCAGATCAGCGACGACATGCCTGAAAAAAGCGCTCCAAGCGCGACCACCCATCCTGCATCGATACTGAGCATGTCCCATCTCCTTCGACGCGCAAGTATCGCATATGCCCGCCTGTAGGAAAGAACATATTGAGAACATTTGAGGTTCGATTGCATCGTGGCGAAGAGCCACGCATTCTAGGCCAGTGCGCTCCAGTGATATGCCAGCGATCGAGAACGTGCCTTGTTGGCATCGCGGCTCGCCACCGATACGCTGTTGATGACCATCTGAAACGTCTTGCAGATGTTCGCCCCGGTAGCCTCAGCAGTAGCGGGATCCGGCTTGGGCAGCGTATGTCGGCGAGCCGATGGATCGGCCTCGAAAAGTCGATTAACGTGAACGCCATGAGCCAGTATGATTCTGAAGAACCCATACCGGAAGCCGTAATCCACGAGATGGCGCGCCTCATCATTGCGGCGACGATCGCCGTCCAGCAGAAGCATTATGGCGTTCACACACCGATCAGCGCCCCACGGGCTATTTCGGGCATGGGATATGCTGCCGCCATCCTTGTCGAGGGCGACCCCAAGCTCGACACCCAGGAAAAGATATCTGACGCCATAAGCCGGATAAGCGCCGAGATGCATCGCGCCGCCCTTGCATTGCGCGCGCAGTCCACAAGCCAGGGCTTACATGTCCTGGACTGGATTGGCACAAAGCCGCCAAAGACCAATTGAACCTTTTGGCAGCGGCGTCACTTTCGCCACATGCAAACAATGCTCTGTGCCCCGCGTCGCCAGATCGGGCAGAGCTCTCCTGGAAGCACAGACCAGAATCTGGTGCAAACATTTCGTCCGCTTTCTGCTCACCTCTGTTCGGCCGATTGTTTCCGGAGTGTCGCCTGTGTCTCCTGTACGCGCTTGCCTGTACAAAGACTATTTCAAAGCGCTCTAGCCGGTGCTGCAAGGGAACCCGCTGGTCGGGATCCTGATGCAAGTGATCTTTGGCGAGACGTTGGCCGCAAGCGGCAGAACGCGGACACCCCGCCCGCAAAAAGACTCCACAATCGACATTGTTCACGTCTATTCTGCGTCGAGGCAAAGGGGGAAATGCCGTGACGCCGCTGGACAGGGTGCACCTGCTCACCGAGCAGCAGAAGGCCTGCTTGCGTCTTGTGCTCAAGGGCATGGTGTCCAAGGAAATTGCGCAGGCTCTGGGCTTTACGCCAAGCACGGTCGATACCTACCTGACGTCCGCGATCAGCCGCCTGCAGGTCTCCAGCAGACGTGAGGCCGCGCGCGCCCTGGAATCGGCGGAGCAATCACAAGATTTCAGATCACAATCGGGGCCTATTGCCGAACTGGGGCATACTGCCAATGCTGATGCACAGAGGGGGATGGTTGATCCAGAAGTCCCGGCTGCGAACCATTCGACCAGGCAGCTTAAGGCATTTCTTGGCCTTCCTCCCATTGGAGGGCGGACGCATGATTATAATATTGTTCAGTCACTGTCCGCGATCTTTCGTATCGCCCTGCTTTCCGCGCTCGCGTTCATCGCCTGCGTGGTGATCCTGAAGATGGGCATCGAAGCCCTGCGTTGACTTGCATTTTGTGTCGCAACTCTATTTGGCGCCTCACGGGGCGCGGGAGATTTGTCATGACCAGCATCTCTGAAGCCGCCGGCCACGTGATCGCCCACGATATCGCAACGGCCTTTCACACCACCGACGCCGCGCTGCTCCATAATGCGCGCCTCACCAGCTCCGTTCTGGAAGGAACTCAATCCTCCAACCTGAACCCGCGGGCGAAGCAGAAGCTGCTTGAAGCCATCAGCGCCGGGTTCAGCCGCATGCTGGAAGGACGCATGGAGATGATCCGTGCGCATGGGCAGATGATCAGCATCCAGCGAAACAGCAATCTGGAAACTGTAGACTTCGGCTGCCTGGGCGCGCCTGCTTTCATGAACGACATGTCAAATGAAAGCGCACCCGCATATGCAGAGTCTGAACGCCATTAGACTGCAATCCGGAGACACCTTTCCTTGACCATGAAGCGCCACTGTGGTGCGCGTTGTCCCATGGTCGATCTTCTTTTCATTTGCATGCTGCTCGGAAGCTGCGGCTATGCTTTTCTTGCTGGCGGCAAGGAGGGACGATGGATATCGACCATGCTCGTTTTTGCCGCGTTTGGCAGCCTGCCTGCCTCGTGGATAGACTATGCCTGGCGCCAAACCCAGGTGCCGGTTCTCCTTCTCGATACCGTTCTGCTCGTTGCACTCGTCAGTGTAGCGCTGCGCTCCCGGCGCGGCTGGCCACTCTGGATGGCAGGATTTCACCTAATCAGCGTCGCAACGCATGTCGCGACGCTGATTGCGCCGGGATTGAGGCCGATCACCTATTTCGCGATGCAGGCCTTCTGGAGCTTGCCCGTTCTGATGGTGATGGTTGGCGGCATCATGCTCGATCGAAGGGCCTCGCCCTATGAAGCAGGACATTGCACTGCCTCTTAGGCAGCTGACCATTCACATTGAAGACGGCCGGCTTACGTCACGGAGCAAACAGGAGCTGATCCATTTGGCCGAGCGCTTCCTGGAACTCGCAGAAAGTATCCCGGAAGCGCCCGAGGTGCCGGCAACTGCACACGCCCTGATTTCAGGACACCTACGCGCCAGACGCGCACGCGAGAAGATATTCCCGCCTTCGCTATTTGGAGAACCGGCATGGGACCTGCTGCTCGACCTCTATCTGGCTCAGCGCGCACAGCGATCAATCAGCATAAGCAGCGCCTGCTCAGCTGCAGCCGTACCTGCGACCACGGCACTGCGATGGATCAATATGCTGGAGCAGTACGGACTGCTCGTCAGAAGCCGTGATCTGACGGATGGACGTCGCCACTTCCTCAATCTGTCGAGCCATGCTGCGCAAGCAATGAATGATTGGGCGAGGCATGTGGCCCCATAGAGTGATGACGATATAGTCCCGTACTTTTCGGCCAAGGTCAGCTCTCGGATTCGCCTGCCAGCACAAGCCGCTTTGCTTCCCTGTTCATGGCTATATCCATGCTAATGCAGCGTATCTGGGGGTGTTTTGGGGGGTATCTTCATAACAGAATCAAAATTAATGGCCAAAATAGGCCATAATTTATAGAGTCTTCGATTCCCCTCACCTCCACGCATTTCCGCTATTATTAGTGAACCCGTGGCGGGCCGGGCCTTGTCACGATGACCGCCCTACTGGCCGTTGGACGGAACCGATTGGCCGAAATCATTCGCGCGAAGCACGATCCGCATGACCGCCTCCGCGATTTCGGACGGATTGGACGTCTTGGCCGCAAAGCCGGGCACCTGAACCATCAGGCCGTCCAAACGGGCAAAACCAAAGCTCAGCGCTACGATGGATGCGATCAGTTCTTCAGCGTCCGCCCCCGGCGCGACAATATGCGTGAGCGTCTGGAAATAGGCGAATGCCACCGAAAATGGCGGCAGTTCCGCAAGCGGCGCAGCCAGATGGGGATCAAGCAGTTCCAGCCGCAGCAACTGGGATTCCGTCGTGGGAGCGGAGATTACCGAGCAGAACCAGCTGATCAGTTCACCGAATTCCCCGCGCGCATCGCCGCCCTCGATCCGCGGCGGAGAAATCCTGGAAATCCCCCATTCCACTGCCGCGCGATAGGCATCCAGCTTCGATGGAAAATGGTGATATAATGCTCCGATACTCAGGCCGGCGCCGGCTGCCAACTGCTTGGTGGTGACGCGTTCATAGCCGGCATCGGCAAACAAGGCGCCGGCACTTTCGAGCAGTTTGTCGTAACCGGCTGCCGGCCTTCTTCCCGTCACACGTCCTCCTCGGGCGCAAAGTGCATTTTGTCGGAACCGCAGAAGGAGCAGACCCATTCCTCCGGCAGGTCGGCAAACTTGGTGCCCGGCGGAATGCCTTCATCAGGCGCCCCCGCTTCCTCATCATAGATGTGACCGCATGCAAGACAAATCCATCGCATCGTCACACATCCCATTCGAGCGGCAGATAGCTTACCGCGTTTGCCCTGCCCGGCACAGCGATCGGCTTTTCGCCCTGCGGGATTCGAAACGCCGGGATCCGCTTCAGCCATTCCGCCAGGAAAACGCGCAATTCCGTCCGCGCAAGGAAAGCGCCGATGCACTGATGCGGCCCCTTGCCGAAAACAAGGCTGCGCTTGTCGGCGCGCGAAAAATCAACGGTTTGCGGATCGGGGTAGCGCCGGTCATCAATGCCCGCCAGCGACGTGGGCGTCAGCACCATGTCGCCTTCCTTCATGGCTACACCCTTAAGAACTGTATCCTTGACGACCAGCCGCGCTACGTTGGCGATCTGGTGTCGCCGCATCAGTTCCTCGACAGCTTGCGGAATCAGATCGGGGTTTTGCACCAGAACAGCCTGCTGTTCGGGTGATCGCGCAAGGTGCAGCATGATGAAACCCATCATTCCGGCAACCGTATCGAGGCCCCCCGCGAGCAAGAGGGATCCCATGCCCAATAGCTCAGGTTCGGTGAGCGGGCGACCTCCTTCGACTGTGCCCTGGAGCATGTAGCTCAGAATGTCCGCGCCAGGCTTTTCACGACGATCGGCAAACACGGTTGCCAGGTAGCGATAGGCAAGTTGAAACCCTTCAGCCTGCTCCTCATGCGTCTGGCCCCGAACGAGCTTTTCGGCATAGCCCAGCAACTCAAGACGATCGTCATCCGGCAAATCGACGAGGCCCAGAAAGATGCCGATCGGCATCGCGAGCGACAGCTCCGCCACAAATTCGCACGATCCTTTTTGCGCGACCTGATCGATCAACCGGATGGAAAGATCGCGCGCCTTGGTTTCCAGGTCGCCGATCGATTTTGGGGCGAAGAATGGCGCAAGCAGCTTGCGAAAATCGGTATGCAGCGGCGGATCATACATGATCGGCGGCGACGGGAATTGATGGGTGCCCTTGGGCACTGTCATCTGCTGGCTCGAAAAGACATCATAGTTTTCGAGCACATGAGAGATGTCCTCATGACGCGTCGTCACCCAGTGGCCGCCATGGCGAGGCGTGAAGAAGATATCCGGCCCGTCATGGAGTTTCGCCCACCATGCATACAGGTCCTCCTCCGCGTCCGCCTGCATAAAATCAAAATCTCTGACAAGTTCGTCGGGAACGTGGGCCGGAATCGGAAATATGGCATCATCTTTCATGGCATGGTCCTCTCTTCATAAAACAAACATACCGAGCGCTCGGTTTATGAGTCAAGTCGAGATTGCTACGCAAAAATCATCATCAATATTGTTTACAATATTCGATTGCCGCCCTAGTCCGGCCCAAAGGACGAGGGGATGTGAGAGGATGGATATGGATCCGCGATTGGGATCGGTAAGGCAGTTAGGTCTGGTAGTTCGAGATGCCCGATCAACCATGCTGCACTGGGCAAAGCATTTGCGTATCGGTCCCTTCTTCGTTGTCGAAGGCGCGACATTTGGCGATTATCGATATCGCGGTCGCCCCGGCCCGAGCCCGGTGTGCACATTGGGCTATGCGCAAGCGGGCGCCCTACAGATCGAAATCATCGAACAGACGAACGATGCGCCGAGCGGCTATCTCGATTTTCTCGCCAGCGGCCGGGAAGGATGCCAGCATCTTTCATCCTGGCAGGCATCGGAGGCCGAGTTCGAGGCCGTCTATGCCGATGCGCTGGCAAACGGCGCCGCGCTTCTCCATGAAGGTCTGGCTGGAAATGAACGCTTCGCCTATTTCGCGACCGACGGCGGCCGTGGGGACGCGTTGGCCTTTGAAATCGCAATGGGCGCACGTCCGGAACTCGCGCCGGTTCACGCAATGCTCCGCGAAGCCAGTGATGCATGGGACGGCAGCGATCCGATAAGGCCGATGGCAGGATGAGTGGCATATTGCTCGGCAAGGTAGCCCTCGTGACGGGCGGCGCGCGCGGCATCGGCAGCGCGATCGCGCGCAGCCTCGCGCAGGCCGCGGCAACGGTGGTGATCGCCGACCTTCACGGCGCTGAGGACACAGCAAGAACGTTGATCAACGAAGGGCTCTCTGCCGAAGCGTCTCGACTGGATGTGGCGGACGCAGATTCCATTCATTCTGTAGTGAACGAAGTGATCGATCGACACGGTCATATCGACATTCTTGTCAACGCGGCCGGCATGTTTCGCGCCGCACCACTGGCGGATGTTTCGATGCAGGACTGGCGCGACCTGTTCGATGTGAACGTGTTCGGCCTGGCCACCATGATTGCCGCCGTCTCGCCAGGTATGATTGCGCGCAAGCACGGCCGGATCATCAACCTTGCTTCAATCGGCGGCCGTCGTGCGGATGAGAAAACGCCGATCTATTCCGCCAGCAAGGCAGCCGTCATCAGCATCACCCAATCGGCAGCACTGGACTTGGTCCGCCATGGCATTGCCGTCAACGCGATTGCGCCCGGCCCTGTCCGAACGGCAATGTGGGACACGATAGACCGCGAGTTTTCCAATAATATTCTGGGGCAGGACAAGGGCGCGTTCACTGCACTTGCTGCACAGGCAACGCCCGCCGGACGCATAGCAGAACCGGAAGACATTGCATCCGTGGCCCTTTTTCTCGCCTCGAGCGCAAGCGGCCATGTCATCGGTCAGACCATCAATGTCGATGGCGGCGTGATGCTCAACTAGCCACCATCGGACGGATCGTCTTTGACGAGGGGATCATTCGGAAGCGGGCACACAAGCGACGCATGCCCATCCACACCCCCCTATCAAGCTGCTGTATCAGGGCACGAACGCATCGATAACGCGCGCATAACTTTCCTGCATGATGACCCGCGCCGTGTCAGCGTCGCGCTGCGCGATCGCCTCGGTCAGCTCCCCATGGCGACAAAGCGCGGCGACCAGCGTATCTGTGTCCATTGCCAGTGCCATCGCCCCGCTCAGATATTCGACATTCAGGCGACGCATCGCGAGATCGATATAGGGATTACCGCTCATCGCATTGCACTGCGCCTGATAGGCCAGTGCCGCGCGCATCATTTCCGCCCGATCGCGCCGATCCACAGCCGCCGTGATTGCGCGATTGCATTCACGCAGCGCAGCTATGTCCGCCGGAGAAAGCGATCGATTCATCAAGAGGTCAGCAGAGAGGAACTGTAGGGCACCCAACACCTGATGTACGTGCGCCGCCTCATCCCTACCGATACGGCGGATACGCGCACCACGATGCGGAATCAGCTCGACAAGACCGTCGCCGGAGAGAATGCGCAAAGCCTCCCTTACCGGCCCGCGTCCTACGCCGAGCTCTTCCGTAAGGTCCGCTTCGACCATGCGCTGGCCAGGCACCCAACGCCCGTCCCGTATCCCGTCGCGCAGGATCGCTACCACTGCCGCCACGGCAGTGAAGCCGCTTTTACCCCGCCCGGTCGGTCCCAAATCCTGCTGCACACCCACCTCCATATTAGGCCCGGCTTAGCAGCAATTTGAAGGAACGCACAATGTTCCGGACAATGATGTCATCATAATTGTTTACAATATCGCCAACAAACCTTATCCGGGACGCTCGCAACGCAGATTGCGGAACAGGAAACACCGGATGGTTTGGGAGGGGACTATGAAGAGCAATGTCATTGCGCGCGGAACGGCTTCAGGGGTAGCGCTGGCGCTTGCAATCGCCGCCATCCCCGCAATTGGGCAGACGTCGGACACCATCACCACAGCAGGCGGCGATGGCTTGGACGACATCATCGTCACGGCACAACGCCGCGGCGAAAATCTGCAAAGTACGCCACTCGCGATTACCGCGCTCACAGGTACAACGCTACGCCAGCAACAGATCACCGACGTCGCCGCGATTCAAAGTGTCGCACCGAGCGTGCAGATCGGCACCGGCTATGGCGGCGCACGCATCTCCATCCGCGGTATCGGCGCCAACAATGTCAGCCCTGGTGCGGAAACCCGTGTCGCCTATTATCTGGACGGCGCCTACATCAGCCGCCCCGAAGCAATCCTGGGTACATTCTTCGATATCAGCCGCATAGAGGTGCTGCGCGGGCCGCAGGGTACCCTTTATGGCCGCAATGCCATTGCCGGCACAATCAACGTCATTACAGCTGATCCGACCAGTGAACTTGACGGTTTCGTACAGGGCACAGTCGGAAACTACGGCCTGATACAGACCGAAGGCGCAGTCGGTGGCCCGCTGACGGATACGCTGTCGATCCGCGTCGCCGGCACGACGGCAGACCGCCATGGCTATGGCAAGAACCTGTTCAACGGCAAGACGCTGGACTCGCTGCATTCGCGTGGTGCGCGCGCCAAGCTGAAGTTCGAGCCCAGCAGCGATTTCTCCCTGATCCTGTCGGCAGACTATTTCACCCAGGAGGACAGCTTCGGTATCCTGCAATGGGTTCGTCCCCAGTATGAAGGACAGGATCCCCGCGAAGGCCTCACCTACCCGGACGCGATCTTCGGCTACGAGATTTCTGGAAACCTTCGCGATCAGAACGTCAACGTGCATCCACGCGAAAAGAAGGAAGTCTGGGGCACCGCGGCAACGGCACGCTGGAAGCTGAACGACAATTTCAGCCTGACCTCCATCACGGCATATCGCCGCACTGCTTTTGATCAGCAATGGGACAATGACGGCTCGCAGTTGAATATCGACAACTCGTACCAGCGCGTCCGGTCAAAACAGTTCAGCCAGGAACTGCAACTGTCAGGCGAGTTCGATCGCGCCCATTTCGTTGCCGGGCTTTACTATTTCAACGAAAATCAAGTCGGGCAGACGGCCGTACCACTCGACCGGCTGATTATCGGCTTGCCCGCGCAATACAGCCAGGGCCTCTATTATGACGGCCGCCTGAAGGCTGAGTCTTATGCTGCCTTCGGTCAGTTCACCTATAATTTCTTGCCCGAACTGAGTGTCGACCTCGGCCTGCGCTACAGCCACGAAAAGAAGGAAAAGATCAACGAACGGTACCAGTTCGACGTCGAGCGACCCTATGATCCGGCCAATCCCGTAATCCCGGGCACCATCATCCCCTATGATTCAGAATCACAAAGCTCCGTCGATCCCAAGATCACGGTCAATGTGAAGCCTGACAGCAAGACGCTGATTTATTTCACTTTCGCACGCGGCTTCAAGAGCGGCGGCTTCAACCTTGGCGGACTTCAGCCTCCGTTCGATGCGGAAAAGGTTTCGGACTTCGAGGGCGGTATCAAGGCCGACCTTCTGGACAACCACCTGCGCGTCAACCTGTCGGCATTCCATTATAAATATACCAACCTGCAAGTTACGGAGACGTTGGGCCAGATCCAAACAGTCAAAAATGCCGCAGCGGCAAAGCTGACCGGCGCGGAGCTGGAGTTGACGGCGAAACCAGTTGCCCATGTACAGTTCGACTTCGCAGGCAGCGTTCTACACTCCCGTTTCACGTCGTTTGTCACTGAAGATCCGGCGCGCCCCGCCCTGGGTGCGCTCGACCTCAGTGGCAACCGTCTGCCGCAGGCGCCGCGCTACACGATGCTCGCCGGTGCACAATATACGTTGGAAACGGCGATGGGTGACTTCACCCTGCGCGGTGAAGGTAATTTCGTCGGCCGCACCTATTTCAGCGAGTATAACCTCGCGCCGATGTCACAGAAGCCGTACGAACTGTTCAACGCTTATCTGAACTTCACATCGGCCGATGGAAGCTGGGATGGCAGCCTGTTCGTCAAGAATATTGGCGACAAGACCATATTGGCGTCAGCCAATCAGGGCAGCACACTGAACGGTGCGCCGGTGTTCGGTGCGCTCGCCCCGCCCCGCACCTATGGTGCGCGACTGGCATTCCACTTCTGATGCGCGTTTGAAATGCCGCGCTATCGTGCGGGTTGCACGATAGCGCGGCATTCCCCGAAACCGAAGCTTACGTAGCCCGGAGCCGACACGGTGGCCCGCAGGGACAGTTCGTCACCATCCTCCAGAAAAGTCCGAACCTCCCCGGTGGGCAAGCTGATGGGCACCTTACCGCCTTCGGTCAGTTCCATGAGGCTGCCGTAGCTGTCCGGGATCGAACCCGACAGCGTGCCGGTCCCCAATAAATCGCCGGCATTGAGGTTGCAGCCGTTGGATGCGTGATGCGTCACCATTTGCTGCGCGGTCCAGTACATGCTGGTGGCCGTCCCCTGCGACAGGCGGACCGACGCCTCCCCCGTCGCGCGCATATGTGCGCTGGTCAGGAACACCTCCAGCGCGACGGACAGCGCTCCCTGCGCCTGATCCTCCGCATCCCATAGATAGGCCAAAGGCTGCGGATCAGTCCCGGCGCGCGCCGGTTGCGCAACTCGATACGGCGCCATGGCTTCCGCGGTGACGACCCATGGAGAAATGGTTGAATGGAAATTCTTGGCGAGGAAAGGCCCCAGCGGCACATACTCCCATGCCTGAAAATCACGCGCCGACCAGTCATTCAGCATGCAGAAGCCAACGATATGGCGCGCAGCATCCGCGATAGGGATCGGCGCGCCCAGCATATTGCCGGGACCGATCCAGACACCCAGTTCCAGTTCGTAATCCAACCGGGTAGTTGGCCCGAAAACCGGCGCATCCGCCTCTGGCGGCTTGCGCTGGCCGCTGGGCCGGACCAACGGCTCCCCTGAAAGCCGTATCGACGAAGCCCTGCCATGATAACCGATCGGCACATATTTGTAATTGGGCAGCAAAGGATTGTCGGGCCGAAACAACTTGCCGATATTCGTTGCGTGGTGAATGCCGACATAGAAGTCGGTATAGTCGCCGATATGCGCCGGCAAATGCATCGTGCAATCGATCATCGGCACCAGCATGGGACGGACCCGGTCGGTCCACTCCGCATCGCTCAACAGGCGACTGAGCGCCCTGCGCAGCGCACGACGTTCAACCGAGGGAAGGCCCATCCAGCCATTCAGCGTGCTGGCCGCAAACACATGTGCGGCGCTCTCGGGCAAAAGGCCGTCGGCGGATGCCGCCGCCAGATCAAGGATGTGATCGCCAATGGCGACGCCCGGACGCCGAACCCCATTTTGCGTTGAAAAGATGCCGAAAGGCAGGTTCTGGATCGGAAAATGCGGATGACCGTCGGCACCCTGAACCCAACTCGACAAAGCCGGGTCGTGCGTTTCGTCTACGACGGGAAAGCTCATGCATCGCCCCCTTGCGCCTGGGGCACCTGCGCCTTGCGAAAGCCCGCCCAACACTGGTCATAGTCCGGCTGGAGCAGAGGCGTCTCCATCGCAAACTGCGTCGGACGCAACGCCAGGCGGCTTTCAAACATGAAAGCCATCGTGTCTTCAATCTTGTGCGGCCTCAGTTCCGCCTGCACAGCCCCCTCATAGCTCGGGCGATCGGGGCCATGCCCCGACATACAGTTGTGCAATGACGCGCCGCCGGGCGCAAACCCGCTTCCCTTGGCGTCATAGGCGCCATGGATCAGCCCCATATATTCGCTCATGACATTGCGATGGAACCAGGGCGGCCTGAACGTATCCTCTGCCACCATCCATCGCGGAGGGAAAATCACGAAGTCGCAGTTGGCCGTTCCCGGTGTGTCGGACGGAGAGGTCAGCACCGTAAATATCGACGGGTCGGGATGATCGAAACTGACCGTGTTCATGGTGTTGAAACGACGCAGATCATAGCGAAAAGGCGCGAGATTGCCGTGCCAAGCCACGACGTCGAAAGGCGAGTGATCCAGTGTGGTCGTCCACAGCGCGCCGCAGAATTTCTGGACGATCTCGAACGGCGCATCCACATCCTCATAGGATGCCCTCGGAGCCTCGAAATCGCGGGGATTAGCGAGCCCGTTCGATCCGATCGGCCCCAGATCGGGCAGCCGGAACAGCGCGCCGTAATTCTCGCAAACATAGCCGCGCGCCACGCCTTCCGGCAGCAAGACGCGAAACCGGAGGCCCCGCGGAACGACTGCGACCTGCTGCGGCGCAACCCACATCACGCCCAATTCGGTGACGATCTGCAGTTGCCCCTGCTGCGGCACGATCAGCATCTCGCCATCAGCGTTGCAGAATGCGCGCTGGTCCATGGAAAGGTTCGCCGCGTAAACGTGCACCGCAAGGCCCGATCCACCGGACGGATCGCCAGCACCGCAATATGTGACCATGCCGTCGACGAAATCTGCAGGCTCGGAAGGCAACGGCAAGGCATCCCACCGCAGGCGGTTGGGCGTGGGAGGTGCCTCATTGAAGGGACCGGATCTCCAGAAGCCATCCCGCGTATAAGGAATATAGGCCGGGTGCATGGCCGTTGGACGCAGGCGATAAAGCCAGCTTCGGCGATTTTCGGATCGGGGCGCCGTAAAGGCGGTGCCGGAAAATTGCTCCGCGTAGAGCCCATGGGCAACATGCTGGGGCGAATTGCGCCCCTTCGGCAGGGCGCCCTCGACGGCTTCCGTCGAGAAATGGTTTCCGAAGCCTGCCATCATGGCGACACCGCTCTCCTGTCCTCGCATGTCG
>Ga0075012_10002403_pt1 | contig 18454 bp, 18 predicted proteins | sample All_14_2_FD_71474 | JGI IMG/M metagenome (GOLD analysis project Ga0075012, IMG submission 71474) | Freshwater microbial communities in response to fracking from Pennsylvania, USA - Allegheny Zone_MetaG_DW_15 | ecosystem: Environmental > Aquatic > Deep subsurface > Groundwater > Drilled... | reverse complement strand
GCGTCCATCATGGCGTCGTCGTGGTTGGGGGACGGCGTGAAGCGCAGGCGTTCTGTGCCCTTGGGCACGGTCGGATAGTTGATCGGCTGGACATAGACGCCGAACTCTTCGAGCAGCATGTCCGAGATCATCTTGCAGTGGACCGGATCGCCGACGTGAACCGGGACGATGTGGCTTTCGCTCGGCATCACCGGGATCCCGGCGGCGGCGAAACGGTCCTTGAGCGTCCGGGCCCGCTCCTGATGGGCGACCCGCAGTTCGGGGTGGGCCTTCAGGTGCCGCACCGAGGCAAGGGCCCCGGCGGTCAGGGCGGGCGGCAGGCTGGTCGTGAAGATGAAGCCCGAGGCCCACGACCGCACCGCATCGATGATCATGGCGTCGGCGGCGATATATCCGCCCATGACCCCGATGGCCTTGCCCAGGGTGCATTCGACGATGTCGATGCCGTCCAGGACGCCGTCCCGCTCGGCCACGCCTGCCCCGGTCGCGCCGTACAGTCCCACCGCATGGACCTCGTCCAGATAGGTCAGGGCCCCGTATTTGCGGGCCAGGGCGATCGTGCCCTTCAGGTCGGCGATGTCACCGTCCATCGAATAGACGCTCTCGAAGGCGATCAGCTTGGGCGCATCGGCGGGCGCCGAGGCCAGCAGGGTCTCGAGGTGTTCAAGGTCGTTGTGCAGGAAGACGTGGCGCTCGCCGCCGCCGTTCCGGATGCCCGCGATCATCGAGGCGTGGTTCAGCGAATCGGAAAAGGTGATCAGGCCCGGCAGGATGCGTTGCAGGGTCGTCAGGGTCGCCTCATTGGCCACATAGCCCGAGGTCATCAGCAGCGCGGCCTCCTTCTGGTGCCAGCTGGCCAGCTCGGCTTCCAGGTCGACCGCCGATCGGGTGGTCCCGGAGATGTTGCGCGTACCGCCTGCGCCCGCGCCAACGGCGTCGATCTCGGCCTGCATGGCCTCCAGCACCGCCGGATGCTGGCCCATACCCAGATAGTCGTTCGAGCACCAGATGATGACGTCCTGTTCGGACCCGTCCTCGCGCCGCCGCACGGCCTTGGGAAAGGACCCGCGCACACGCTTCAGGTCGGCAAAGACGCGATAACGCCCCTCGCCCTTCACCTGGTCGACGGCGGATTCGAAGGCAGACTTGTAGTCGAACACCTGAGCGATCTTTCGCGCGCAAAAACGTGGCGGGTCTTTGCGCCGATTGACGCTTTCTGTCCACGCAATCGCAAGGACAAAACGCCGCAAACCCTTAATTGATAACGGTTCTCAATTTAGACCGGCTTGCGGAACCGCAGCATGAACTGGCTGGTGTGACCCCGGATCGAAGGGTCGAACACATTGGCCGTCATGGGATCGGCAGGATCCGCCAGAATGTCGCTCTCGCCATCCAGCACGAAGCCCGCCGCCTCGACCGCGACCTTGACCGCCTCGATGTCGATGCGGTGCAGGGTGTTTGTCGCCGCAAGGCCCGTACCCGCAGCCGCATGATGGTCGATGATCAGATAGAGTCCGCCGGGCTTGAGCGCGGCAAAGGCCGCCGCATTGACCTTGCTCGCCGCGTCCGCCCCGAACGGCGTCAAATGCAGGTCGTGATAGTTCTGGGCCGTGAAGATCAGGTCGAGCCCGGCCGGAAACGCAGGGGCCGCGATCGGCGAGCGGATCACATCGACATTGGCCAGGGCGTCGGCTGCCGTGATGCTGGCCGCATAGTCGGGGCTGAAGCCGATGAACTCGGCGGGTTGCCAGGCCGTGACATGACCGGTCGGGCCAACAGCGGCAGAGAAGACGCGCGTGAAATATCCGCCCCCGATGATCATGTCGGCGACCTTCTGGCCCGGCGTGACCTCGGCAAAGGCCAGGGTCTCGGCGGTGTGGCGAGCCGCGTCGCGCGCCCTGTCGGCGTCTGTGCGAACCGGATCGGCCAAGGCACTGGCATAGGCCGAGGGGGCCATCGTCATCTGGGCCGAGGCAATGCCCGCGATCCCCGATATCATCAGCACGGCCAGTGAAACGGCCACAACCATCGAACGACGCATCTCTGTCTCCCTCAGGCGTCCCTGCGCCCTGACCCTGGCCTACGCCGAAACGGCACGGATCGTTACGTCGGCTTTCTGAACCGATAGACGAACTGGTCGCTCCTGCCACGAATGGCGGCGTCGAAAACCGACAGGGTATGGTCGTCATCCGGATTGGCCACGACGGTCGTCTCGCCGTCGAACACGAACCCCGCCGCCTCGACCTGGGCGCGCAGGGCAGAGCCTTCGATCCGGTGGAGCGTCCCGACGACACTGGTCCCCGCCCCCGGTGCCGCCTGGTGGTCCAGGATCACATACAGTCCGCCGGGCTTCAGCGCAGCGAACACCGCCGCGTTCATCCTGGCCACATCGACGTTGAAGCGGGGAATGACGAAGTCGTGGTACTCCTGGCCCATGAAGACCACATCCAGCGGTTCGGGAAAGGTCAGGGTGTCGAGATCGCCCGTGATCCGGTTCACATTGGGATAGGCCGCCGCCAATGTGTCGCCGAACGCGTTCTCGCGTGCTGCTGTCTGGTTCGGCACAAAAGCATAGACTCGGCCCGAACCGCCCACGGCTCTGGCGAACAGCCGGGTGAAATAGCCTTCCTCGGGCCGGATGTCGGCGACCCGGTCGCCCGCGCCCAGATCGGCAAAGGCCATCATCTCGGCCGGAAAGCGGAGGGGATCGCGCTCGACCTCCCCGGCCGGACGCAAGGGGTCGGCGATGGCGGCGGCATAGAGGTCGGCAGACGACATCACGGCCGGCTCGTCAGCCGACGACGGGACCATGCCCGCACATCCGGACAGGGCCAGGGCTCCGACGGCTGCGGCGGCGAGGATAAGCGACGTCTTCATGGCGATGTCCTGAACAGCGGTGGCTGACAAGCTACGCCTTCAAGGCCGAAAGGATGCAAGGGAATCCTTTCGCTCCGCTCAGAGAGGCGTCCACTCCTGATCCTCCGGCAGGGGTGCGAACAGGGCGTCGAGGTCGGCCTCGACGACCCCATCCAGCGTCGCGGGCGACCATTTCGGCGCATTGTCCTTGTCGATGACCACAGCCCGGACGCCTTCCTGGAAATCGGGGGTCGAGACGATCCGGCCGCCCAGTCGATACTCCATGGCCATGGTCTCGGCGAACGACGCCAGGGTCGCACCGGTGCGGAGCTGCCGCAACGACACCTTCATCGACTGCGGCGACTTGGTCCTCAACGTCGCCAGTTGCGCCAGCGCCCAGTCCGATCCGTCGCCCTCCAGCGCCGCAAAGATTTCCTCCATGGTGTCATGGGCGAACAGCCGGTCGATGGCCTCACGGTTGATCGTCGCCGGTCCCGGATCACCGGCCCAGGCCCTGGCCTCGACCTCCGGCGCATGGGGATTATAGCCGATCGATTCGACCAGATCGATCACCTGCCCGCTCTCCACAAAATGGGTGTGGATCCCGAGGGCCACGGTATCGGCCGCCTTCAACCGCGCCCCGGTCAGGGCCAGCCACACCCCGGTCTGGCCCGGCAGCCGCGACAGGAACCAGCCCCCGCCGACATCGGGGAACAGGCCGATTCCCGTTTCCGGCATCGCATAGGTGGTCCGCTCGGTCGCGATCCGGACGTCGGCCGGCTCGGAAATGCCGACCCCGCCCCCCATGACGATACCGTCCACGATGGCGGTTATCGGCTTGGGGTAGTCGAACATCAGGTGGTTCAGCCGGTACTCCGTCCTGAAGAAGGCCCGGGCCTCCGATCCGTCCCCTGCCCCGCTCTCGGCGATCATCCGGATATCGCCCCCGGCACAGAAGCCCCGCTCGCCGGAATGGTCGATCAGCACCGAGACGACCGCCGGATCGTCGCGCCAGTCGAGCAGCGCGCGGATCATCGCCTCGCACATGACCAGGTTCAGTGCGTGCAGGGCCCTAGGCCGGTTCAAGGTGATCCGACCCACGGCGCCCTCGATACGGGTCAGGACATCGGGCTCGGACATGGGGGCACTCCTCTGGCAGGTCCCGGTGATAGCACCCTCGCCGGACCCGTCGAGCCGCATCGCCGCAAGTCCGGCTTGCGATTCTGTCCTCAAGGCCTGGGCGTTAGGCGCAGACGGTAGGGAATGAACAGCGACAGCTCCAGCGGCCCGGACTGGATCCAGGTCACGCGGTTTTCCAGCCCCTCGGCCTCGACGGCATAGTCGGCCCCGAAGGCAGTGGTCGTCCGGCGGGCGTCGGCGGCCATGAGATCCAGGATCACAGTGCGGTACTGCGTCGGATTCACGATCGACAGCTCCCAGTCGCCGGTAATGGTCACCAGCGTCCGTCCGACCTTGGGCACGGCCCGAACGAAGGTCTCGATCCGTCCCGATGCGGCATCCAGATCGTCGGTCGCCCGGATCGGCGTCTTGACGATCAGTGTGGTCACACTGGTCTCGACCCTGCCTGGCTCGACGCCGAGCGTGAGGGTCGAGACCATGTTTTCGGTCAGGGGAACCAGGGCACCATCGACCTCGATGCTCAGATCGATATCGCTGTGGGCCACTGCCGCGCGTGCGACCCCGCGCAGGGTGGCGATCAGCTCGCTGCGGCGTTCGGTTGCATCCCGCGTGTCTCCGACCGCCCTGACCTCGACGATCAGATTGTCGGCCCGGCGGTCCAGGCGCACGGCCGGAATCTCGTCGGGATCCCACGCGCGGACCCGCGATCCGGTGACCACGATCTCTTCCAGACTGGATTGCAGGGCGACCGAGGGGGCCGCGCTTCCGATCCACAGAACCGCGATGGCCAGGGTCAGGGCTTTCATCATCTTGCATCCTCCTGTGGCCAGATAATCAGAGATAGACCCGACTGTCAGGCCGGTCTGCTTTGCACGGCCGGTGACCATGGTCTAATCCCGCGGCCATGACCCTTCCCTTTCCGCCTGCCGCATTCCCCATGGCCCGCCCCCGCCGCCTGAGGGCCAGTCCCTGGGTTCGCCGGCTGGTGGCCGAAACGACGCTCACCCCCGCCGATCTGATCTGGCCGCTGATCGTGCATGACGGACCGGAAGACCGCGTACTCGTCCCCTCCATGCCCGGCGTCTTCCGCCTGTCTCCCGGGGCAGCCGCCCAGGCCGCCGTAGAGGCACGATCCCTGGGCATTCCCGTCGTTGCCCTGTTCCCCAATGTCGACGCCGCGACCAAGGACGCGACCGGAACGGGGGCCACCGATCCCGACGGTCTGATCCCCGACTGCATCAAGGCCATCAAGGACGCCGCGCCCGAGATCGGCGTCATGTGCGACGTGGCGCTGGACTGCTATACCGACCACGGTCACGACGGGGTGGTCGAGGATGGCTGCATCCTGAACGACGCCTCGCTGGAGCGCCTGGCCGAACAGGCCTTCATCCAGGCCCACGCCGGCGCCGACATCGTGGCCCCCTCCGACATGATGGACGGCCGGGTCCAGGCCATCCGCGAGGCACTGGAAGCCAACGGCTTCCACGACACCATGATCCTGTCCTACGCGGCCAAGTTCGCCTCCGCCTTCTATGGCCCATACCGCGACGCCGTGGGGTCGGCAAAGATGCTGAGCGGCGACAAGAAGACCTACCAGATGGACTATGCCAACGCCGACGAGGCGCTGCGCGAGGTGGCCATGGACATCGCCGAGGGGGCCGACGCCGTGATGGTCAAGCCGGGAATGCCCTACCTGGATATCGTGCGGATCGTGGCGGACACCTTCAGGGTGCCGACCTTCGCCTATCAGGTGTCGGGCGAATATTCGATGATGCAGGCCGCCATCGCCAACGGCTGGCTGGACGAGGACCGCGCCATCCTCGAAACCCTGCACGGCTTCAAGCGCGCCGGCTGTGCGGGTGTCCTCAGCTATTTTGCTCCGAAGGCGGCAAGGCTGCTGGGGGCCTGAGTCGGGCGTCGCCTTGCCCCTCGCCTGGTATCCTCGCCTTCTTGATGGATCGCCTGAACAGCGCCGGGCGTGGGAATTCATGGGGGACGGTGAAGGCCTTCGCTGGGAAGCCTTGGCGAGGATTTGAGCGCCGACAGACGGCTTGTCGGCGTTCCCGCAACTCGATCAATCTCGCCGCATTATGACCCGATCGTGAGGGGTATCTCATCCTCAGGCGCGCACATGGACGCGACCTAACCTCTTGAACTCAGGGGATTCTGCGATCCGAAATGGCCTTCAATGCAACAGCCTCTCTGGCCGTGATAGAGTCCGCCTCGGGTCTTTGACATCAGAATGAACCGGAGTCGCCAACGGGTGTGCAGATGTCTTCTGGCCTGCCACTCCAACGGCGCAGGCCCGGAAAACCCCGACCTCGAAACCGCCCCGAACGGTGCCCCCTCCCCGGACTTGCAGGGTGTGCAGGGTGTGCAGGGTGCTTTTTTTGGCCTGCCGCTCAGGGCGTCAGCCGCGCCTTCAGGCTGGACGTATCCCAGCGTTGGCCGCCCATGGCCTGGACCTCGGCATAGTAGCCGTCGACCAGGGCCGTCATGTCGAGCCGGGCACCGTTGGCCCGGGCCTCGTCCAGCACCAGGCCCAGATCCTTTCGCATCCAGTCGACGGCAAAGCCGAACTCGAACTCGCCCCGCGCCGCCGTCTTCCAGCGATTGTCCATCTGCCAGCTCTGGGCCGCCCCCTTGGACACCGCGTCATAGACCGCATCGGTGTCGAGCCCGGCCGCATGCGCGAAATGCACCGCCTCGGCCAGACCCTGGACGACGCCGGCGATGGCGATCTGGTTGACCATCTTGGTCAACTGGCCCGCGCCTGAGGGGCCCATGAGCTTGATCGCCTTCGAATAGGCCATGACCACCGCCTCGACCCGGGCCAGAGCCTCGGGATCACCGCCGGCCATGACGCTGAGCTGGCCATTCTCGGCACCCGCCTGACCGCCGGAAACGGGGGCGTCGATGAAGGACCGCCCGGTCTCGCCCGCCAGGGCCGCCATCTCGCGCGCCACCCTGGCCGAGGTGGTGGTATGATCGACGATGACGGCACCGTCGGCCAGGTGCGACAGAGCCTGGGTCACCACCTGACGCACGTCGTCGTCATTGCCGACGCAGAGCACCAGAAGCTGAGCCCCCTCGGATGCCTCCGCCACCGTCCCGGCCCACGCCCCGCCATGGGCGTCGGCCCAGGCCTCGGCCTTGGCGGGTGTCCGGTTATAAGCCGTCACGACATGTCCCGCCGCAACCAGATGCCGCGCCATCGGCCCGCCCATCACCCCGAGCCCTGCGAATGCGATCTTCATCTTGCAGCCTTCAAGCTTGAGGTTCGGTCGCAACGCCATAGCGGCCCCGGAAATAGGTCAGGGCCTCGCCACCTCGATCCTCGAATCCGGTCACCCGGCCGACGATGATCAGGTGATCGCCCATCTGGATCCGCTCATGGGTCGTGCATGTCAGCCGGACCAGGGCCTCGGGCAGGCCTGGAGGCCCCTCAGCGGGGCGGACGAACTCGCCAGGCTCCAGCACAGAAACCCCCTTGGCGAACCGGTTCGCCACGGCCCTGTCGGTCGAGGGGAGCATATGGATGGCAAAGGTCTGTGCCGCCGCGAACACCGGCCACCGGTCTGATCGCTCGTCCAGGCACCACAGCACGAGGCGCGGCGTCAGCGACACAGAGGTAAAGGAGTTGATCGTGATCCCCAGCGGCCCGGCTTCGCTGTCAGCGGTGACGACGCATACCCCTGTGGCAAAGCCTCCCAGCGCCCTGCGATAGGCGGCGGTGTCGGCGACGGGGTGTTCAGGCGGGGGTTCGAGGCTCACCGACCTGCCCTAGGCGGGACCGCCGTTTCGGGCAAGCGATCGATGCCATCCTAAACGTCGCATTAACCTCGATCCGCCACGGTCGGACCATTCTCCCACAGGGCCCGAGCCGAATGTCCGCGAGCGATCGCCCGATCATCATCAAGAAGGTCAAGAAGGTGTCGGGCGGCGGGCACCACGGCGGTGCCTGGAAGGTGGCCTATGCCGACTTCGTGACGGCGATGATGGCCTTCTTCCTGCTGATGTGGCTGATCAACACGACCGACCCCGAACAAAAGCGGGGGATCGCCGAATATTTCGCCCCCGCCAGCGTGTCCTCGACGACTTCGGGTTCCGGCGGCATCCTGGGTGGGACGTCTCTGGGCGAGGATGGGGCAAAGAGCTCGGGTTCGATGTCCGTAATCCAGCAGATGGCCCCCGAAGCGCCCCAGAACACGCCGACCGAGGTCGGACAGAGCCAGAATCTGGCCGCCGCCAGCGAGGAAGCCCTGCGTGACGAGATCGCCCGCCGCGAGGCCGCCGAGTTCCAGAGCGCGGCCGAATCGCTGCGTCAGGCCATGCAGCGGATGCCCGAACTGGCCGAACTGTCCAAGCAGATGATCATCGACCAGACCCCGGAAGGCTTGCGGATCCAGTTGGTCGATCAGGAAGGCCGCTCCATGTTCGAGCAGAACTCGGCCCGCCCCAATGCCCGTGCCCAGGTCCTGCTCCGCGCCATCTCGGGCGTCATCAACCGCCTGCCCAACCGCATCTCCATCACGGGCCACACCTCGGCCGTCGCGGGATCGGGCCGTGCCTCGGTCGCCACCGACTGGCCCTTGTCGTCGAACCGGGCGGACGCCTCACGCGCGATCCTCCAACAGTCAGGCGTCGATCCGGACCGGGTCTATTCCGTTGCGGGCAAGGCTGGGTCCGACCCCCTGTATCCTGACGATCCGTCCCTGCCCGGCAATCGCCGCATCGCCATCGTCCTGCTCCGCGAAGCCCCGGTCCTGCCGATGGACACTTCGCTCTAGATCGGGACGAGGTTCGAGGGATCAGGGAAGACGTCGGGGACGACCCGCGAGTCAACGGCCAGGTCACGACGTCTCGCTCGAACCTGGAACCTCATCCCTCGGACCTAAAGATCCTCCGCCAGCAATCCGTCCCGATAGGCCTCGACCCAGGTGTTCCTGAATCGGGCGCTGCGTTCGGCGTGATAGATGTGCGCCAGTTCGGCATAGCTGCGGTCGAAGTCGTCGTTGACGAAGACATAGTCAAACTGGTCGCAGTGCTCGATCTCGCCCTTGGCATTGGCGATTCGCCGCTCGATCACCTCCTCGGCGTCCTGGGATCGGGTCACGAGGCGACGACGCAACTCCTCCAGTGTGGGCGGCAGGATGAAGACCCTGACAGCATCCTGCGGGCATTTGGCCGCGATCTGGGCGGCCCCCTGCCAGTCGATGTCGAACAGGACGTCGCGCCCCTCGGACAGGGCCTTGTCGATCGGTGCGCGCGGTGAACCGTAACGGGCCCCATGCACGTCGGCCCACTCCAGAAAGGCGTCGGCGTCGATCAGGGCCTGAAACTCTTGCGGTGACACGAAATGATAGTCGCGGTCGGCGACCTCTCCGGGCCTGATGCCGCGCGTGGTCATTGATACCGACAACTCCAGCCCCCCGTGATCTGCCATCAGGCGTCGGCACAGACTGGTCTTGCCCGCGCCAGACGGGCTGGCCACGATCAACATCACGCCCCGACGGGGCGATCGCTCATTCGACATTTTGAACCTGTTCCCGAATCTGCTCGATCACCGCCTTGAGCTCCAGCCCGATCGCGGTAAGCGGCGTCGTAGCCGATTTCGAGCACAGGGTATTCGCCTCACGCATGAACTCCTGCATCAGGAAGTCCAGCTTTCGCCCCGAGGGGGGGTGTTGCAACAGCTGTCGGGCCGAACCCACGTGGGCCAGAAGCCGATCCAGCTCCTCGCGGACATCGGCCCGGGTCGCCAGAGCGGCAGCCTCGAGGATGATTCGGTCGTCCAGACCCGGAGCGTCCGGCACCAGTTCGCCCATGCGCCGGGTGAAACGCTCGCGAATATGATCGGTCTGGGATTCGGCCTCACCCTCGGCGTCACGGGCCAGGCCTTCGATCCGGTCGATGAACCCCGCGATGACCGGCTCCAGCTGTTCACCCTCGCGGTGGCGCGAGAGTTTCAGCGCCTCCAGTGCCTGTTCGATTGTCGTGACCATCGCTGCCTCGATCGGCGCACGGGTCTCGGCGTCATCGCCGTCTTCGTCAGCCAGGTCCAGAACGCCCCGCAAGGCCAGCAGGCCGTCAGCCGAAGGCGGCGTCGCGCCCTCCTCGGCCAGTTGGTTGGCCAGGGCCAGATAGCGAGCCAATACGGCCTCATTGACCCGGACGGCACCGGCCCCAACCTCCGAGCGTCGCGCCTGAACCCCGACCGTGACCTGGCCCCGGTTCAGCCTTGCCTGGGCCGCCGTACGTGTCAGGCGTTCCAGGGCGTCGAAACCATTGGGTCCGCGAAATCGGACTTCCAGATTGCGACCATTGACCGAGCGCGCCTCGACCGACCAGCTCCAGCCGTCCAGCGCGCCGTCGGCCCGGCCAAAGCCGGTCATGCCAGAGATGACGGTCATTGGGGCCTCGCCCCGGCAGGCGTCGTTGGGGCGGCCGCAGGTCTCAGACCACGCGACGGCGTCAGTGTACCCGGGGCCTGCATGGTGATGATGGCCTCTCCTGACGGTGCCGGCTCACCCGCCTGAGCCGTGTCGGGTGCCACATCCTCCGAAGCGACCGGAGGGGACGTGTCCCCTGGCAGACCAGCCCTCCGACGCTCGATCTCGCGCCAGCGGGCGACATTGGCCAGGTGCTGTTCATAGGTTGCAGCAAAGACGTGTCCGCCGGTGCCGTCTGCAACGAAGAACAGATCGTTGGACCGAGGCGGGTTCAGCACAGCCTTCAGAGCGTCCACGCCGGGGTTGGCGATCGGTGTCGGCGGCAAGCCATCGATCAGATAGGTGTTCCAGCCGGTGTCGGCGACCAGTTCCGACTGGCGAATGCCCCGTCCCAGCGGCCTGCCCTGCGTGATTCCATATACGATCGTTGGATCGCTCTCGAGCCGCATCCCGATCCGCAGTCGGTTGGAAAACACGGCCGCCACCCGAGGTCGCTCTGCGGCAAGTCCGGTTTCCTTCTCGACGATGGAAGCCAGGATCACGGCCTCCTGAGGTGAGTTCACCACGCTGGCCGGGGACCGCAAGGCCCACAGACGAGCCAGATTCTCGGTCATCGCCCGCTGCATCCGCAGAACCACCGCGGCGCGGGTCTCGCCACGCGCCACCTCATAGGTCTCGGGCCAAAGACTGCCCTCCTCGGGCACGGCCTCCACAGCGCCGGTCAGCACGCTTTCGCGGTTCAGGATGTCGACCGCCTGTGCCGAGGACCAGCCTTCGGGAATGGTCACGAAATGGCGAACGACCGTACCGTCGGTCAGTAATCGCAGCACCGCCCGCAAGGAGGCCTTGTCCGGCACGCGGTACTCCCCGGCTCTCAGGCGACGATCTGCGCCGGTCAGGGTTGCAGCAGCCTTGAACATGTCGGTCGAGCGGATCACGCCCGCATTCTTGAGCCTGGCGGCGATGGCCGACACACCCGACCCACTGGGCAGGGTCACAATGGTGCCTTCCCCCTGTCTGGCTGACGGCCCCGGCGCATAATAGACGCTCCAGCCCCAGGCCAGCAGCGCGATCAGAAACAGGCTGAATGTCGCAGATGCCGCCAGAAGGGCGGCGATCAGTCCCGACCGTTTGCCGATCCGGCGCGGTGCGGGTGCCCGTACGGGTCCCTTGATCGGCCCGCCCGCCCCCCTGAGCATCTAGCCGACCTTCGCAAAGAGGATCGAGGCATTGGTGCCGCCAAAACCGAAACTGTTGGACATGACCACATCGATCGTCATGGGTTTGGCCTTGTTGGGGACAAGGTCGATGGCGGTTTCGAACTCGGGATCGTCCAGGTTGATCGTGGGAGGCGCGATCTGATCGCGGATGGCCAGGATGCTGAACACCGCCTCGATCGCCCCGGCGGCCCCCAACAGGTGCCCGGTCATCGACTTTGTGGAGGACATCGCCATGTCCCCGGCATGATCTCCGACCAGACGCTCGACGGCTCTCAACTCGATCCAGTCAGCCATGGTCGAGGTGCCGTGGGCGTTGACGTAGTCGATGTCGGTCACCTGGATCCCGGCCCGCTTTACCGCCGCCTTCATGGCGCGATAGGCCCCGTCACCGTCCTCGGACGGGGCAGTGATATGGTAGGCATCGCCGCTCATCCCGTAACCGATCACCTCGGCATAGATCCTGGCCCCCCGGGCCACGGCGTGTTCGTATTCCTCCAGGATCACGACCCCCGCCCCCTCGCCCATGACAAAGCCTGCATGGCCCCGGTCATAGGGACGCGAAGCCTTTTCGGGCGTGTCGTTATAGGCGGTGCAAAGGGCCTTGCAGGCCAGAAATCCGGCGATGCCCAGGGGGACGATCGAGCCCTCCGCCCCGCCTGCCACCATGACGTCAGCATCGTCAAAGGCGATCATTCGGGCCGCGTCGCCGATCGCGTGGACACCCGACGCACAGGCAGTGACCACCGCATGATTGGGGCCCTTCAGCCCATGGCGGATCGAAATCTGGCCACTGGTCAGGTTGATCAGGGCCGAAGGGATAAAGAACGGACTGACCCGGCGCGGTCCCTGTTCCTTGAGAATGATCGAGGTCTCGGCAATCGGACCAAGGCCACCGATGCCCGAGCCCATCATGACTCCGGTACGTTCCTTGTCCTCGTCGGTCTGCGGATGCCAGTTCGCATCGGCCAGGGCCTCGTCGGCGGCGGCGATCCCGTACAGGATGAAATCGTCGACCCGCTTCCTGTCCTTGGCCGACATGATCTTGTCGGGATCAAAGCTGCCGGCCACATCAGGTCCACCCCCGCCCCGACCATCAACCGACGGGATCTCGCCCGCAATCGTGCAGCCATAACCCTCGGTGTCGAAATTGGTGATCGGGCCGATGCCCGAGCGCCCCTCGACGATACCCTTCCAGCAATGTTCGACACCCCAGCCGAGGGGCGTGACCAGACCGAGACCTGTGACGACGACGCGGCGCATGGTTGGCGCTCCACTCCAGAATCGTAAGGCTGAAACGATAGTGGCCGCCGGGCGACTCCGCTAGGAGCGCCGGGCGGCCACTTCAAAACCCTGTGATCGCGGTCCCGGAGAGACCTGCGGATCACGGCCTGATATCAGGCGGCGGTCTTTTCCGAGATGAACTTCACGGCGTCGCCGACCGTCTGGATGTGTTCGGCGGCATCGTCGGGGATTTCGATGTCGAACTCTTCTTCGAAGGCCATGACCAGTTCGACGTTGTCGAGCGAATCAGCGCCCAGATCGTCGATGAAGCTGGCCTTTTCGGTGACCTTGTCCGGATCGGCGTCCAGGTGGTCGATGACGATCTTGCGGACGCGTTCCAGGGTGTCGGACATAGGGGATCTCTGCCTTTAGGGGCCGCCGGGGGGCGGCAGTTATCTCAAATCCTGCCGTCTCATGACGGCGACGCTTGTGCAAGACCCTAACGGGCCACGCCTTGTGCGGTTGCCCGCCCTTTAGCACAGCCCTGTCGGGTGGAAAGAGGCGTCATCGTATTTGAACGGCCATCAATCCAGGCGACATCAGGGTTTCTGCCGATTGACCCACCATGCGAGTGCAGCACCGCCGACCATCAAAGGTACGCCATAGAGGGCCCACATGATCTGGCCTGTCATGAAGCTGCCCGGAAGGACGTTCAGCCCCTGAAGCACCCAGATGATCCCGATCAGCAGCATCGGGCCGCAGACGATGGTGGCGAGTACGCGCAGGACGCTCATGACGGTAACTCCGGTGATGGCCAACGCTCAGATCATCGCCATCCCGCCGTTCACGTGCAGGGTCTGACCAGTGACATAGGCGGCCTCGTCCGACGAAAGATAGACCGCCGCTGCCGCAATCTCGTCGCCTGTCCCAAGACGCCCGGCCGGGATGTTCTTGAGGATGGTCTCGCGCTGGGCGTCGTTCAGCACATCCGTCATGGGCGAGGCGATGAAGCCGGGCGCGATGCAGTTGACGGTGATGCCGCGCGACCCGACCTCCTGGGCCAGGGACTTGGAAAAGCCGATCATCCCGGCCTTGGAGGCCGCATAGTTGGTCTGGCCCGGGTTGCCGGTGACGCCGACGACCGAGGTCACGCCGATGATCCGGCCAGACCGACGCTTCATCATCCCCTTCATGGCCGCGCGGCTGAGGCGGAAATAGCTTTCGAGGTTCACCGCCAGCACGGACTGGAAGTCTTCGTCCTTCATCCGCATCAGCAGGCCGTCCTTGGTGATCCCTGCGTTGGCGATCAGGATGTCGAGCGGGGCACCGGCGGCTTCCTCGGCGGCGGCGACCAGTCCATCGACCGAGGCCGGGTCGGACAGGTTGGCGACAGCGAAATGCGCTCGCTCGCCCAGTTCGGCCTTGATCTCGGCCAGCACGGCCTCGCGGGTACCCGACAGGACGACGGTGGCCCCCTGGGCATAAAGGGCGCGGGCGATGGCCCCGCCGATGCCGCCGGTGGCCCCGGTCACGAGGGCGGTCTTGCCCGTGAGATTGAACATCATCTTTCTCGCTTTGCTCTGGGATCGAACAGTCCGAAGCGGGTCAGGTCGAGACCACACTTTGAACAGGTCTTGTTTGGAGTGAATCTACGACGTTGTAGGCGTGAACCGAAATACTGGCCCCAACCGAAATATCGCCTGCGTTCGTGCAGGATGAGAAAGGCATTCAACCCACATCGCGGGCAGGGCGGAAACCTCAGAAACAGTATTGCCTGGCAAATGAACCAGAGGCCAAACGCAGCAGGAACCACGGCCCTGAAATCAAAGATATCTGCTAGGAAGCCACTGGCAACGAAGAGGCCAATCGCCAGCGAAGCGACGATCGGAAATCCCAGCCAGAACCAAAGTACGCCTAACCGATAGACACTTGGCCAACGCACTGAACTAGCCCAGTGACTTCGCGAACGCTTCCAGGTCTTCCGCCGTGTTCAGCGCCACGGCTTCCGCACCCGGAGCGCCGCGCTTGGCCATGCAGGTCAAGACCTTGCCTGAGCCGACCTCGGCGAAGCGGGTGACGCCGCCCTCGCCGGTCATCCAGTTCAGGCTCTCGCGCCAGCGGACGCGGCCGGTGACCTGTTCGACCAGCAGGCGTCGGATGACCTCGGGGTCGGTCTGTGGGCCGGCGGTGACGTTGGCGACCAGGGGCACGGCGGGGGCCAGGATGGTGGCGGCGGCCAGGGCATTGGCCATCTCGTCGGCGGCGGGCTGCATCAGCGGGCAGTGGAACGGCGCCGAGACGTTCAGGTGGATGGCGCGGGCGCCGAGTTCCTTGGCCTTTTCGATCGCGCGCTCGATGGCGGGCTTGTCGCCCGAGATGACGATATTGCCGCCAACATTGTCGTTGGCGACGACGCAGGTTCCGACCACGGACCCCGCCGCCGCAGCGGCCTCGGCCAGGGCCAGGTCGGTCTTGGGGCCGATCAGGGAGGCCATGCCGCCTACGCCGACCGGCACCGCCCGCTGCATCGCCTGACCACGCAGTTTCAGCAGGCGGGCGGCATCGGTCAGTGTGATCGAACCGGCCGCGCACAGGGCGGAATACTCACCCAGCGAATGGCCGGCGACATAGGCGGCCTGGGTCACGTCGAAGCCGAACTCGGTCTTCAGCACCCGCATCGCCGCCATCGACACCGCCATCAGGGCCGGCTGGGCGTTCTCCGTCAGGGTCAGCAGGTCCTCGGGGCCCTCGCGCATGATCTGCGACAGGTTCTGGCCCAGGGCCTCGTCCACCTCGGCCAGAACGTCCCGGGCGGCCGGGAAAACATTGGCGAGCGTGCAACCCATCCTGAGGCTCTGGCTTCCCTGCCCCGGAAACAGCAATGCGAGCGTCATTTGCGACGGACCCTGATCGTTGATTTGGCGCGGAGGGCTACGCCAAGCCTTGCGCGGGGGCAAGCCGATCGTCGGTCCAACCCCTCGCGATCGTGATCGGGCTTCCTATGTTGTCGGCACCAGGGCGGCCTGACCAAGCCCCGACACGCGGAGACTCGAACGATGATCGAACGCAGACCTTTCGAAAGTCTGGGCGGAGCCAACCACGGCTGGCTCAATGCCAGGCATCATTTTTCCTTTGCCAGCTACCACGATCCCAGACGCATGAACTGGGGTAATCTGCGGGTCTGGAACGACGACGAGATCGCGGCCGGTTCGGGCTTCCCGCCCCACCCCCACGCCGACATGGAAATCATCACCTATGTCCGTCAGGGGGCCATCACCCACGAGGACAGCCTGGGCAACAAGGGTCGAACCGGCGCAGGCGACGTTCAGGTCATGAGCGCAGGGACCGGCATCCGTCATGCCGAATACAATGTCGAGCCCGACACCACGACCTTGTTCCAGATATGGATAGAACCGACACGGCGAGGCGAAAAGCCGTCCTGGGGGGCAAAACCCTTCCCAAGGGGTGACCGCGCTGGCCAGTTCGTGGTGCTGGCCTCCGGCTTCGAGGCCGACACCGACGCCCTCCCGATCCGGACCGACGCTCGCGTGGTCGGTGCCACGTTGAAAGCCGGCGAGTCCGCCATCTATCCGCTGGGCGCAAACCGACGTGGCTATCTTGTTCCAGCCGTCGGTGAGATCGAAGTTAACGGCGTCCTCGTTCACGCTCGCGATGGTGTCGCCATCAGCGGAGAGGACATCCTGACCGTCCGCGCAATCAAGGACGCCGAAATCGTTCTCGTCGACGCGGCCTGAACAAGGGACCGCCTTCCGTCCTGCTCGTGGAAGGCGGTCTTATGGCCTGCGGGCTGCACTCGCCTCACGGACGGCTTCAAATTCATTGCCTGGCGTCCACCTGGGCCAACCGCTCCCGTCCGCCAGCCACCGACCGACGCCGTACAGTAACTGCACATCCTGGGCTGCGCCTTCCATCGTCCAGCTGGTATCCCAGTCGTCGGTCGGCTGGTGATATCGGTCGCGCACGAATGTGCGGCTGGCCTCGCTTGCTCCGGTGAAGCCGGCTGCTGCGAACAGGGCGGGGACGCCCATTTTCGCAAGCGGGAAATGGTCCGAGCGATAGAAGGCCCCGACCTGGGGAGCTGGATCGGCGATCAGCGTCCGTCCCACGGCCGCCGCGTCTCGCTCAAGCTTATCCTGAAGGTCGGTCTTACCGTAGCCGATAACCACGATCTGCGGCTCGGCCGAGCCGGGCAACAGCGAGTCCATATTGATGTTGGCGACCGTGGTTTCCAGCGGCACCAACGGATGGGCGGCATAGTGATAGGCACCCAGCAGCCCTACCTCTTCCGCCGCCCAGGATACGAACAGGGTCGAGCGTCCAGTACGCGGGGCCTCGGCAAACAGGCGCGCCAGTTCCAGCAGTCCCGCGACACCGGACGCGTTATCGACCGCACCGTTGTAGATGTCGTCACCCAACGCATTCGCGGTTGCATGGCCAAAAGCGTCCCAGTGGGCACCGAACATCACCGTCTCGTCCGGTCGGGTCGTCCCCGTCAGGCGGGCTGCGACATTGCGGGTCGTCAGCCGCTGAAAGGTCTGGCCGAAGTTCAGCGACATCGTCACCCCGGCCAATTCAACCGGATGGAAATCCTGCGACTGGGCCGAGGCCTTGAGCGCCCCATAATCCAGACCTGCGGCCTGCATCAACCGCGCCGCAACCGGCTGCTGGATCCACCCTTGCGCCTGCACGCGCTCGGCCTCGACATCGGTACGCACAATGTCGAGCAGCGCCGCCGTCGACGAGTTCTGCAGGGTATTCCAGGGATAGCCAGCGCCCGCCGTCTCGTGAATCACCAGAACACCTGCCGCCCCGCGTCTGGCCGCCTCTTCGAACTTGTAGACCCATCGTCCGTAATAAGTCATGCCACGCCCGTCGAACCGGCCTGCGACAGGACTGTCAGCAGCCACCTCGAAATCGGGATCGTTGACAAGCATCAGCACGATCTTGCCCCGCACATCGACGTCCTTGAAGTCGTCCCAGCCACGCTCGGGGGCTGTCACGCCATATCCGACGAAGACCAGAGGTGTGTCACTCAGGGTAATGCGAGGCACAGGCCGATGACTGCCGACGATAACGTCGGTCCCGCGCTGGAACGACATCGTCTCGGCACCGACCTTGGCGGTCATCACGGCGGGGCCATCCTGAACAAAGCGATTGATCGGCACGGTCTGATACCAGCCGCCATTGTCGCCTGCGGGTTCAAGGCCCAGGGCCTGGAACTGTTCTGCGATCCAGGTGACCGTCTTGTCCTCGCCCGGCGTAGTCGGCCCTCGTCCCTCGAAATCGTCACCGGCAAGAACGCGAACTGTCTCGTTCATCCGGTCCGGGTCAACCTTGCCCCCGGCATGCCCCTGCCCCGCCGCCGATGCGCTCCCGGCCAGCAGTGCAAACGTCGAGGCGAAGGCGAGTACGAGGCGAAGCGACATGGCACACTCTTGAACCGGGAGGCGAACTTGGGTCGGCCGGCGAGACCCTGCCCTGCCTTGGCATCCCTGTCGAGCGGCCCATTCCGCGTCATACTTCGACCGGAACCGCTGCCGAGAA
>Ga0075012_10002396_pt1 | contig 18474 bp, 17 predicted proteins | sample All_14_2_FD_71474 | JGI IMG/M metagenome (GOLD analysis project Ga0075012, IMG submission 71474) | Freshwater microbial communities in response to fracking from Pennsylvania, USA - Allegheny Zone_MetaG_DW_15 | ecosystem: Environmental > Aquatic > Deep subsurface > Groundwater > Drilled... | reverse complement strand
GCCCACCCCGGCGCAGCGCAAGCCGCTGGCCATGGCGCTGCTGGGCAATGCCTTGGGTTACCCGTTGCTGCTGGGGTTTGCGCTGCGCCACGTCAGCTCGGGCCACGCAGCGGTGATCACGGCACTGCTGCCCTTGACCACCGCCGCCATCGCCGCACTGGTGTTGCATCAGCGGGCCAGGCTGGGATTCTGGCTGTTTGCCGGGCTGGGCAGCGCGCTGGTGGTGGTGTTTTCGCTGTATCGCGCGGTCCAACAGGGACATAGTTTTGGCCTGGATTGGGCTGATGGGTTGTTGGTGGGCGCGGTGTTGTCGGCGTCGGTCGGTTATGTGTATGGCGCGCAAGTCACGCAGGCGCTGGGAGCCGAACGGGTGATTTGCTGGGTGTGTGTGATGGCGCTGCCGCTGAGTGTGCCCGGCGCGCTGCTGACTTGGCCAGACCATAGCGTCAACCTGTCTGCCTGGCTGGGTCTGGTGTACGTGGGCGTGTTTTCCATGTGGGCCGGTTTTTTTGCCTGGTACCGCGGCATGGCGCTGGGCGGCGCGCTGCGTGTCAGCCAGACCCAGTTGCTGCAACCGTTTTTGAGCATCCTGGCCGCCGTTCCGCTGCTGGGCGAGCCGTTGGAGATCGTCACACTGGGCTTTGCCCTGGCCGTGATGGCCACCGTTTTTCTGGGCAAACATTTTTCGACGCCCGCACCTGTTTTCATCGTTGCATCAAAGGAAACTGTATGACCGCCTCCTTGCCCACGGGCGCCCCTCACTCCCCCTGGCAGCTGTCCCGCCGCGCCGGGCGCATGAACCCCTCGGTGATCCGCGAAATTCTCAAGGTCACGGAAAAGCCCGGCATCATCAGTTTTGCCGGTGGCCTGCCCTCGCCCAAGACCTTTCCGGTGGCCGAGTTTGAGGCGGCCTGCGCCAAAGTGCTCAAAGACGACCCGCAAGGTGCCCTGCAATACGCCGCGAGCGAAGGTTTTGCCCCACTGCGCCAGATGGTGGCCGAGCAGTTGCGCGCCCAAGCCGCTGCCGCCGGCCTGACCTGGAACGTGGACCCGGCGCAGGTGCTGATCACCACCGGCAGCCAGCAAGGGCTGGACCTGGTGGCCAAGGTGCTGGTGGATGCGGGCAGCAAAATTCTGGTCGAGTCGCCGACCTACCTGGGCGCGGTGATGGCGTTCATGCCGATGGAGCCCGAGGTGGTGAGTGTGGCCAGCGATGACGAGGGTGTGGATATTGACGCGCTGCGGCAAGCGGTGCTTGCCGGGTCAAAAAGGGGTCAGAGTCCAAATTCTGCTTCGCAGATATTGGAATCCGACCCCAATTTGCCCCGTTTCTTGTATGTGCTGCCCAACTTCCAGAACCCCACCGGCAACAGCCTGAGCGAAGCACGCCGCGCGGCCTTGAGCACCGTAGCTGCCGAGCTGAACCTGCCGCTGATCGAAGACAACCCCTATGGCGACCTGTGGTTTGACACGCCACCACCGGCCCCCCTGAGCGCCCGCAACCCCGAGGGCTGCATTTATCTGGGCTCGTTCTCCAAGGTGCTGGCACCGGGCCTGCGGCTGGGCTTTCTGGTGGCGCCCAAAGCGGTGTTCCCGAAGCTGCTGCAAGCCAAGCAGGCCGCCGACCTGCACAGCCCCGGTTTCAACCAGCGCATGGTGGCCGAGGTGATGAAAGACGGCTTCCTGGACCGCCATGTGCCCACCATCCGCGCGCTGTACAAAGCCCAGCGCGATGCGATGCTGGACGCGCTGGCGCACAACTTTGGCGCCCTGCCCGCCGCTGATGCGCCCCTTGACGAACGGGATGCGCGTCTGGTCTGGAACCAACCGGCGGGCGGCATGTTTCTGTGGGCACGCCTGCCCAAGGGCATGAACGCCGAGGCTTTGTTGCCGCTGGCGGTGGACCACGGCGTCGCCTTTGTGCCCGGCGCGCCGTTTTACGCCGACCATGGCGACGAGCGCACGCTGCGCCTGAGTTTTGTCACCCCCAGCGTGGACGAGATTCACCGGGGCGTGGCGGCGCTGGCGCTGGCGCTGACACAGTACGCTGCGCTCTGCCGCTGACAAGGCGCACGACGAGTTCAAACGGCATCGACCAAGGAGCCATCACCATGCCACAACGCCCCTTCAACCAAGTCGACGTGTTCACCGACACCCCTTATCTGGGCAACCCGCTGGCGGTGGTGCTGGACGGCACCGGGCTGGACAGCGACGACATGCAGCACTTTGCCCGCTGGACCAACCTGTCCGAGACCACCTTTGTGCTGCCGCCCAGCGACGAGGCACGTGCGCAAGGCGCCGACTACCGCGTGCGCATCTTCACGCCTGGCGGGGAGCTGCCGTTTGCCGGACACCCCACGCTGGGCAGCTGCCACGCCTGGCTGCAGGCGGGTGGTGTCCCGCAAGCCAACACCCACATCGTGCAGGAATGTGCCAAAGGCCTGGTCACCCTGCGCCGCAACGGCAGCCAGCTTGCCTTTGCCGCCCCACCCTTGCAGCGCAGCCAGCCTGACCCGGCGCTGGTGACCCAGGTAGCGGCCGCGCTGGGGCTGGAGGCGCAGCACATCCTGGCCAGCCAACTGCTGGACAACGGGCCGGTCTGGCTCGGCTTGCAGATCAACAGCCTGGAGCTGCTGCTGGCCCTGCAGCCCGACCACCAGCGCCTCAAGGCCTTGGGGCAAAAAGTGGGTCTGGTCCATGTTGATCCAGGTCACACCGCCACAACGCTGGTCGCCCGGTCCAACCGCGAGGCACGCGCTTTTGGCCAACGATCGGGCACGGTCAGCCACCCGGTTGACGCGCCCGGCCTGACCGTGCGTGCCTTTGCCGCACCGATTGGCGTGCCTGAAGACCCGGTCACCGGCAGCCTGAACGCCAGCCTGGCGCAGTGGTTGATCGCGGAGGGCCTGGCCCCCACCCGCTACATCGCCACCCAGGGCACCTGCCTGGGCCGCCACGGCCAGGTGTTTATTTCGCAGGACAACACCGGTCAGGTGTGGGTGGGTGGCGACTCGGTGACGTGTATTGCGGGCTTTGTTGACCTCTGACGCGCCAAACAAGCACGACCGTGCTTAAATCTGCGGCATGGCCACCCTGTTCCTTGTTCGTCACGCCCAAGCATCGTTTGACGCGGCCGCGGACGATGCGCTCAGTCCGTTGGGACAAAGACAAAGTGTGCAGCTGGGTCGCCACTTTGCGGCCAGGCAACAGCGGTTTGACATGACCTTAAGCGGCACCCGGCACCGCCATACCCAGACACTGGCCGGGGTGAGCGAGGGCATGGGCACCACGCTGAAGGCCCAAACCTGGCCGGGTCTGGATGGTTACGACAGCCAGAAGCTGATGGCGACGGTGCACCCCGAGCCCCTGCCAGACGCCAGCCCCGCCGGTCTCTTCGGCCAGCAGGCCCGGCTGTTGCGCCAGGTCTTGCTGCAATGGATGCTGGGGCGCGACCAACCCGTCGGTTTGCCACCCTGGGCGGATTTTCGTCAGGGGGTGATGGAGGTGCTCACCCAGGTGCAGGCCAGCGGCGCTGACAACGTGTTGCTGGTCTCGAGCGGCGGCCCGATCGCCTGTGCCATTGGCCAGGTGCTGGCCACACCGCCCGCCGCCACGGTGGAACTCAACCTGCGCCTGCGCCACACCTCGGTCACCGAATTCGCCTTCGACCCCGGGCACCTCGCGTTGCAAACCTACAACACCCTGCCGCACCTGGACAGCATCGAATTTGACAGCTGGATCACCCACGGCTGAAAGGTCTGCAAGCACCGATTTGCCAAATGAACTCCTCACACGTCGCACCACGTTGGCTGACTCAGGACGGCGTGGCATGCAGCGCAGCGGCATCAAGGAGGAGCCCGCAGGGCGGGGGACAGCCGCGGAGCTGAATGCCACGCCGTCCTGAGTCCTCGCGTGTAGCAACCGCCTGAGCGCCCCAAACCGCCCAACAAAAAAAGCACCCGAAGGTGCTCTTTTTGAGGACGCTGCAAGAAGCAGCGTGGTCAGAAGGCTTTAGGCCTGCTTGCTAACCGCAGCGGCAGCGCTGAGCGCTTGCTCGGTCACGGCAGAGACATTGCTCTCAGCCAGGGCCAGCGCCTTCTTGGCAGTGTTTTGAGCCGACTCGATGGCGCTTTGGCTGGAAGCCAGGGCGCTCTTGAGCACAGCCACAGCCGACTCGGTGCCAGCCGGTGCGTTCTTCACCAGGCTGTCAAAGGCTTGGGTGAAAGCCTTCTGGTTTTCAGCCGCCTTGCCTTCGAGGGCCTTGGTGAACTCGGCGCTGGTTTCCACCGCGATACCATACACATGGCGGCCGTAAGCGGCGGTCTTTTCAGCCATGGGGGCGACCAGGCCGGTTTGCAGCGCCATCAATTGCTGCACGTCTTTGGCGGCCAGCAGGGCCTGGGCGTGGTCGAACGACTCGGTCATGATCGCTTTGGCAGCGGCCATGTTCAGCTCAACCAGCTTCTCGAACCCGGCGAAGGACTTGTTGGACAGGCCGATGACGGCGTCCAGGTTGGATTTGCTGGTGGCGGTCATTTGGTCAATGGTCATGTTCATGGTGGTTTCCTTCAAGGTGGGTTACGGGGGCGGGGCACTTGCTTCACTCGTTTATGCTGCAGTGCAACATGAGCGAATTATAGGCAGGCAAACCACCTTGGCAAGTTAAATTTGTTGCAGTGCAGCAAATTTCCTAGACCCACACCTCTAAATCGAGCATCAGCGCCACAGGATCAGGCCGGTGCCTGCCACCGTCATCACGGCGCCCAGCCAGGCCCCCGGCGCAGGCGCGCGTTTGAGCTGGAACCACAACAGCGGCAGCACCATGATGGGCGACACCGACGACAGGATGGCGACCATGCCCACATCGCCCTTCTCCAGCGCCAGCAGCACCAGCGTCATGCCCACGCCCATGGCCACAAAGCCGTTGAGCGCGGTCTGCCCCAGCACCCGCAGCGTGGGCGCGTTGGTGGCCCGCGCCGCCTGAAACCCGGTGAGCAGCAAGGCGCCGTGGGCCGCCGTGGCCACCGTGACCCGCACGGCCGAGGCCATCACCGGGTCCACCTGCAGCGCCATCACCGGCTTGGCAATAAGCGAGCCCAGCGCCTGGCACAGCGCCGCCAGCAGCGCCAGCGCCACCCCGGCACCCACATGGCCCTGGTCCGCCTCCCAGGCATGGGTTTCGCCCTTGTGGCGCCCCAGCACGATGGCGATCATCACGCCGGCCAGGGTCAACACCGCACCCAGAAAAGCCTGCAGGTTCATGCGCTCGTCCAGCAAGGCAAAACCCAGCGCCGCGCTGAAAGCGGCATGGGTGGCAAACAACACCCCGGCGCGGCGCGGCCCCAGGCGGTTCATGGCGGCAAACAACGCCGTGTCACCGACAAAAATGCCAATCAAGCCGCTGAGCGCCATCGCGCCCCAGTAGCCCGTCTCAAAGGTGCGCCAGCTGCCGGTGACAGCCACCACGCTCCACAGCATCACCGCCACCATCGCCATGCGCCAGCGGGTGAAGGCGAACGCCCCCAAATGCCGAGACGGTGTCACCGACATGACACTGCCCAGCGCCCAGCAGGCCGCCGCGCCCAGCGCAAACAGATCGTAGGCAACCATGGGGAGAAATTAGCGCAGCGTGGGCTGCTGAATCAGCGTGTCGGGCGGCAGTTGGTCCATTTCACCCAGCAGCTGCGCCAAGGCGCGACCGGCAGCGTCCAGCAGGGCGTGGCCTTTGTCGGCGGTGGCAGCAGCGGCGTTGCCCACGGCACCGACCGGGTTGTAATCCTGCATCTGCCAGCCCAGTTTGGCGCTTTTGCCGTTGCCCAAAATCGTAAACTGCTGCGCGCGCGTTTGTGCGGCAGAGGCAAAGTGTTGCGCCTGGGTCATGTCCACACGTTCGGGCGCCAGCGCCAGCATCATCGAGGTCTCGATGTCGCCCGCGTGGATGCCAAAACGGTGCTCCTCCAAGCTGAACAAGGCGTTCACGTCCTGGCCTTGCGTGTCCGTCAACGGCAAATTGAACCAGCTCACGCTGTACACCAGCATGTCGAAGCGCGCGCGCAAATCCCGCGCCACCAGGTCCATCAGGCTCACGTTACCGCCGTGGGTGTTGAAGATCAGCAGTTTGCTGATGCCCGCTGCAGCCACCGATTCGCCGATGTCGGTCCAGAGCCGCAGGATGGTCTCGGTTTTGAGCGTCAGCGTGCCGGGAAAACGCGCGTGCTCCGGGCTCAAGCCCACCGCCTGGGTGGGCAACACCAGCACGTTCAAGTCGGTCGCCAGCCGTGGCAGGGCCGCTTTCAGAATGCCGTCCACCAGCACCGTGTCCACACTCAGCGGCAAATGCGGGCCGTGCTGCTCGGTGGCGGCCACGGGCAGCACGGCGATGGTGCGCGCCGCCTCGCCGCTGGTTTGCATCTGGGCAAATTCCAGCGCGGTCAAATCAGCCCAATAACGTGAGGTGGTGGTCATGGTGTCTGCGGCTCAGGCTTTTTTCATGAATTCGGCCTTGAGCATGAAGGCGCCCTGGTCGGTTTTGCAGTCCACCTCATGGTCACCGGCGCCTTCGGGCAGGCGAATGCCTTTGATTTTGGTGCCTTTTTTGAGCACGATGGATGAGCCTTTGACCTTCAGGTCCTTGATCAAAATCACCGTGTCGCCACTGGCCAGCGGGTTGCCGTTGGCATCGAGCACTGGGCCGTCGGCCGCGTCGCCTTCAGCAGCGGTAGCCGCCTGTGGCCACTCGAAACCGCAATCGGGACAGACAAAATTGTCGCCATCGGGGTAGGTGTTTTCAAGAGTGCATTGGGGGCAGGCAGGCAGGTTGGACATGGCAATTCACACATTTTGGAGAAGGCGGCAAGTGTACGAGGCCGCCTGGCCACGCAGGCACAAGACACCGCCGTCGCGACAACAACAAGCAGGGCTTCAGTATGATGGTCACATGACCCAAGACCTCTTTCGCCAGGACGCCTATCTGTTCGAAACCACCGCCACGGTGACCGCCATCACGCCCCAAGGCATCGTGCTGGACCGCACGGTGTTCTACCCGCTTGGCGGCGGGCAAGCGGGTGACAGCGGGGTGCTGGTGCTGGCCGATGGTGCGCAGATGGACATTGTGGACACCCGAAAGGGCAAGGCCGAGGACGGCAGCTTCACCGCCGCCATTGCCCACCAGCCCGCGCCCGAGGTGCTGGCGCAGTTGCTCAGCCCTGCCACCGGCACCCCCGTCGCGCTGAAGGTGGGCGACACACTGACGGCGCGCATCGATGGGCCGCGCCGCCATCGGATGATGCGGTTTCACACCGCCAGCCACCTGCTGTGTCACATCGTGCCCAAGCTGGTCAACGGCTGCTCGATCACGCCGGATTACGCGCGCATTGACTTCAACATGACCGAGGCGCTGGACAAAGAGGCCTTGAGCGCGGCCATCGCCGAACTGGTGGCCGCCGCCCATCCGGTGACCGTCGGCGCCATCACCGATGCGGAGCTGGATGCCAACCCCGCGCTGGTCAAAAGCATGTCGGTGCAGCCGCCACGCGGCAGCGGGCAGATTCGCACCATCCGCATTGGCCAAGCGCCCCAGGGCGCGGACCCAGCCACCACCCTGATCGACCTGCAACCCTGCGGCGGCACCCATGTGGCCAACACGTCCGAAATCGGCGCGGTGATCGTGACCAAGATCGAGAAAAAGTCCGCCATGACACGCCGGGTGGTGCTCGGCTTTGCCGCACCATGAGCCGTGGCCAGGTCAAAAACATCACCGGCGATAACTTTTTCGCCTGGGACGGCGACGTGCTGGTGGTCAACATCCTGGGCAAACCCAGCGCCAGCAAGGATGCCATTGGCAAACCGCACGGCACCCAGCTCAAGGTCAGCGTCACCGCCAAACCACTGGGGGGCAAGGCCACCGACCACATGGTGCGTTTTCTGGCGCCGCTGTTTGGCGTGAGCGTGAGCGCCATCGAGGTGGTGTTTGGCCAGGAAAACGTCAACAAACAGCTGCGCATCACCGCGCCCACCAAATTGCCCGCCGTGTTCACCGGGCCAGACTGAGCCCCGGCCCGCCTCGCGCTGCGCCCACCCACAACGAGTACGCCATGCCCCTGCAGCCCCTGAAGCCCGGCGACCTGCGCCGCACCATCAACCCAGCCGCGTTTGACTTTGTCAGCACCGCCGAGCTGACCCACCTGAGCCTGCCCTGGATCGGCCAGGAGCGCGCCGAAGCCGCCGCGCGTTTCGGGCTGACGATGGCGCAGCGTGACTACAACCTGTTTGTGCTGGGTGAGGTGGGCAGCGGCCGCAGCACCCTGCTGCGCCAGATGATGCAGGACGAAGCCCTGCGCCGCCCGGTACCACCCGACCTGTGTTACCTGCACAACTTTGATGCCCCTGAGCACCCGCGCGCCCTGCGCCTGCCCAGCGGCGAGGGCCGCTTGCTGCGCCAGCTGATGGGACAACTGGCCAAAACCCTGCAGTCCGACATCCCCAAGCGGCTGGCTGATGCGGCGTTCAAAGCACAAGCCGACCGGCTGGAAAAAGCCTCGCAGGCAGAAGAAGACCGCGCCTATGCCGACCTGAGCGCCTTTGGTGCCGCGCGCAACTTCGCCCTGATGCGCGAGCAGGGCAACATGGTGTTCACGCTCAAAGACGCGCAGGGGCAGCCGGTCACGTCTGGCAAGGCGCTGGCGCTCACCCCTGAGCAGCGCATGCACATCGATGCCGACGAAGAAGCCCTGCGCGTGGAAATTGGCCGCTACCTGGCCCACACCCATGCCCTGAACCGCCAGCTGGCAGACGATCTGGCCGCCCTGCGCAGGCGCACGGTCAAGCCCTGGCTGGAAGAACAGGTCCAGCCCATTCGCGGCGCGCTGCGCAAGAAAATCAAGGACTCGGTCAAGCTCGGGCAATACCTGGACCAGGTGCAACACGATGTGCTGGACAACCTGGAACTGTTTGCGCCCTGCGAGGACGAAGACGTGCGCCTGGAGGCGCTAGTGTCGCTGCTGTCGCGCTTTCGGGTGAATGTGGTGGTCGACAACCACGCGCTGCAGGGCGCGCCGGTGATGTTTGAGGACAACCCGCAGATCCGCAGCCTGTTTGGCAGCATCGAGTACGAGGCCGAAGAAAGTACCTTGACCACCGACTTTTCGCGCATCCGCGCGGGCAGCCTGGTACGCGCGCACGGCGGCTTTCTGATGCTGCACCTGCGCGATTTGCTCAGCGATGAGCCGGTGTGGGACAAGCTGCACCGCTTTTTGCGCAGTGGCCGGGTGCAGATTGAAGAGCCTGGCGTGATGTATGCGCCGATGGCTGCCGTGGCGCTGGAACCCGAACCGGTGGAGGTGGATGTCAAGATCATCCTGATCGCCTCAGTCGACGAGTATTACGCGGTGCAAGAAGGCGACCCCGAGTTTGCCCGGCGCTTTCGCTGCAAGGTGGACGTGGTCGAGAGTTTTCGTGCCAGCGCCGAATCGATGCAGGCCACCGCCATCTTTGCCGCCCACACCTGCCAGCGCCTGGGGCTGGCGCATCTGAACCCCGCCGCCGTAGCGGCGCTGGTGGAAGAAACCCACCGCGCGGCGGAAGATCAGACGCGCCAGAGCGCCCTCTTTGCGCAGGCCGAAGCGCTGGTGATGGAAGCCGCCAGCCTGGCGCGCGCCCGTGGCGCGGTGCTGGTGGACGCGCCAGACGTGCAGACCGCCCGAGAAGCACGCATCCACCGCCACAACTACCCCGAGCAGCGCCTGCAAGAAACCATTCTGGACGGTGAGCGCCTGCTGGACGTGACCGGCGCCAAGGTGGCGCAAGTCAACGGGCTGACGGTGATTGACCTGGGCGACTACGAGTTTGGTTTTCCGGTGCGGGTCACCGCCCACACCCACGCGGGCGAAGAAGGCCTGCTCAACATCGAGCGCGAGGTGGAGCTCTCAGGCCCGATCCACGACAAGGGTGTGCTGATCCTGCACAGCTACCTGTCAAGCCTGTTTGCCCACATCGCCCCGCTGGCGATGAATGCGGCGGTGGTGTTTGAGCAGGAGTACAGCGGTGTGGAAGGCGACTCGGCCTCGTGCGCCGAGTTTTACGCACTGCTCTCCAGCCTGTCGGGCCTGCCACTCAAGCAGTCGGTTGCCGTCACCGGCGCGCTCAACCAGCACGGTGAGATGCTGCCGGTGGGCGGCATCAACGAAAAGATCGAGGGGTGGTTCAAAAGCTGCGAACTGCTGGGCCTGGACGGCCAGCACGGGGTGCTGATTCCCGCCCGCAACCAGCACCACCTGATGCTGGAGCCACGCGTGGTCGATGCCGTGGCGCAGGGGCGCTTTCACATCTACACCGCCCACACCGCCAGCGAAGGCATGGAGCTGTTGACCGGCGTGCGCTTTGGCAGCCGCGAGGCGGGAGGTTACCCGCCTGACAGCGTGCTCGGGCTGGCCCAGAAAACACTGCAAAAGTACCGCCAGGCGTGCGAGGGGCTGGAATCCCACCCGCCCGAACGCCGCCCGCGCAAGCTCAACACCAGCCGCGCGCCGCGGTTTTAGCCACGGCTTATTTCAGCTGGCCCAGCGACTGGCGAATGGCTTCCAGCCGCGCCTCGTAATCGGTGGCGTCGCCATAGTCGAGAAACTGGTGGTAGCGGGCGTGGGTACCCATGACCTTTTTGGCGTGTTTGATGGGACAGAAATAGGCCTCGGTGCGCGCCAGAATCTCGCGCATGTAGCCCATCAGCCCGTTGCCGTATTCGCAATAGGTGCAGTGAAACTTCTCGATGAAGTTCAGGTAATGCAGCTGGCCGCGGTCAAACACCAGGTAATCTGAGCGGCGCACCTTGGTGATGCCATAGATCGGAAAACAGCTCCACTGGTAAAAGCTGACACACAGGTCCAGCAGCAACAGCGGAAAAATCATGCCGTAGATGATCGGCCCGGTGATCAGGTTTTGCGGCCGGAAACTGACCAGCCATCGGAAAAAATTCATCTTCAGCTGGCGGTGCGCGGCCTTGACCGAGCTCTCAAACTCGACACGTTTGCCCTTGATCTCGAAAAACATCCGGCTCTGCTGCTCGTGGATGGCGGCGACCAGGTCCGCCTCCAGGGCGGCCATTTGCGCCAGGAGCTGGCTGATCCGATCGTTCATAAAACTCCCTGTGTGGTCGGGTGACATGGTGGAAAACGGCATAGGCAATATACAGGCACGTGCATTGACGTGCGCCACCCAGAGTGCGAGTCAACCGGCTAGGAATCTCTCGTACTCAAGATGCTTCACGTCAAACCCGGCACGGCGACTGGGTGATGCGCATGCGGTTTCGGGGTGAAATCACGCGCGAGACTGAGGGCACAGTACGCCCGCGACTGTGGGCGCGCGCCTTTCACCCCGAAGCCCGGTCGCATCACCCAATCACCGCGCCTAGCGCTGTCTAGGTCAGAATTTCTGCAGTGAGCCATTCACATCCAGCCGCGCCAAGTACAACACAGGCAACTTTGGCATTCACCCCTGCCAGCGCACCAAAACGCTCGCAGAATCAGTCGGGTGATGCGCTTTGCGTAGGTTAAGGAGGAGACCGCGCAGCGGTCGGGGGACACGTAGCAAAGCGCATCACCCGGCTGATTCAACCACCACCTTGATATCAGCCGCATCCCAACTTACGCATCTGAGATCAACCTCACCTTGAATCACACGCCGCCCCCAGGCCGCGCCAAGCGCCCATGGGACAATCCGGCGTATGTACTTACTATTTGAAGAAACCGGCAAATTCCTGGCCGGCCGGGCCCTCTCGGAGACCGACGCCTCCGCGCAGGTGGAGCTCGACAGCGGCAAACGTGTCAAGGTCAAGGCGACCAACATCCTGTTGCGGTTTGACAAACCCGAACCGGCCCAGCTGATGGCAGCCGCCCACACGGTAGCCAGCGGCATCGAGCTGGACATGGCCTGGGAATTCGCCCCCGAGGACGACTTTGGTTTTGCCGAGCTGGCCCGCGACTATTTCTCGGAGCAGGCCTCCTTGAGTGAGCAGGCGGGCATGCTGCTGGCGCTGTTTGAGGCGCCGCACTACTTCCGCCGCGCGGGCAAAGGGCGGTTTCGCAAGGCCTCGCAAGACATCCTGGCGCAGGCGCTGGCCGCCATCGAGAAGAAAAAACAGATCGCGCTGCAGATTGAGGCCTGGGTGAAAGACCTGAGCGCGGGCACCTGCCCGCAACCGATCCGCGACCAGTTGTACAAAATTTTGTTCAAGCCCGACAAAAACGCGCCCGAATACAAGGCGGTGGTGGAGGCCTCACGCGCCACCCATCTGGGGCCGCTGGAGCTATTGATCAAGGCCGGCGCGATTGACTCGCCCTACCAGTTCCACTGGCGGCGGTTTTTGCTGGAAAACTTCCCCAAGGGCACCGGTTTTCCGAAGCTCGACGCGCCGCAGATCACCGAGGACCTGCCGCTCTCCAGCGCGCAGGCGTTTTCCATCGACGACTCGGCCACCACCGAGATCGACGACGCACTCTCGGTGCAAGGCCTGGGCAGCGGCACGGTGCTGCTGGGCATCCACATTGCCGCGCCGGGGCTGGCCATTTCACCGGGCAGCGCCATCGACCAACTGGGCCGCGCCCGCCTGTCCACCATGTACATGCCGGGCTACAAGATCACCATGCTGCCCGACGAGGTGGTGCAGGCCTACACCCTGATGGAGGGGCAGGCCTGCCCCGCGGTGTCGCTGTATGTCACGCTGGATGAAGCCACGCTGGCGATCAAGAGCAGCGAAACCCGGCTGGAGCGGGTGCACATTGGCGCCAACCTGCGGCATGACCAGCTCGATGCGGTGGTCACCACCGAGTGGCTGCAAAACCCCGGCTTTGACCATGGCATTGACCCGCCGCCGCTGGCCCACCAGCGCGACAGCTTGGCCTTTTTGTACCGCCTGGCGCTTGACCTGAAAGCCAAACGCGAGGTCGTGCGCGGCAAACCCGAGAACTTCAGCCGGCCGGATTACAACTACCGGCTGGTCGGGAATGATGGCGCCGAGCCCCAGGGCGATGAGCAGGTCGAGATCAGCGTGCGCCAGCGCGGCGCGCCGCTGGATTTGATCGTCTCCGAGGCGATGATCCTGGCCAACAGCAGCTGGGGCAGCTGGCTGGCCGAGTTGGGCGTGCCCGGCATTTACCGCAGCCAGGCCAGCATGGCGCCGGGCGTGAAGGTGCGCATGGGTACCAAAGCCCTGCCCCACGCCGGCCTGGGTGTCAAAAGTTACGCCTGGAGCAGCTCGCCGCTGCGCCGCTACACCGATCTGGTCAACCAGTGGCAGATCATCGCCTGCGCCCGCCACGGCAAAACCGCCGCGCTGGCGGCGCCGTTCAAGCCGAAAGACGTGGACCTGTTTGCCATCATCTCCAGCTTTGACGCGACCTACGCGGCCTACCACGGCTTCCAGAACGCCATGGAACGCTTCTGGATTCTCAAATACGTGCAGCAGCAAGGCATCACCGAGGTGGAGGCCACCCTGTTCAAGGACAACCTGGTGCGCGCCGACCACCTGCCGCTGGTGCTGCCGGTGGCCGGGGCCCAAGGCTTGCCCCGTGGTGCGCGGGTGCTGGTGCGCCTGGGCGACATTGACGAGGTGTCGCTGGACATCCATGGCACGGTCAGCCAGCGTCTTGATGGTGGCGAGGACGACAAGGGCGGCGCCGCCCAGCAGGCGCTGGACGACGAGTCGGACGACGACACGCTGGCCGGACCCATCGCCATTGCGGTGGACCTCAGCGAGGGCGATGCGACACCCGGCACCACCACCCCCGGCGATAATCCCGCGCCGTGAACCTGCGGTCTTTCAGCACCCTTCAAATCGCCCTGGGCGTGTCCGTGGCCGTGCATGCGGCCTTGCTGACGGTGCGTTTTGTCGACCCCGAGGTCTTCAACCGGGTGTTTGAAGACACCCCGCTGGAAGTGATTCTGGTCAACGCCAAGACCGACGAAAAACCCACCAAGGCGCGGGCCATCGCCCAGGCCAACATGGCCGGTGGCGGCAACCTGGACAAGGGCCGCGCCACCAGCCCGCTGCCCCATGCGATGGTGTCGATGCAAGGTGAGGTGAGCGAGCAGGAACGCGAGCGCCAGGTGCGCGAGATGCAGGAGCAGCAAAAGGTGATGCTCTCCAAGGTCAAGTCCGCACTGGCCGCCATGCCGCTGACCGATCCGCTGCAAAAAAAGCTCAACCCCGATGAGGTCCAACGCGAAGAAAAGCGCCGCCAGCTGATTGACCTGCTGGCCGAGATCGAGCGGCGTATCCAGATGGAAAACGAGCGCCCGAAAAAGCGCTACATCAGCCCGGCCACGCGCGAGGCCGTCTACGCCATCTATTACGACCGCCTGCGCCGCGCCATCGAAGACAAGGGCACCGACAATTTCCCCGAAGCCAACGGCCACAAGCTGTATGGCGAACTCACCATGATCGTCACCGTCAACCATGACGGCCGGGTGATCGCCACCGAAGTGGTGCAAAGCTCGGGCAATGCGCTGCTGGACCGCCGGGCCCAGGCGATTGCCAAAGGCGCCGGGCCGTTTGGCGCGTTCAACCGCGAGATGCGCCGCCAGGCTGACCAGATTGCCGTGGTGTCGCGTTTCAAATTCACCCGTGACGACACGCTGCAAACCCGGCTCAATGCGCCTTGATGGCATTGCGCCCCCAAGAAAGACACCCTTTTCATGAGCACCGACCTCTACTGCGTCATGGGCCACCCGATCGCCCACAGCCAGTCACCCTGGATCCACACCCGTTTTGCCGAACTCACCGGGCAAGACATTCTGTACACCAAGCGCGAGATCCCGCTGGACCACTTTGCGGCCAGCGTGCAAGCCTTCTTTGATGAGGGTGGCCATGGCTGCAACATCACCGTGCCGTTCAAGTTTGAGGCCGCCGAACTGGCCACCCACACCAGCGAACGCGGCTTGTTGGCGCAGGCCTGCAACATCCTGACGTTCTCGGGCGGCAAGATCACCGCCGACAACACCGATGGCCTGGGCCTGGTGGACGACATCGAGCAAAACGCCGGGGTGCCGCTCAAGGGTAAACGCGTGCTGCTGATGGGCGCCGGGGGTGCCGCCGCCGGTGTGCTGGGCCCGCTGATCAACGCCCAGCCCGCCCACATCAGCGTGGCCAACCGCACGCTGCACCGGGCCGAGCTGCTGACCGCGCGCCACCAGAGCCTGGCGGCCTTGCAAAACGTCGAGCTACAAGCCCATGACCTCAAACATCTGGACGACGCCTTCGACATCGTCATCAACGGCACCGCCAGCAGCCTGGGCGGCCATGGCGTGCCGGTGACTGCCCGGGTGCTGAAACCCGGCGCGCTGGCCTACGACATGATGTACGGCCCCGGGGCGCGGCCCTTCATGGACTGGGCGCGCGCCCACGGTGCAGTCCCGCGGGACGGGCTGGGCATGCTGGTGGGCCAAGCCGCCGAGGCGTTTTACATCTGGCGCGGCGTCATGCCACCGGCCGGTCAGGTGCTGAGTGAACTGCGGGCCAAACTGGCGGGCTGAGCCACCATGAGAACCGTCTGGCGCTGGGTTGTGCTGGTGATGGCAGCGGGCGTGCTGCTGCAGCTGTATTTTGTCGCGCGCATCGCCGCCATGGTGGTGATCGACCCGCAAAGCACCGCATTCCAGCGCTCCGAGGCCTGGCGGCTGGTGGTGGACACCGGCAGCCTGCCCTGGCGCCAGCAATGGGTGCCCTACGAACAGCTGTCCAGCAACCTCAAACGTGCGGTGATTGCCAGCGAGGACGACGGCTTTGCCAACCACGACGGCGTGGACTGGGACGCGCTGGAAAAAGCCTGGGAGAAAAACGCCAAGGCCGAGGAGCGCGCCGCCCAGGCCCTGGCGCTGGCCGAGCGCGCCCAAGCCAAAGCAGCGGCCAAAAACCCGGCCAAGGCCGCCGCCCCGCAGCCCAAGCCCGTGAAGCCGCCCAAGGTGATCGGTGGCTCCACCATCACCCAGCAGCTGGCCAAAAACCTGTTTTTATCCGGCGAGCGCACGCTGATGCGCAAGGGCCAGGAGTTTGTGCTGACCCTGCTGCTGGAGGCGCTGCTGGACAAACAGCGCATTCTGGAGATTTACCTCAACAACGTGGAGTGGGGTGAAGGTGTGTTTGGTGCCGAGGCGGCGGCGCAGCGTTACTTCCGCAAACCGGCCAGCAAACTCAGCACCTATGAAGCGGCGCGGCTGGCGGTGATGCTGCCGCGGCCCAAGTATTTCGAGAAACTGCCCAACTCCAGTTATGTGGCCGCTCGCGCGTCGGTCATCGCGCGACGGCTGGAAAGCGCCGAGTTGCCATGACGCACGGCCACCCCATCTGGGCACGGAGTCAGCCATGAAGCCGTTGTTGCTCGACTGGGCCGCCACCGTGGTGAGTTATTTCCTGCTCGGGTTGATCCGCATCCTGACCGGTTCACAGGCGCGCTGGTGGGGCTGCCCGCCCAAGGCCTTGCAGCGCATCTACTTTGCCAACCACCAAAGCCACGCCGACCTGGTGATGATCTGGGCCGCCCTACCCAAAGAGTTGCGCCGCCGCACCCGCGCCGTGGCCGCGCGGGATTACTGGGGCAAGACGCCGTTTCGGTTGTGGCTGACCACGGCGGTTTTCAACGTGATTTATGTCTCGCGCACCCGCCAGGCCGACGAAGACCCGCTGGGGCCGCTGGTGGACGCGCTGCGCGGGGGCGATTCGCTGATCCTGTTCCCGGAAGGCACGCGCGGTTTTGCCGATGAACCCCAGGCCTTCAAGGCGGGCTTGTACAACCTGGCGCGCCAGTTCCCCGACGTGGAGCTGGTGCCGACCTGGATCAACAACGTGCAGCGCGTCATGCCCAAGGGCGAGGTGGTGCCGGTGCCGGTGCTGTGCTCAGTCACCTTTGGCGCGCCGATGCAGGTGCTGGACGGCGAAGACTGCCACGCGTTTTTGCAGCGCGCCCGCGCCGCCGTGATCGCCCTGCGCCACGTTTGAGGGCCGCCCATGTACCAAGCCCTGCGAAACATGCCGTCCACCCAGCAGATCGGGGCCTTGTTTGTCATCCTGTTTGGCATGTTGCTGCTGGCCGGGCTGGTGATTTTTCTGCGCTCGATGCGCGAACATGACGACCCGGATCGGCAAGCGCGCCACCTCGACGAGATGGACAACCTGACGCAGCTGCTGAAAACCAGTTCGCTGCTGTTTTTGGTGTTCTGGGTGGCCTGGATGGCGGGCGACACCTCCCGTCTGGTGCTGTTTGGCGTGGGCTCGTTTTTTGCGCTGCGCGAGTTCTTGACGCTGTCACCCACCCGCCACGGCGACCACCGCAGCCTGGTGCTGGCGTTTTTTGTCATTTTGCCGATGCAGTACTGGCTGGTGGGCACGGCGCAGTTCAACCTGTTTGTGGTGTTCATCCCGGTGTATGTGTTTCTGGCGCTGCCGGTGGCCAGCGCCCTGGCCAACGACCCGCAGCAGTTTCTGGAGCGCAATGCCAAACTGCAATGGGGCATCATGGTCTGCATCTACGGCATGAGCCATGTGCCGGCCCTGCTGCTGCTCAAGTTCCCCGGCTACGACTCGAAAGACGCGTTTCTGGTGCTGTTCCTGGTGCTGGTGGTGCAAACTTGCATGCTGGTCCAGCACCTGGTGTCGCGCCGCCTGATCGAGCTGGGCAAACGCCCCTCGGTGCCGCTGATCAGCCAGAGTTTCACCTGGCGCGCCTGGTGGTCAGGCATGGTCTCGGGCAGTGTGCTGGGGGCGCTGCTGACCGGCATCACCCCGTTTGCGGCAGGGCAGGCGTTTTCGCTGGCCTTCATTGCCTGCGCGGCCGGGTCCATGGGGCATCTGGTCATGAAGGCGCTCAAACGCGACCGCGGCATCCCGATGTGGCGCGGGCGGGACAAAAGTGTCACTGGCGCGGGCGGCATGCTCGACCGCATTGACGCCCTGTGTTTTGCGGCGCCGGTGTTCTTTTATTCCGTGCGATGGTATTTTGGGCTTTAGCAACGTGAGGCCCCCCTACCTGCCATGAGAATCCTCGGCATTGACCCCGGCCTGCGCACCACCGGTTTTGGTCTGGTGGATGTGGACGGTGCCAACCTGACCTATGTGGCCAGCGGCACCATCAGCACCATCCACATCGAAAAAGACCAGTTGCCCGCGCGCCTGAAGGTGTTGTTTGACGGCATCCGCGAGGTGGTGGCGCGGTATGAGCCCGATGCCGCCTCGGTCGAGATCGTGTTTGTCAACGTCAACCCGCAGTCCACCCTGCTGCTGGGGCAGGCGCGCGGTGCGGTGATCACGGGGCTGGTGTCGGCAGATTTGCCGGTGGCCGAATACACCGCGCTGCAGATGAAACAGGCGGTGGTGGGCTACGGCCGGGCCGACAAAACGCAAATTCAGGAGATGGTGCGCCGTCTGCTGGCGCTGCCCGGCTTGCCCGGGCCGGACGCCGCCGACGCGCTGGGCCTGGCCATCACCCATGC
>Ga0075012_10002395_pt1 | contig 18481 bp, 11 predicted proteins | sample All_14_2_FD_71474 | JGI IMG/M metagenome (GOLD analysis project Ga0075012, IMG submission 71474) | Freshwater microbial communities in response to fracking from Pennsylvania, USA - Allegheny Zone_MetaG_DW_15 | ecosystem: Environmental > Aquatic > Deep subsurface > Groundwater > Drilled... | reverse complement strand
ACGTTGACCCGCGTGACGGCACTTTCGCAGATGCCGTCACCAAGCACGTTTACAGCGAGCTGGGGGCCCGCGACTGGCTTGTGAACTGCCGGCTGCTGCCCCACCACCTCATGCTCCGGGCCCTGCAGGACGGCCGCCAGTTGCACGTCATCACCACAACGTCGAACACGCGGTCCGCCGACACCCTGCCACTTATCGCCGCGATCAGGAACGATCCCTCCTTCGCTCCGTACCGCAACAGGATGCTGAACGCCGCCGACCTCTCCCCTGCTTCTTTCCTGCGCGAGTGGATGCAGCATGAAACCAACACCTATCAGAGGGTCGTGCTTTTCGACAGCCCCGAGCTCTGGCGCAAGAACGGCTTCACGGCGGTACCGACGGGGCTCTTTCTGAGCGGGCTGCCGCAGGGGAAGCCGGTGGACTCTGACGCCATCATCGCCAATCACCGCGCGTTCGTCGAGACGTTGCGCCCCTATCTTTATCCCGAGACCCCCGATAGCATCCGGCTCTTCGCCACTATCAGAACCGCTCTGCGCAGTCAGCTCGCACTGATGGCCAATGAGCTCGGTGTCCTGCTCGTGTCTCAAAACCGGGCGGCGGATGCGATGGACCTTTTCAAACAGGCCGAAGTCCTTCGTCCCGACAACCTCTGCATCCTGCTGAACCGCTATCACCTGGCGGCCAACCTGAGCGTCCAGCCCGAAACGCTTCCCGAAATCGAAACGCGCCTCCGCGATGTCCCGCGGCGGGTCAACACCTTCTTGCTCACCCCCGCCAACCTTCAGACCTCCGGCGGCACCCTCGTCGATCCCGACAGCCTGGAATACGTCCGAAAGAACTTGTGGATCCGGGGGACAACCTTCCGCAACCTGGCGATCACCACCCAAAAGTTCCACTCGGACCCGCTCACCGCTTTGCGTGACAAAAAACGCGAACTCCATCAGACCATTTCCTCGTTCATCGACACCTATGAATTTGACGACGCCGAGCGCCAGCTCAACCTGCTGCTCGACCTGGACGACAAGGACACGTTCGCGCTCATCAACAAAGCGCGCATCGCCATCGAGCGCCGGAACCTGCCTGAGGCCGGTCTCTGGATGGACCTTGCGAAAGAGAACGGCGCGACCGCTGACCAGCTCATCTGGCATGAAGCAGCCCTGCTGATTCTCGACAACAAACTGGCCGAGGCGCGCGCCATGCTCAACACGGCCATCCCCGCCACCCCCAGCGATATCCGGCTCTGGGGCTTGTTGGCCGACATTCTGCTCCGCCTTGGCGAGTACTCCGAACTTGAGAACCGCGTCTATCCTGCCCTGCGCAGCGCCACCAGCAAAAAAGAGCACTACCTGATGTATCTGGTGCGCGGGCACATCCTCAAGAGAAACGGACCGAAAGACTATCCTTCGGCCCGTGCCGCCTTCCTGCGTGCGCTGGCCATCAACAAGAATCTGACCTCCGTCAATGAGGAGTTGCTCCGGCTCGACGACGCCCTCGATGTGCCCGCCTTCAGCGAACAAGACGCCAAGGAAATCCTGCGGCGGGATCCCGAACACTCCTTCGCCAATTTCCTGTGGGGAACCGTACGCCTGCGCCGAGGCGAACTTGACTTGGCCGAAGACCTATTCAAGCGCAGCCTGGAAAAGGAACACAACGCTCCGGCATATGCCGGCCTCGGCGCGGTCATGCTCGAAAGAAAGGCTTACGAAGACGCCGAGAAACTTCTCCGGCGGGCGCTTGAGCTCGACAAGACACGGCTCTTCACCTTGCACGCCCTCGCCCGGCTTTTTCTGGACACCGACCGGCTCTCCGAAGCTTCAGACGCACTCGCCCCCGTGCTGGACGGGCGCCCCGAGGACCTCGACGCACGCATCACCCTCATTCGGTTGCGCATGCAACAAAAGAAACTGGAGGAAGCCGCCGTGCTCATTTCTGACTTGTTGGAGAACGAAGATCTCCTGCCCTACCCCATTGTCTCGAAACTGAGACCCCTTGCCGCCCAGTTGAAAGAAGAACTCTCAAAATAATCCGCCGTATGAACGTTTTTCGCCTTCTTCTCGCTTACATCGAATATCTGTCGATACGCCTGCTTGGCCTGCTCTACAGCCTGATACCTGCCCGGAAGGCCTATGCCATCGGAGCCGCCGTCACCACCGCTTTTTATCCTCTTTTCAGAAAACGACGGCGCATCGCGATCGACAATATCCTCAAGGCCGAAATCACCCGTGACCCGGATGAGGCCGACCGCATCGCACGCAAGGCTTTTGGCCACTTCTCCGGCCACCTTTGCGAGGCCCTCAAGACGGGCTCCGTCATCCGCCCAGAAACCTGGCGCCAACACATTGTTTTCGACGGGCCAAAAGAGTCGTGGGAGCTCTTGATGGAGTCTCCCGGACTTCCCATCATGATCCTGACCGGACATCTCGGGGCCTGGGAATCCGCTGTGTCCATAATTTCTTTAGCGCGCCCCATGATTGCCGTGGCCCGGAAGATGAATAACCCCTTTATCGAGCGCTTTCTCAAAAAGCACCATTTCCGCGGAGAGATCACGATTGTCCCAAAAACGATGGGGTTCGCTCCCAGTGTCCTCCGGGACTGGAAAGAGCGGGGCGCAGCCATGACCCTCCTGATGGATCAACACGCCGGCAAGAAACAGGGGGTGACCGTAAACTTTCTGGGCCGCCCGGCCTCCACCCACACCTCCCCGGCACGACTCCATCTCAAAACAGGGGCGCCCATCATCGCAGGCGCCTTTATCCGGGAGGGGACCTTCCAATACCGCATGGTCACCGGACAGCCGATCCGCTTCAACCCGACAGGCGACAAGGCGAAAGATATCGCAGCGCTCACCGAAGAAATCAACGCGCGAATCGAAACCGTGATCCGGCGCTATCCCGAACAATATCTCTGGGCGCATAACCGTTGGCGCTAAAAAAGAACGGCGGATAAAAGCTTTCGCTTTTACCCGCCGCCAGGGAGGACATATATTATTTAATGTGACCGTACAGGGGGGAACCTGTATCCGCGATCGCGGGGGAAGCGTCGCGGTAGGCCACATGGTTCAAGAACCTGGGGGAGGTTGCTTGAACGGGGTGTATATTATGCTATGCACCCCTATCTGTCAAGGGGGTGGCCAAAAATATTTTAGCTTTTCTGTTTTTCCGCATAAAAATGCGCTCTTTGGTCAAAAAATCCCCTGTCCACAGCGACATGATCACATGTTTTCTCCTGCATACTCCAGTGCTGACCCAACGCTCTGTATTTACTTGACGCTGGCGCGGCGATTACTCATACTCAATCAACATAACGAACGAAAAAGGATAAACGTCATGAAGATCAAAGCGAAGAGTCCAGCGAAAACCGTGGCCGCCAGCACAACCTCCACAAAAGTCAAACCGGCCAAACCCGCTTCCAAAAAGGCCGCCCCGAAAACCCAACGGGTCTCCTTCAGTGTTCATGCTGAAGTCGGCAGCAAGGTGTTCATCGCGGGCAGTTTCAACAACTGGGATCCCACGGCCAAGGCCATGGTCGACAAGAACGGTGATGGCCTCTATACCGCCACGCTTTCGCTTGCCACCGGGACACACCAGTACAAGTTTGTGATTGACGGCACCTGGTGCGCTGACCCCGAATGCGCGGATTGGGTTCAGAACGACCACGGCACACTCAACAGTGTCAAACACGTCGGATAATCCGGCGTTTCGTTTGACCGTGACTGAGGTGGCCATGCCCCCCGTCCGTACACGCTGTGCCGTAACTCTTGGCGACTGTGCCGGCATCGGGCCAGAACTTGTGCTTCGTGCATTAGCCTCTGGCGTTCTAGACAACGTTTGCCAGTTGCTGATTTACGGGAACCGGACCATCCTCGGACGCGTGGCCTCGGCGATCGGCGAACGGTTACCCGATGCGTTGACTGTCGTGCCGTACAACAGCCGCATCGGGGCAACCTTGCCGCACGACCGCCACATCCTCTTCGACTTTCCCTTCGAAGCCGCCGTTTCCGTCACGCCCGGCACCGTACAGGCCGCATGCGGCGCTCAAGCCTACCTCTGGCTCTGTACCGCCGTCCGCGATATCCTGGGGCATAACCTCGCCGATGCCATCGTCACGGCCCCACTCAACAAAGAGGCCTTGAACCTCGCTGGCATCCACTTCCCCGGCCATACGGAAATCCTTGCCGATCTGACCGGTACGCGCGACCCCTGCATGATGTTCTACTCCCCCGATTTGCGCGTCAGCCTGGCGACGATCCACGAGGCGATCTCAGAGGTGCCCCGCCTTTTGACGGAGGCCTCGCTGTTAAGGACAATCCGGCTCACCCATGCCGCCTGCAAGGAAGAGGGCATCTCCTCGCCCCGCCTCGGCGTACTCGCGCTCAACCCCCACGCCGGCGAACAGGGTCTCTTCGGGCATGAAGAGCAGTCCGTAATCATCCCTGCGCTGGAAAAAGCAAAAGCCGAAGGCATCGCTGCCTTCGGCCCTCTTGTCCCAGACACGGCGTTTGCCTGGCTACGTTCTCGACCCGCTTCCGCCCCCTTCGACGCCTATGTGGCCATGTACCATGACCAAGGCCTCATCCCCTTCAAAATGGTCGCCTTCGACACCGGCGTCAATGTCACGCTCGGCCTTCCCCTCATCCGCACGTCCCCCGACCACGGCACCGCTTTCGATCTCGCTTGGCAGGGCAAGGCCTCGCCATCGAGCTTCTTCAGCGCACTCTCCCTTGCCGCCCGGATGTCCCGGCAGAACCGGCCTTAACTGTGTTCCGGACCTCCGCCCTCCAGCGCTTCACGAAGCTTAGCCGCCAAGCCCGCCTTGGAGAAAGGTTTCTGCAAATAGTTCACGCCCTCTTCAAGCACGCTGTGGTGCGCGATGACGTTAGCGGTATACCCTGACATGAAGACGCACTTCATCTCCGGCCTCTCGGCCATGAGCCGCCTGCTGAGATCCCGCCCGCTCATCAAAGGCATAACCACATCCGTCAGCAGAAGATGAATGGGGCCCTTATAGTCGGCCGAGATCTTCAAGGCCTCTTCTGGGCTACCAGCCGACATCACTTTATAGCCAAGCCTTTCGATAAGGCGGTGCGCCGAACGCAACAACCCCGGCTCATCGTCGACCAGCAAGATCGTCTCCGTGCCCATCGTCGGCTGCGACTCCTTAGGCGCCTGAGCCTCACCCGCCGGTTCTGCACCTGCTTGAGCGGCCAGATAGATCTTAAACGTCGTCCCCTTACCCACCTCACTGTAGACGTGGATGAACCCGTGGTTCTGCTTGACGATTCCGTACACCGTAGCCAGCCCCAACCCCGTTCCTTTACCCTGCTCCTTCGTCGTGAAGAACGGCTCAAACAGCCGGTCTAATGTCGCACGACTCATCCCACAACCATCGTCGCTGACCGCCAACATGATATAGGTTCCCGGAGTGAACCCCGGGTTCAAAGTGCAGTAAGACTCGTCGAACACCATTTTGCAGGTCTCGATCGTCATCCGCCCGACACCTGCGATCGCATCACGCGCATTGACCGCCAGATTGGCCAGGATCTGGTCGAGTTGACTCGTGTCCATTCTTACCCAGCACCGGTCAGATGCGGGCCGCCAGCAGAGGTCAATATCCTCGCCCAAAAGACGGCGCAACATCATCAGCGTCGTGCCCACCGCTTCATTGAGCTCGAACACGTCTGGGTTGATGGTCTGTTTACGCGCAAACGCCAGAAGCTGCCGAGTCAGGGCCGCGGCACGCTTGCCTTCGGACAATATTTCGCAAACATAGGCATGCGACTCATCCTGCTCCGGCATTTTCTCGGCCAGAAGCTCGCTGTACCCGATAATCGCCTGCAGAATGTTATTGAAATCATGCGCAACCCCGCCCGCCAAACGCCCAACCGCTTCCATCTTCTGCGATTGGCGGAACTGTGCCTCAAGCTTGACGCGCCCCTCTTCCGCTTGTCGCGTCTCAACCAACGAGCCGATGAGTTTAGCCGCGGTATGCAGACGGCTCTTCGCCATCTCAATGATATAGCGAGGACGGGAATCATAAGCGTTTGCCTCACGGAAAAGCTCCGCGTACTCGACCTGGTAAGCCTCCGCCAGCGCATGCAACGTATCGGGATCTCGCGGCGGATCACTGTACCCGAAAACGACCGAGCCAATCACCTCGTCATGCGACAATACGGGCACTGCGTACAACCGGATACCGCCGTAACACGTAATATCCATCGGCGCACGCCGCTCCATCGCCTCTTTGCCACAACAGGTCCAACACGACTCATGACATTTCCAAAGCCCGGAAGCCAACGCCTTCGCGTTGTCCTCGGTATCACACAGTTGCCGGGAGGCTCTATTCAATAACCGGCACCAACCCGAATCATATAAACCGAACGCGTAATCGCCGTTCGCCTCAAACACCGCGGCCGACGAGCCAAGCAGATCGAGAAACTCAGATACGATACGCGCAAGGGTCTCGTGCCCAACGGTTTTAAGAATGCGCCCCTCGCGGTTATATTGGGTCAGATCCCCATAGCTCGACAACTCCTCCGCACCGATCCGTTTGGCAGCCTTCGGCGATAACATCCACTCCAAGCGCCTGAGATCCGCTTCCGATTGTTTGCGCGCCGTAATATCATGCAGGGCAACGATCACATACTTTCGCCCGTCTAACAAGACCGGCTCCATGCTGAACTGGAACCAGAGGTGTTTGGACGCTACACCCGGGCTGTCAAGGATGACCTCCGTCTCACCGTCATGCACCCCCTGTCCCGTTTCGAAAACGGAACGGATAGCAATAAGCAACGAGCATACCGGACAGTGTTCGGTGTGGCCACACCCACTCGGATTCTCGTGCCGGTGGGCACATCCCAGAAAATCACCGCACGGCCGATAATAGACGTCTGCAAACGAGCGGTTGAACAGACGCTCTGCCGCCGGATTGGCGTCGACGATCCGCTCGTTATGGTCTAACACCATAATCCCTTCAGGCGACGATGCCATGATTGCCCTCAGGTTATCGCGCTCCACCTTCAAAGCCTTCTGAGCAGTTCGTTCGGCCGTCTGATCTCGGAAGACCAAAACCACGCCGACAATTTCGCCTTCCTGATCACGGATAGGCGCGCCGTTGTCGGCGATCGGGCGCTCACTCCCGTCTCTCGCAATCAACAGAGTGTGATTGGCCATCCCGACAATCTTCTTTTCGCGCAGCACCCGCTGCACAGGGTTCTCAACCATATCTCGCGACTCTTCGCGGATAACCCGGAAAACTTCTTCGCACGGTTTCCCCCGCGCTTCGGCCTCGCTCCAGCCCGTGAGTCTCTCCGCAACGGGATTCATTTGCCGGATATGGCCCTCTTTGTCCGTTGTGATAATGCCATCGCCGATACTGTACAGCGTGGTGCGCAACTCTTCCTGATTCTCGCGCAAAGCCCCGACAAAGTGCTCGCGGGCAAGTTGATCCGACAACACTTTGCCTACCAAGACTGTCGCCAACGGATACATCACCATGACGGGGAGCGCAATTCTCCCGAGAACACCCCAAACTATGTCGGCCGGCAAAGCAAAAACGCACAACAACATGGCGGCATGTACAACCAGTCCGAAATACCAAAGCTGCCAAACCGTTATCTCCTCACCTAAGTATGACCGTCGATAACGGAACCCGACCCCCAACATGACCGACGACACAACAACAAGCGTCCCCATAAGCGCTCCAGGGCCACCCTGGAGCAACCGGAAGGAAGCGGCCAATATGCCCGCGATCACACCAGCCAGAGGCCCGAAAAACAGCCCGCACAGACTGATCATCACTGACCGGCCGTCAAAAATAAGGCCCGGAGCCATAACAACCGGATGCTGCATGCCGATCACCGCCGCACACCCAAATACCAACCCCTGCAGAAACGCCTCGTGCCGACGTTGCGTATACCGGTTCCGGATAAACCCGGAGAAAACGCTCAGGGCGACCAGTAATGCCAAGTTATTCACAAGACTTATCACGATCATATGTGCGTACTCTCCTTGAAACGCGCCTTACCTGCCACTGCCAGAACGGCCATTTGCGAAGTGCAAATGAAGCCAATAGGCCCAGTAACCGAGAAATTCTTTCGCCATCATCGAGTTCTTGTTCAACGTGTCTGGATTCGGAAGATAATACAGCATCATCGACGGTGTCTGTGTCGCGGCTGCTGTCAGAGCCTCATAATCCGTGCCGGCAGGAATCACCTCAACACCCATCTTCTTGAAAGTCATGACCGATCGCCGCAAATGCCACGCGGACGTCACAAGGATCACCCGCTTCGCTTTCAACGTCTTCAATCGCTCACGGACAAACAGGCCGTTCTGATAGGTGTTCTTGCTCTCTGACTCTAAGATGATTTTGGACGGCGGAACACCGAGGTCGACAAGAAACTGCTTCATCCCCAAAGCTTCCCCCGCGCCTGAAAAGAGGATCCATGGCGCCTTGCCGGCATGGAAGCAACGTGCCGCATGCCACCCCCGGTCCGCACCCGAATAAAGCTCTCCGTACACCGTTTTGGATGTCGGCTCTCCAATCCCTCCGCCCAACACGATAATCGCATCCGCCTGAGGTAATGCGGACACCTGTGCCGGCGGATACTGTCGCTCGAGCGAGCCACCTATAATAATAAAGAACCAAGGCGAAGACCAGACCCATAGCCACATCACCGCACACAGGCACACCATCAAAGCCGCCCGCATTTTCCCGCGCCACAGCATCATGAGCCCGCTGGCCAGAACCGCGGCAATTCCCACAGCTAAAGGGCTCAGCAGCCAAGTGACAAACTTCATGAAGCCAAAAACCATGCTCACTCCCCAATGATCTTCACCAGCACACGCTTGTTGCGCAGACCGTCAAACTCACCGTAAAAGATCTGCTCCCAAGGCCCGAAATCGAGCCTCCCGGACGTGACCGCCACAACCACCTCGCGCCCCATCACCTGTCGCTTCAAATGCGCATCGGCATTGTCCTCGGCACCGTTGTGCGCATACTGGCCGTGAGGCTTCTCGGGAGCGATTCTCTCCAGCCACTTTTCAAAATCCGCATGCAAACCGCCTTCATCGTCATTGATGAACACGCTCGCCGTAATGTGCATCGCATTCACCAAACAGAGCCCCTCGCGGATTCCGCTCTCTCTCAGGCACGCCTCCACCTCCGGCGTTATGTTCACAAACGCCCTCCGGGACCCGACCTTGAACCACAACTCTTTGCGAAAACTTTTCACACCCCGTCTCCCTCTCCGACGCGGAACCCGTTTAAGTCACCCTTCCGTTTTCAGGACGCTGCCGTGCAGTGAGTTGACAATCTAACCCGACATGGACAAGACACGCTCATCACAAGACCAGACCGTTACCAATACGCCGAGGTCATCTAACACCCCAGCCACACTGACCTGCTTCTCGGGTTCCATCAGACAGGTGATAATCACACCGTCAATCCTGTGCCGGACAACCCATGTCTCTATCTCCTCGAAGCTTCCAAGCACCGTGTGTCCTGCAATGATCCGGCCCTTGAGATTGATGTCGTCATCGATGATTCCAATAATCACACGGTCATTATGGCCCGAACGCTCGGTCAACTCACGCAGGTAACTGCGGAAACGCAGCCCGCCGCCATAGGCGAGAATCCTCAACGTCCCGGGTTTCTCCAGCAAGACACGCCGCTCCAACGCCTGCATCACACCTCTCATGCTGTCACGCCACAACCGCAACCCCGCAATCGGAAAAACCGACAGCGTACAGAACAGGACCGAGAAACGAATCAAATGCACCTCATGCTCGTTGAAAAGCCACACCAAGCCGGAGCCAACCACCGTCCCGGCCAGAATGGCTCCGACAAGAACCGCAAAATCGCGTATCTGTGATCGCGACCAAACCCGCCAGTAAGTTTTTGTCACCACCAAGATCACAAACACAGGCACCACATACATCGGCAAGCCGGAAAGAACCGCCGCGCGCCCCAAGGGCAACCCGGCCAGCCAGCGCGCCGTCAACCATACTGCACATAAGGCCGAGACATCGGCAACAATGTACAGCGGCACCAGCAACCCTTGCCGCATGGTGTGCCGCCTGTACGAAAGCAGCCGCCCCGTGTCCCACAGCTCAACACGTTCCAGATGACGCACAACCACATAGATCGCCACGATGAAGGCGATCAGAAAAAGGCCCGGCGCGCGCCCCTTCAGCAACGTTCCGACGAGGCCAATGGCCACGAGACACGAGCTGATCAAATAAAGCGTGATCGCCGCTGACCGCTGACTCAACGTGTCGCGCAAAATCCTGTGATGCACATGATCTTTGTCGGGTTGCATAAGGCGAACCTTACCGCCCACGTTGATCACACTTTGAGGCAACAGTGCACGTACGGAACGCCGCCAGATCGCCAGCATCGTATCAAAAATCGGAATGCCCATCGCCAACATGGGAACCCCGAGCGATGCCACCAATTCCTTGCGCGAACCGGTCATCAATGGCAGCGTCGCAATGCATAGCCCCAGAAACATACTGCCGGTATCCCCTAAAAAGACCGACGCCGGGTGGAAATTGTACCTGAGAAACCCTAAACACGCACCGGCAAGGACCAGATAAGGCAGCGTTGCCGCGGTATTCCCGGTGAAAAGCAACGCCCCCGCCAAGCCGATCGAAGCAATCAGAGCCAACCCCGTCGCCAACCCGTCCATCCCGTCGATCAGGTTAAACGCATTGATCGCCCCGACAATCCAGAACACCGTCGCCAGATAATCCAGCCACAGAGGAAAGGCGACCACGATTCCTCCCAAGCGGACACCCGACAGATAAAGGATGGTGGCCACAATGATCTGCCCCGCCAACTTGATTGTCGGCCGCATCCCATACTTGTCGTCCACCAGCCCGATCACAACCAGCAAGGCCGAGGCCATGAAGAAACGGACTTGCCAAAAAACAGTGAACTGCGAACTGACTGCCCCACCGAGCGCAAACACAAGACCACCCAACACCAAGTGAAACGCCACAAAGACTGAGAATCCGCCACCGCGCGGAATCGGCAACGTGTTGATCCTGCGAGAGTCCGGCTTATCCACCATGCCAACCTTTCGGGCCGCTTCCCTGAATACCGGCGTCAAAACTAAAGCCACCGCCAGTGCAGCAAAAAATGCCAGCACGTACTTGACGCCATCCGTGGCCACTCGAGCCAGAACGTTGCCAGAGTAATCGATTAAGTCTGTAACCCAGTTAACTGTCATAGCCTCTACCGCTTCAGGATGATTGCCGGACATAACGCTGACAAGAATTCTTCAAACTTACCAATGCTTTCAGGCGAGGCCAACTCCGGAGAGGTGTTTACCGTCACCATCGCCCAACGGTTGATCCTGTTATGAACCGAACGGTCCCAAATGTCGGCCAGAATACGCTCGGCATGCGAACAACTCTCACGCTCCCTGCTGAAAAACCAATATGCCAAACTCATGGGAGCCTCACCTTCACGCTGCACTCTAATATGCCGGATCTCTTTCGGCATCCCCCCAGCCACATGCACAGCCATGCGCTTGGCCTTGGTCATGACAAACCCCTGCGAAGGCAAACACAACTCCGGCCTATGGATACTGGCCCGATGCCACCCGGAAACAACCACCGTCACCGCATAGGAGAATCCCTCGGATGATCTGTACGTGCGCTTCAGGACTGTGGTCCCCTTTGGCAAAAGCCACTCTTCTCCAAGCGAAAGCGCGAACAACTTGCCGCCACAGTCTGGACACACATAGTCGCCCTTCTTCTGCTTTTCGTCCCGCATCAACTGCGTCTCACTTGTGACGGTCAAACACTGGTCATTGTGGCAGTACCAAGGCACGTCTCCTGTCAGGCCAGACACCTCCACGGGCAAGGAAGAGGTGACCAGTTCCTCCGTGATATACGCCGGAGCAGGCAGAAATGCCTTCAACATGAAAACCCCCGTCACAGCGAAAAGAACCAGACCCGTCATATAATAATGCCTCGCACCCGCAACTGAGAACGTAGGCTCGTTGTCCACTGGATGCGCGCAAAAAAACCACCCCGCACCGACACCGCGCCGTGCAAGCGCAAGTTCGCCACGTTGAATAGCCTCTCCAGCCTGAATCATCAATAGGACACCTACCAAAAAAACGATGTAACCGGAATAATCGTGATAATACCCCGTCGCGATATCCTGGCCAAACCACGTCGCCATCAGACAGATCGACATAATCCGGGCAATGTTTCCGATCATCGCAATCGGCACAGAGCAGGCAATCAACACGCTTTTTCCAAAGACCGTCTTCTGCGTGTAATACGCGTAGACCGCGATCAGCGCCATCATTGCAAAAAGCGACCGGATACCACTACATGGGTCGGCCACATCTACATTAAACTCCGCACCGGGGACGCGCGAAAAGAGCGCTGTCCCCGCTTGTTCAACCGCCACACCAAACCCATTCAGCAACGCCATCGCAACCGAAGAAGATACTATTCTCAAATGGATCGTGAAGAAGTCCGTGAACGACGAGATCGGAACCGTAAACAACAGATATCCGGCAGGAAACAACATCAGCCGCGCCGTCTGCCTTCCCCAGAGCGCATACGAGGTGGACCAAATCATCCCGATTAGAGAAAGCTGTTCGATGCGCGATTGCCCCCCACGCCCGCCAAGCCAAGCGACAGCCAAAAAGAAACACATCCAAAGAAAACCGCCCCACGAAGGCAACCCGGCCGCCGCCTTGAATGCTTTACGCTGGGTCCACAGGACATACACGCTCACGAACGGCACGAGCCAGCCGTGTGACATGTCCTCGGGCGGCTCGGCAAACAACAACATCGTGTATCTTATCACGCCCCGGTAGTTGAACCACCCCAGCACGATCAGCACCGCCACAACTAGCCACCGAAAATAGTCTAACCTTTTCTTCACCCGTCGTCCTTCCACAGCGCTTGACACACTGACCGTTATCCATTTTCCGTTATCAATTTCCTGACCACACCCAACACGTGCTCCATGTCTCTTCCGTCCGAACAGATCCTCCGACACGCTGCCAGCATCTCAGCCACCTTACCGGCCTCAACCTCATGAATCTTGCTTATGTATATCCGCGCATGCCCCGTTTTGTAAGCCGACCGTTCACTCACGTCCAACTCCTCAAAAAGCTTCTCTCCCGGGCGAACCCCTGTAAATACAATCGGGATATCCTCGTACGGCCTCAGTCCTGAGAGTGCGATCATTTCCTCCGCCAGTTCAACGATCTTCACCGGAGCACCCATGTCCAACACAAAGATCTCTCCCCCTTTAGCCAACGTCGCAGCCTGCAGAACCAGCGAGACCGCCTCGGAAATCGTCATGAAATACCGGACCATCTCCGGGTGCGTCACAGTAACGGCCTCACCTTTTCGGATCTGCTCTCGGAAGAGAGGCACGACAGACCCAGACGAATCGAGTACGTTGCCGAACCGCACAGCAGAAAAATGTGTCTTCTTTTGCCGATTAAGGTCCTGCAGCGCGATCTCCGCCAGTCGCTTGGAAATTCCCATCATCGAGACCGGGTTCACCGCTTTATCCGTCGATATAAATACGAAACGTTCCGCCCCGTGGGCAATGGCAAGTTCACCCAACTCACGCGTTGCCAACACGTTGTTTCTCACCGCCTCTATCGGGTTCTGTTCCATCAGCGGGACATGTTTGTGCGCTGCAGCATGGACGACAATCTGCGGCTGATAGCGCTCAAAAATATCGCTCATCCTCCGTCGCTCGCCCACATCAGCCAGAAGCGCCACAACCGGCGTCTCAAGCCCCATCTTGCGGACCTCGCGCTCTATCTCATACAGCGCGTTCTCAGAGCGTTCCACCAAAACCAGCAGTTCCGGACCCGCCCGCAAAATCTGGCGGGTCAGTTCGCGACCGATCGACCCGCCCGCCCCAGTCACCATAACCCGTTTCTGACTCAGCATTTCTACTACCGCCCGACTATCGAGAACCGTTTCTTCGCGGCCCAACAAGTCCGCCACATCAATATTCCGGATCTTCGAGACCGAAAGACTCCCTTCGATCAATTCGTAGTACCCCGGTAGGATTCGCGCCAGAACATGCGCCTGCTCACAAAGCCGCACTACCCGCCGAATCACATCGCGCGGCACGCGTGCCATCGAAACAATCACCTCTTCCACAGCGTATTTTCGCACCAGTTCCGGCAACTCATCAATCTGTCCTAAAACGGGGTGCCCTTGTATCTTGACATGACGCTTTCCAAGGTCATCGTCCAGGAAACCGACCACCTGCAAACGCTTAGAGCCCTGCCGCCTCAGCTCCCTCGCGACCAGATCTCCCGCAGATCCTGCGCCCACCAACAGTACGCGCCGGGACGGTCCTTGTTTTACCGCCTCCCACGTATATTCGCCTTCTGCAAGAAAACGCCTGAACAGCCGCACAGCGAGTAAGCCGCCCACCGTCAAGAAACTGTTCATGAACGTGATGCTGAATGGAGGACGTATCCCGTGCTCTCCAGGCAGAAACACCCTGAGCAAGACCAGAATGACTGTCGAGGACCCGATCGCTCCGACAAACCGGGGAACATCCCCTATACTCACAAAGCGCCAAAGCAGCTTATTGCACCCGAACAGTGCCAATGCGAGACTCTGAACAACCCATACCGTGATAAACGAAAATGCCACGCGACGCCATCCCCACCAAGGCTCCTCAAAGTCAAATCGCAACAGGAAGGCCGTCAGGTAGGCACAGGCCATAACCCCCGCATCCACCAGCTGACACCCCAACCGGCCGAGACGAGGGAGGACACTTGCTTTCCACTCCATATTCATAAGAGGTTATGATTAAACCACAAAGAGCCCGTGTATTACAGCCCAGATTGTTTAAGCGCTTTCACAAACCCATCACAAACGCGGTCAACATCGTTCTCGGTCAACCCTGAACCTGACGGCAGGCACATCCCATTCTCAAACAACCGTTCGCTAATGTGCCCCCCATAGACCTGCTCGTTCCTGAAGACCGGCTGCAGATGCATCGGTTTCCAAACCGGCCGCGACTCGATATTCTCGCGTTCTAGCGCGTCAATGATTTCCCGGATAACCGCCGACGGCTGTTGTATTTCATTCCTGAGAGCACTCATGGGATTCTGAGGTGAAGCACACTCCACCCTCGGTTCACCAACTCCTGCCTTCTGGCCTCTGCCAACCGCATGCGCAACCTCGACCACCGTCAACCATCGCGTACACCGCCCATATTCCGCCTCCGGCATAAACCGGACGGTTCCCGCTCCCGCCAGCCTTTCTTGATACCATCCGAATATCTGACGCTTCTTTTCAATGATCCGCTTGAGATTCTGCAATTGTCCCACACCGATCGCAGCGACGATATTGCTCATCCGATAATTGTAACCCAGCTCTTTATGTTCGTACCATGCCACTGGCTCGCGTGCCTGTTGCGCCCGCATCCTCGCGCGGTCAATCACCCCCTTGTCGGTCGATGCTAACGCACCCCCTCCCGACGTCGTAACGATCTTGTTTCCGTTAAACGAATATACCGCCGCCCAACCCGCATCCCCCGCCTGCCGCAGGAGTCCTCTAAGGTTACTCTCATGTGGCCGCTTCACATCACCCGCGATTATTGCTCCTACACTGGCAGCTCCTCTATACACGGCACCGAGGGCCTCTGCCGCATCAATCAGCAACGGAACCCCATATTGCTCACACGCCCTTTCAATCCGATCGTAATCGCAGCACTGCCCATAAAGATCCACTGCAACAACCGCCTTTGGCAACCTCCCCCCCTTTGCCGCATCCGCCAAAGCCTCCAGCAACCGTTCTGGATCGATGGTCCAAGTCGCCTCATCGCAATCGATGAACACGGGTCGCGCACCACGGTGGACCGCTGGCGCGATCGACGAAACAAAGGTCAGATCCGAACAAAACACACGGTCACCCGAACACACACCCAACTCGTGGAAAAGAAGGTCCAGCGCCGCTGTTCCGCTCGAAACAGCACACACATTCGGCAGCCCCGCCACCGCCGCCAAGTCTCGCTCGAACCGGTCCACCATCGGGCCACACGGAGCGATATAACCCGAGGCGAACGCCTCGTCCACAAAGACCTGCTCATTGCCGCCCATCCACGGCGGCGACAAAAAAATCCGCTTGTTCATTGTTTACCCGCTCTTACGGACACTCGTTTCATCCGCTTGTCTGGCCATCCGGCCTTTCTGTCAAGCTTGTTACTCAATCACCTGATTGTCCTTGTTACCGTACACTCTGAACAACACTCCTTCTCGAACAACCTTCTTCGCGTCTTCAAGCAGAACACCGGGCACATAGCCCTTCACAGGAGATACGACATAGACGCGTCGAGCCTTATTCCGCAACAACTCCGACAAGACTTCGCCTGTCTCACCCGACCAAGGCGTGATCAGACGCCACTCACCCTTCAGTACCCCTGCCTGCCGCGTCGCCATCAATGGACTCGCCGAAGTGGCGTCCGCAAACAACACATCTCCTGAAGCCAGTTGTTCCCCAACGGCTGATGCAAACCGCGCGGCTGAGTCTTCTCCCTGTTTCCACGGTAACAGCCAATACCGTGATTCGTCCCTGAAGGGCAACGCCCGGCTTCGCCCCACATCGATCCCAGACAGCCTCACGGCCCCGTTGATCAACCATGGGACTGCCACCGCACTCGCCGCCGTCAGAACGATGACTGTAAGGCGATAACCGTTCTGCCGGACACGGAGAAATTTCAAAGGAACCTTAGTCGCAACGAGGGCACCCTCGCAATCCTTAAACAGCGGACCGCGTCCCGCCCCAATTCCAGCCCAGAGGGCCAGAAGACCCAGCGTCGGGAGGACAAACGTCGCCTGATCCGGCACACAATAACGGATCCAGAAAAAACCATGCAGAACGGTCAGTCCTAACAGCCAACCGCGCAGGGATTTTCGTTTCGTCTCGTCTCGAAATAACAGACCTCGCCACGCGAACAACCACCCCGGATTGGCAAAACTGATACCAGCCAATGCCATGTTTGCCAGCCAGAGTCTCGCTCCACCTCCATCTGTCCCCAAGATATACCGAGCATATCCTTCACCGAATAACACGCTCTTCACCACGTGATACGGCTCTCCGGTCTCATGCAAAACGCGGACGGCCTGACCAATGACCAACCCCCCACCGACCAGCCAAAACACCAAACTCCCACAGACGACCCCCGCACACCGCCCCCGCAACCGTCGCATTTCCGACGCCAATAAGAACACATAAACTGGCATCCCCAATAGAGCGGCATTGTGGATGCCGAAATGTAGCCCGTTCACACCGAAGAGAGCGAGCAGCCACCGTCCCTCGGCTTTCTCTGCGAACCGGATCAGACAATAAACCTCAATCATCAGGAAGGCAAGCGACCATGTGTAGACCTCCGCAACGGTCCCAAGCCACCACGCCATGTGCGCAAACCCGAGAAGCACAACCGCAAATACAGCAGCCCAACTCGAACGGGTCAACAACACCACGTTACGCGCCAGCACGGCCAAAGACAAGGACAGTCCCAAACCGCTGAACAGATTGACCGCATAAAAGCGCGACGGAGTGGGAAAGTTTACGGAAAATATTCGGGCCATTAAAATATAGAACGGGTGTGATCTGGCGATTCCAGAGTGCCACTGATAATCTCCCGCCAACACACGATATTGATACTCTCCACTATCCTGCCAACTTACGCCACGTTGCGCAGTGATCGCGTAGAGCACAAAAAAAGAAAACGCCACCGCAGGGATGAACCACACGCTGGCATTCTGCCTTTTTATTCCTTCGTTCATGTTGGCTGCCATAGGAGCTTGCCCCATGATCCCCGTATCGTGTCAGCGACTGATACGAACCACCCTTTCCTTCTCTTGCACCTCACGCATTACCGCAACTCCTGCTCCTACTGAAGCCCAAGCCCCCACCCGGACGCACGGAATCGTACAGGCATTGGACCCCACTAGCGCTCCTTCTCCTATTCCACATCCACCCGAGATGCGAACTCCGGGACAGAGTTGGGCGAAACCAGACACCGTCACATCATGCCCGACCGTCACATTGTGGTTTACGAAGACCCCTTCGCCCAGCCAGACCCCTACTGACACAACACTGCCAACACCGATATAACAGCCCGGACCGATCACCGCATCCGGCGCGACAACTGCACTTGGGTCGATGACCGTCTGCGGCTCATGCCCAGCCTCCTTCATCTTCGCCGTGACTGTCTGTCGGATACGGTTATCCCCGATCGCGCAAAAGAAGCCGATCGTTTCGAAACTCTTTAACACAGTATCGATTGGCCCTAACAGACGATAGGATCCGCATATCCCCTCACGCTTTGCCTCCGCATCATCGGCGAACCCAAGGATCTCAAACATCGGCCGCACCGCGTTAAGCCGCTCGATGACCCACGCGACCTCCTGTCCGAAACCACCCGCACCGAGAATCACAATCCGCTTCATAATGCAGCCTTTTCT
>Ga0075012_10002394_pt1 | contig 18488 bp, 18 predicted proteins | sample All_14_2_FD_71474 | JGI IMG/M metagenome (GOLD analysis project Ga0075012, IMG submission 71474) | Freshwater microbial communities in response to fracking from Pennsylvania, USA - Allegheny Zone_MetaG_DW_15 | ecosystem: Environmental > Aquatic > Deep subsurface > Groundwater > Drilled... | reverse complement strand
CAGGTGACGCCACCCCACACCTAGAAGACCCGCCTGGTGTGCCACTCCAGGCCCCCCCAGTGGCCGTGATACCTGTCACACACCGTGAGCCTGAAATCAGCACCAAAAATACAGAAGAGAAACCCGATTCAACGCAGAACAGCATTGAAATGTCAGCTACTGATATCGAATCCATCGATACCGCATGGCTGAACCAATGGCCCGCCAGCACCCGCCTGAACTACCTGCTGCGGGGTCAGTTCCGGGGCGAATTTGAGGGCCTTGCCCGTGTGCAATGGCAGCGCAGCGCAGACCGTTACCAAGCCCAGGTGGATGTCAGCGTGGCCCTATTGGTGAACATGCGCATGACCAGCCAGGGCCGCATCACCCCGGGTCAACTGTGGCCACAAACCTATGAAGAAGAACGGCGAGGCAAGAAGCGGGGGGCACGGTTTGGCGAGCAGTTGCTGCAACTGGACAATGGCACCACATTGCCACGTCCACCCCATCTGCAGGATGCAGCGAGTCAGTTTGTCCAACTCGCGCAGGACTTCGCCTCTGGTCGCCACCCGCTGGCTGTGGGGGCCTCCGTGCCCATGACCCTGGGCCGGCCAGGTGGCGTGGACGAATGGGTGTATGACGTGGTGTCGCAAGACGTGCTAGCCACACCGCTGGGCGACTTGACCACCTACCACCTGCAACCCCGCCCTCAGGCACACCTCAAAGGCAAAGTCAGCATGGAAATGTGGTTTGCACCCGCGCTGCAACACATGCCTGTCCGCATCAAGCTCACGCTGAGCGACGAGATCTGGATGGACCTCAACCTTCAGTCGGTGGCACAAAGCCCCTGACATACGACCCCGCGTCACCCAGGAGCACCCCAGCCGTTCAAGGCTGGTTTAGACTGATCGGCACTTTACGTTTACGTCAACCAGGAGACCTCTGTCATGTCGTTCGAACTCATCACCACCCGCACCGAAGGCCGCGTCGGCATCGTCACCCTCAACCGACCCAAACAGCTCAATGCCCTGAACGACCAGCTCATGAACGAGCTGGGGCAAGCCTTGAAGGGGTTTGACGACGATGCCGACATCGGCTGCATGATCGTCACGGGCAGCGAAAAGGCCTTTGCTGCTGGGGCCGACATCGGTGCCATGGCCAAGTACACCTTTGCCGACGTGTACAAGGGCGACTACATCACCCGCAACTGGGAAACCATCCGCAGCGTGCGCAAACCCGTGATTGCCGCCGTCAGCGGCTTTGCCCTGGGCGGTGGCTGCGAATTGGCCATGATGTGCGACTTCATCATCGCCGCCGACAATGCCAAATTCGGCCAGCCTGAAATCAAGCTGGGCATCATTCCCGGTGCGGGTGGCACCCAGCGCCTGCCTCGCGCCGTGGGCAAGTCCAAAGCGATGGACCTGGCACTGACCGGCCGCATGATGGACGCATCAGAAGCCGAGCGCGCCGGGTTGGTCAGCCGTGTGGTGCCCCTTGAAAAACTGATGGACGAAGCCTTGGGAGCGGCGTTGCAGATCTGCGAATTCTCACTGCCCAGCGTGATGGCGGCCAAAGAGTGCGTGAACCGCGCATTCGAGGGTGGATTGGCCGATGGCGTGATGTTCGAACGCCGCATGTTCCACGCCCTGTTTGCCACCGATGACCAGAAAGAAGGCATGGATGCCTTTGTAAACAAACGCAAGGCCGTGTTCACCCACCAGTAAAACTGGCTATAATGCCGGACTTCGGTGGTATAGCTCAGTTGGTTAGAGCGCAGCATTCATAATGCTGATGTCCCAGGTTCAAGTCCCGGTACCACCACCACACATTTCAAAACCCCGTTTGTTTCTTGCAACGGGGTTTTGTTTTTTCAGACCCTCAGCCTCTGGACACACACCATGAACCGCTGGTCTTTGCTTCTGTTGCCCACCCGCCGCGCCTGGGTGCTGGCAACGTTGGGCCTGGCCTTGTGCTCTGTCGGTCTGACCCAGTCACTGCCCAAGCGGGCTTTCCCAGCGCACGCCTTGCGTGCGCAGATGGTCGTGCTGAACGCACATGAGGTGTCCCTCAACGGCAAAACCACGCGACTGGCACCCGGCTCGCGCATACGCACCCCGGCCAATGCACTGGTGGTATCGGGGGGATTGGTCGGGCAGTCGTTCGTGGTGAACTACACACGCGACACCCTTGGCCAGGCCCACGACATCTGGATCCTCAACGCCGCCGAGGCTGCCGACAAACGCACCGGCTCCGAGGACATGGTGATCACCAACATCGTCTCGGGCAGCACCGCCGCTGAGTGACCCGTTTTTCATAAAAAATGGCCTATAACGCACAACAGTCAAGCGGTGACAGCTACTGTTATTGAAATTCATGACCAAAAAAGTCTTCATCAAAACCTTCGGCTGCCAGATGAACGAGTACGACTCGGACAAGATGGCCGACGTGCTGGGCGCCGCCCAGGGCTACGAACCCACGCAAGACGTGGAAGAGGCCGACCTGATTCTGTTCAACACCTGCTCGGTGCGCGAAAAGGCGCAAGAGAAGGTGTTCTCCGACCTGGGCCGTGTCAAGCACCTGAAGAAAAAGGGCGTGCTGATTGGCGTGGGCGGCTGCGTGGCCAGCCAGGAGGGCGCGGCCATCATCGAACGGGCTCCGTATGTGGACGTGGTGTTTGGCCCGCAGACGCTGCACCGCCTGCCCGAAATGCTCAAGGCCCGCGAGCGCCAGTCGCAACCACAGGTGGACATCAGCTTTCCCGAGATTGAAAAATTTGACCACCTGCCCCCGGCACGGGTCGATGGCGCATCGGCCTTTGTTTCCATCATGGAGGGCTGCTCCAAATACTGCAGCTATTGCGTGGTGCCCTACACCCGCGGCGAAGAGGTCAGCCGCCCCTTCGAAGACGTGCTGGTGGAAGTGGCAGGCCTGGCAGAACAGGGCGTAAAAGAAGTCAACCTGCTGGGCCAGAACGTGAACGCCTACCGGGACCAGATGGGTGACACGGCCGAGATCGCCGACTTCGCGCTGCTGCTGGAATACGTGGCCGACATCCCCGGCATCGAACGCATCCGCTACACCACCAGCCACCCCAACGAGTTCACCCAGCGGCTGATCGACGCTTACGGCAAGGTCCCCAAGCTGGTCAGCCACCTGCACCTGCCGGTGCAACACGGGTCCGACAAAATCCTGATGGCCATGAAACGTGGCTACACCGCTCTGGAATACAAGAGCACGATCCGAAAGTTGCGTGCCGTTCGACCCAACATTTCACTCAGCTCCGACTTCATCGTCGGCTTTCCCGGCGAAACCGAAGACGACTTCGCCAGGATGATGAAGCTCATTGATGATGTGGGCTTTGACGCCTCGTTCAGTTTCATCTTCAGCCCCCGCCCCGGCACGCCCGCCGCCAACTTGGCCGATGACACACCGCACGACGTGAAGCTGAAACGCCTGCAGCACCTGCAAGCCACCATCGAAGCCAACGTCTCGCGCATCAGCCTGGCGATGGAAGGCACGGTACAGCGCATTCTGGTGGAAGGCCCCTCGCGCAAAAACGCCGCCGAGCTCATGGGCCGCACCGAGTGCAACCGCATCGTCAATTTCCCCGGTGGCCCCCACCCGGCCCGGCTGGTGGGCCAGCTGATCGACGTGACCATTACCGAAGCGCGCCCGCACTCGTTGCGTGGCGAAGTCGTGGTGCGCAACGGCGAGGCGATGGCATGAGCGACCTGGTGTCCAACGAACTGGATGTGCTGGCCGCCTTGCTGCCGCTGCAGCATTTCGCCAAACACGGCACAGGCCTGTCGGTCATCGAGCTGGGCTGCGGCAACGCACGCCTGGTGCGCGAAATGCTGGAGCTGGGTCTGGCCCGATCGGCGGTGGGGTTGGATGTGGATGAGCGCCAACTCGCCCAGAACATGGCCAAGCCCATGGCAGGCCTGACATTCCTGCAGGCCAGTGCAACGTCAGTGCCCTTTGCCGACAGCCACTTTGACCTGGCCCTGATGCTCAAAAGCCTGCATCACGTCCCACTGCACGGCATGGGCAGGGCGCTGGATGAGGTCGCCCGAGTGCTCAAGCCAGGGGGCTGGTTCTACGTGTCCGAACCGGTGTATGACGGCCCCCTGAACCAGATTGTCAAGCTCTTCAACGACGAAGGCATGGTCCGAATGGCCGCACAAATGGCGTTGGATGAAGCGATAGACCGGCACGACAGCCCTTGGAAAGCCTTGCAAGACCACCGCTTCGACATGCCGGTGCGTTATGCCAACTGTGCCGATTTCGAGCAACGCATGCTGTACCCCACTTTTGCCGACCATCGCATCGACGAGGCCACGCTGCAAGCGGTGCGCAGCGCCTACGCGGCGCACGCGGCCCCCGATGGCAGCACACGCTTCACGCGGCCCATGCACCTGAGGCTGTTGCAAAAACGGGGGTGATCAGCCGGCGGGCGGGGGCGCGGGAGGCGCCAGGTACCGACGGTCCGACCACGTGGCCAGCCACTCGGGTTTGAACGCCACGAAAATGGCCACCAGCATGCCCGTCAGAAACGCATCACCCCATGCCATGAGCCAACGGGCCACCAGCGCCTGCTCCACGCCCACACCGCCCACGAGGTGATAAATCGATTCGTACAACACCCCGGCCAGGAAAACAGACGCAGCCGTTCCCAGAAACCCGCGTCCCAGGATGTACACAAACACCTGCGCAGGCAACCAGCGTCGCAAAATCGCGCCCAGCAACAAGGTAAATGTCGCGGGCACCAGCCCCACCCAAACCCATTGGGACACCCAAGCTTCCACGGTCATGTCTCCCAACAGGAAAACGACCGCAGCCACCCCCGTGAGCAGGCCCACGGCCAACGGCCAGCCCAACAGCAGAGTCATCAGGCAAGCCCCCGAGAGCTGAATGGAAATGCCGCCCGCCGCAAGGGAGCGGGGCAACATTTGCGGGAGCATCCAACACCAGGGCAACAGCACCCACCCGGCCAGAAAAGGGGTGAGAAGCGCCCCCCCCAGCATGCGCCAAGGGCGCAGCCACGCGGCCGCGGCCAACAGCGCGACCGCCAGAACGGATTCAAACAGCGTCATCATCGGTGGGCCCAGTATGACCACGCGCCAGGGCGACCAGCGTTGACTTCGGTCAAGCCCCCACGTTTCGTCAGCCCATGCCGGGCAGCTTGGGCATGCCGCCCATGCCTTTCATGGCACCCATGCGTTTCATCATTTTCATGAGGCCGCCGCCCTTCATTTTTTTCATCATGCCCTGCATCTGCTCAAACTCCTTGAGCAGGCGGTTGACCTCTTGCACGTGCACACCCGCCCCAGCAGCAATGCGGCGCTTGCGGGTGGCCTTGATGAGTTCGGGCTTGCGGCGCTCCAGTGGCGTCATGCTGCAAATGATGCCTTCTTTGCGCTTGATGTCTTTTTCGGCGCGGTCCATGTCGGCAGTGGTGGCTTTGCCCGCCAGTTGGGTGGGCAGCTTGTCCATCAGACTGGACAGGCCACCCATGTTTTTCATCTGGCGGATTTGCTCCAGGAAGTCCTGCAAATCGAAGCCATCACCACTTTTGACCTTGGCGGCCAGCTTTTGTGCGGCGGCCATGTCCACGTTGGCGGTGACCTGCTCCACCAAGGCCAAGATGTCGCCCATGCCCAGGATACGGCCGGCGTGGCGTTCGGCATCGAAAGCCTCCAACCCATCGATTTTTTCGCTCACACCCGCAAATTTGATGGGCACACCCGTGATGTGCCGCACCGACAGCGCCGCACCACCCCGTGAGTCGCCATCGGTTTTGGTGAGCACAATCCCGGTCAGCGGCAGCGCCTCTTTAAACGCCTTCGCGGTGTTCACCGCGTCCTGACCTTGCATGGCGTCAACCACAAACAGCGTTTCCACTGGGTGGATGGCCGCGTGTAAGGCCTTGATTTCGGCCATCAAAGCCTCGTCAATGGCCAAGCGGCCTGCGGTGTCCACCAACAGCACGTCGAAATGGTGCTTGCGTGCGTGGTCCAATGCCGCCAGGGCAATGTCCACGGGCTTCTGGTCGGGGGTGCTGGGGAACCACTCCGCCCCGGCCTGCGCCGTGACGGTTTTCAGCTGCTCGATGGCTGCAGGGCGGTACACGTCGCCCGACACCGTCAGCACCTTCTTTTTGCGCTTTTCAATCAGGTGTTTGGCCAGCTTGGCGGTGGTGGTTGTTTTACCAGCCCCTTGCAAACCGGCCATCAGCACCACGGCAGGAGGCTGGGCGGCCAGGTTGATGTCGTGAAGGGCGCGCTGGTCACCCTCGCCGCCGCTCATGGTGGCCACCAGTTCGCGGTTGACCACCGCCACCAGCGCCTGCCCCGGGGTGAGCGAACCCACCACGTCCTGACCGAGGGCTTTTTCCTTTACCTTGGCAATGAAGTCGCGCACCACGGGCAGGGCCACATCGGCCTCCAGCAAAGCCATGCGCACCTCGCGCAACATGTCGGTGACATTGCTTTCGGTGATGCGGGCCTGACCCCGCATTTCTTTGATGATGCGCGAGAGTTTGTCGGAAAGGGCTGAAGCCATGGTGAGGGTGCACGCCACGGGACTGAGTCCTGACGCGCCGTTAAACTGTGGGCCATGATTTTAGCTGGCAGCCCCCTGTTGACGACCGTGCTTTCGGTGGCAGCGGCGCTGGGCTACGCCAGTGTGGCCTTGGCGCAGCGGCATTTCGGTGGATCGGTGGTGCGCAACGGCCTGACCATCGCGTGGCTCCTGCATGCCGCCGTGCTGGCCAGCAATCTACTGGGCAATCCCCCCACCTTTGGCTTTGCGCCTGCCCTGTCGGTCACGGCATGGCTGGTGTTGCTGGTGTACGCAGTGGAAAGCCATCTGTACCCGCAGTTGCGGGCCCGTGCGTCGCTGCTGGCGCTGGGATTGCTGTCGGTGCTGCTGGCCTGGTTGTTCCCGGGCACCGCCTATCACACCGTCAAGTCGGGTTGGCTGCCTTTGCATTGGGCGCTGGGCATTGCCTCTTACGGCCTGATCGCTGCGGCTGTGGTCCATGCCTGGTGGATGCAGCGGGTGGAAAAATCCATGCGGCAAACCAGCCCGCACCCCGATGCCGGCATGCCGTTGCTGGCCATTGAGCGCTTGACCTTCCGGTTTGTGTCCGCTGGGTTTGTGCTGCTCACGGCCACCTTGCTGGCGGGGTGGTGGTTTTCCGAACACCTGTACACGCGGGCCTGGGCGTGGGATCACAAGACGGTGTTCTCCGTTTTGTCCTGGGCGGTGTTTGCGGTGCTCCTGCTTGGCAGATGGCGTTTGGGTTGGCGAGGGCGGACGGCGGCCCGGATGCTGTACGCCGGTTCGGGGCTGTTGCTGCTGGCTTATGTGGGCTCCCGCTTCGTGATGGAAGTGGTGCTTCACCGCGCTTGAGTCCCCCATGAAATATTTGCTGGTTCTGGGGGTCGTGCTGTTTGGCATCTGGCTTTGGCGTCACAACCGCCAGACCGAAGCACGGGAACGCCAGGGCGTCCGATCGGCACCCCAAGCCCCCGCCCGCTCCGCTGTACCGAAGAACGCAACCGAAATGGTGGCCTGTGCGCACTGTGGGCTGCACCTGCCGCTGGCCGACACCGAGCTTGGCGCTCAGGGCCGCTATTGCTCCTCCGCCCACCGCCGTGCCCACGAGGGCTGACGTGGACACCCCCTCCGCCCTGCCCGACGACCCGCGCGCTGGCAGTTCCGTGGACCGGTTCTGGCTGGTGTTCATGCGTGCCAGGCTGGCAGTGGCGGCCGTCTTGCTCGCCTTGCAGCTTTTTGTGCTGTTGTTGGGCACCCACACGAACCGGTTGAGCTTGCTGCTGTGCGGTGTCCACGTGGTCGGCACGGTGGCCTCACGCCTGGCCAAACCACCCCAACTTTCGCGCACACCCCACCGGTGGCCCTGGCTGGCCACCGTGGGACTGGACCTGGGCGTGTTTGCCGGGCTGCAGCTGCTTCAGAACGGCGGACTGAACTACACGCTGCTGTTTGCACTGCCCGTGCTGATGGCCGCGATCCTAGGTCCTCAGCGGCGGGCACTGGCCACCGCCGCCACCGTGACCCTGTTTTTGCTGGCCGATGCAGGCTGGACGGCCTGGCTGGCCGCCGACAACGCAGCCCCTCGCTTTTTCCAGACCGCCATCACGGGAACCGCGTTCTTTCTGGTCGCGTTGCTGGCCCATCAATTGGCGGTGCGGCTGGCACGGGAAGAGGCTCTTTCACACAGCAGCCAACTGGCCGCCCGTACGCAGGCTTTGGTGAACGAGCTGGTCATCGAATCCATGGGTGATGGCGTGCTGGTGGTCAATGCCCAGGGCCTCGTGCTGACCGCCAACCCTGCTGCGCAGCAAATGCTGGGAGATGGCCACGGCGTCGCGCCAACCCGTTTCCCGCTCGCGTCCCGCGCCCATGCCCAACCCCTGGCAGACCTGGTACAGGCCACTTTTGCCCAACAGGGCCCGCTGCAGTCGGAGGTGCAACTGGAGCCTTCGGGCGATTTGCGCCGCCGGTTGCGTGCACGCAGTCGGTTGACGGCCCCCAGTGCCAGCGCACCGGGCTTGTGCGTGCTGTTTCTGGAAGATTTGCACGAGTTGGAAGCCCGCGTGCGCACCGAAAAACTGGCCGGTATGGGGCGCATGTCGGTCGCGGTGGCTCATGAGATCCGCAATCCCTTGTCGGCCATTGCGCAAGCCAATGCGCTGTTGCTCGAAGACCTGCAAGACCCCCAGCTCGTGCGACTGGCCCAGATGGTGGCCACCCACACGCAACGGCTCAACCGGGTGGTGGAGGACGTGCTCAACGTGGCGCGGGTGCCTGGTCAGAGAGCACCGGGCAACACCCCGGTCATCGCGCTGGATGAAGCGGTGAGCCAGTCGCTGGACGAGTGGTGCGAGCAACACGGCTGCAGCCGCCGCGTGCAGTGGCTTCCCGGCATGGCGAATGCCCATGTGCACTTCGACCCCGAACACCTTCGGCGGGTCATGGTCAACCTCTTGGACAACGCCAGCCGCTACGCCAGCGCTGCGGAGGGTGCCGTGCGCATTGGCACCCAGCCGGACACGCCGGGCTGGGTGCGCCTGTCGGTGTGGAGCGATGGCAGCGCCCTGGAGCACAGCGTGCGCCGCCACTTGTTCGAACCCTTCTTTTCGTCGGAAAGCCGCTCCAGCGGCATGGGCCTGTACCTGTGCCGGGAGCTGTGCGAGCGTTACCGGGCCGAACTGAATTACCAGCGCAGTGAACGCAACGGTCAGCCAGGGAACGACTTTTTTCTGCGGCTGCCCCTAGCGCCATCCACCCCTTCGCCATGAGCAAAGACAACTCCCACGCATCGGCACACATCCTGGTTCTCGATGACGAACCGGACCTGCGCACCCTGTACGAGCTGACCCTGTTGCGTGAGGGTCACCGCGTGCAACCTGCGGGCACGCTGGCCGAGGCCCGCGAATGCCTGCAGCAGCAGCGGTTTGACCTGGTCATCACCGACATGCGGCTGCCTGACGGATTGGGTCTGACGCTGTTGCAGGAACTGGCGGCCGATCACCGCCCGGAGCGGGCCATCGTCATCACCGCCTACGGGTCGGCCGAGAGTGCCGTGGAAGCGCTGAAACAGGGCGCCTTCGACTACCTCACCAAACCCGTGGACCTGAAGCAGTTCCGCACGGTGGTGGCCACCGCCTTGAACGGCCCCCAACGCCCATGGGAAACGGTGGGGGCCGCCACACCCGGTCAGCCGCAGCCAGACCCTGCTCTTCGCAGCGCCCCGCCGGCCCCCACCCACAGCGCCTTGCGCCGGCTGGTGGGCCCATCGGCGGCCATGACCGGGGTGAAAGAGCGCATCGTCCGCGTGGCCAGCAGCATGGCACCGGTGATGGTGCTGGGGGAGTCGGGCACCGGAAAAGAACTGGTGGCCCGCGCGATCCACGACGCCAGCCACCGCGCCGGCGGGCCCTTTGTGGCCGTCAACTGCGGGGCCATTCCAGACACCCTCATCGAGGCCGAATTCTTCGGTGCGCGCAAAGGGGCATACACCGGGGCCACCGCTGACCGTGAGGGCTATTTCGCGGCAGCCCGAGGCGGCACCCTGTTCCTCGACGAAATCGGCGACCTTCCGGTCCCCATGCAAGCCAAGTTGCTGCGTGTGATACAGGAGCGGCGGGTGCGCCCGCTGGGCGGTGTTCAGGAAGAAGCGGTGGATGTGCGCCTGCTGTGCGCCACGCACCGAGACCTGGCGCATGCGGTGGCACAGGGCCAGTTCCGCCAAGACCTCTACTACCGCCTCAACGTGATTGAAATCCGCCTGCCTGCGCTGCGTGAGCGCAGGGAAGACCTGCCCGAATTGGTCAGCGCCTTGATGCAACGCATCTGCCGCGACAGCGGTCAACCCCCCGTGGCCCTGAGCGACGCTGCTGAGCGCTGGCTGCAGCACCACCCGTTTGCGGGCAATGTCCGCGAACTGGAAAACCTGCTGCACCGCGCCCTGGCGCTGTGCAACGGTGCGGAGATCGCGCTCGAAGACTTGACGGGCGACACCCTGCCCGCAACACCCCCTCTTGCGGTCTGCGCAAGCGCCCCCGGCCCCCTGCCTTGCGACCTGCAGCAGCATCTGGACGAGCAGGAACGCGCCATCCTCGTGCGAGCCCTGCAGGAAACCCGGGGCAACCGCACCGCAGCCGCTGCGCTGCTGGGGCTGAACTTGAGGCAAATACGCTACCGCATCGCCCGGCTGGCCATATGCGTCGGCGGGCCCAGCGATGCACCCGACGGCGAAGACGCCCCCGACACCTGCCCCCCCAGCGAGACGCTCCATGGCAGTCCAAACGCCTGAACCCACCGTTGCCACGGTCGCCGCCGTCTGGCACGAGGGCTGGCTGCAAGGGGTGCGCCACCAGCCCTCCCCCAACTTCGGCCCCCGTCCCTGTGGGGCCGTGGTGGACCTGCTGGTGTTGCATTCCATCAGCCTTCCACCCGGGGTCTTCGGCACCGGCGATGTGGACCGCCTCTTCACCAACACCCTCGATTGGGATGCACACCCCTACTTTCAGTCGATTCGCGGGTTGGAGGTGTCGGCACATTTCGCCATTGACCGGCTGGGCCAGATCACGCAGTACGTGAGCGTGAACCAACGGGCATGGCACGCAGGGGCATCGAGCTGGCGGGGCAGACACAACTGCAACGACGACTCGGTGGGCATCGAGCTGGAAGGCCTGGAGGGCGATGCGTTCGAGGCCGCTCAGTACACCGCACTGGCGCGGTTGTGCCGAGACATCGTGCAGACCTGTCCCATTGCCCATGTGGCCGGGCACGAACACATCGCACCGGGCCGCAAACAGGACCCGGGCCCTGGCTTTGACTGGCCCCGGCTGGCCTCGCTGCTGATGGATTGCGGGTTGTGTTTTCCACCAGCAGTGGCCATCTCATCACAAAAACCATAGCTCCTATCGCTTGACTGACAAGCAAAAAGCCTTGAAAAGTATCAAATATCAGACCGGCCAGACCCGTCCATTTTCATTGAGGATGGCGTCCAGCGGCTGGTCATGCGATTCGGGCTCGAAGTCGTCCACAAACCCCACGGTAAAACCCAGGCCCACGGTGAACGGCTTCGGGCTCAAGGTGGCCAGCGTCCGGTCATAGAACCCCCCGCCGTAGCCCAGCCGATAGCCGCCCGGCCCGTAGCCCACGCAAGGCACAAACAACAGGGTGGGCACGATCAGTTCCGTGTCCTTGGGCTTCGGGATGCCAAAGGCGTCTTCCTCCATCGGGCAGCCGGGATACCAGGCGTGAAAAGTCAGGGTTTTGTGCACTTTGTCCACCACCGGCAGCCCGATGCGTCGGCGCTGGGGCTGGTCCAGCAACTCGCCGTCCTCCTTCCAGCGGTGCAGAGAAGGCAAAGGGTCGAACTCGCCCTTGATGGGCCAGTACGCCCCAATCACCGTGTCTGGCCGGTCAATCAACCACACCCGCATGACACGCTGGAGCAATTCCGACCGCCAGGCCCGCTCGGGCATCGCCTGGCGGCGGGCCAGCAGCTCTTTGCGCAAGGCGAGCTTGTGCGCGTTCAGGGGGGCGCCGGAGCCTTCGGGGGGCAAGGCAGAGGGCTGGGTTTTGTTGTCCATAATGACCTCATGAATGTCAGCTTTTCCCGTCCGCCCATTTCGCAGTGGGCGTCGCACGCGACCCGGCGGGCTGCAGGGTTGTGGTTCGCCACCATTGTCACCCTGATTGCCCCATGGCCCGTCCCCGTGTCCGCCCAAAGCAACCCCGATCAGGTGCTGCTGGACATGCGCGAGGCCTACCGCAAAAACAACCGGCGGGCCGTGCAGGCCGCACTGCCCAAAGTCCAAGGCCATCTGCTGGAGCCCCTGGCGGCCTATTGGGACATGCGCCTGGGCCTGGAGACGGCCAGCAACCCCGAGATCCGGGCGTTTCTGGCCCGCTGGGAGGGCACCTATTACGAAGACCGCCTGCGCAACGACTGGCTGCTTCTGCTGGGTGCGCGGCGCGACTGGGCCACGTTTCTCGCGGAATTGCCCGGGTACCGCATGAACGATGACCGACAGGTGCGCTGCCATGCCCTGCACGCCCAGCACGCCACCGGTCAGCGGCTGTCCTCTGCGGAAGTGGCGCAAGCCCGGCAACTCTGGCTGGCCCAGAAAGAGGCCGAAGAGGCCTGCGCACCGCTGATCGCCCGGCTGCTGAGCGACAAACTGCTGCCCCCTGACGTGGCCTGGGAACGGGCGCGCCAGGGTGCCGAGTCCAACCGCCCCCGCGTCGTCGGCCAGGCAGTGGGGCTGCTCAACACCGACTGGGTGGACACGGCCAACACCACACAAGCCCAGCCGACCAAGTACCTGGATGAAAAACTCACGGCCATCCGGCACCGCACCAAGGAGCTGGTGACACTGGCCTTGGTGCGGCTGGCGGCTGCAGACCCCGCCGAGGCCGCCGACCAGATGGCTCGGGCCCGCTGGCGCGTGCAGCTGACCCCATCGGAGAAAAGCGCTGTGTGGGGTGCCATTGGCCGGGCGGCGGCCATGAACCTTCAGTCAGAAGCCACCGGCTGGTTTTCCAAGGGGCGCCCCACCGACATGACCGCCGACCAGCTGGGCTGGTGGGTGCGTGCCGCCTTGCGTGCCAACCAATGGGAGCAGGTCCTCAAGGCCATTGCCGCCATGCCGGACGCCGAACGCCAGCAACCGGTCTGGGTGTACTGGCACGCCCGGGCGTTGGAAACACTGAAAACCCCCGACCATGCCACGCAGGCACGTGCGCTGTACCAAGGCATTGCCAGCCCGCACCACTTCTATGGCCAGCTGGCATTGGAAGGGCTGGGTCAGTCCATCACCACCCCTTTGCCCCCCGCCGCGCTGAGCGTTTTCGAGAAGCACATGGCCTTGGACAACCCCGGCCTGCAGCGGGCGCTGAAAGCCATTGCCATCGGACTGCGCAGCGAAGGCGTCCGCGAGTGGAACTACACCACCAACCTGCACACCCCGGGCGGCATGACCGACCGTGACCTGCTGGCGGCCGCCGACCTGGCTTGTCAGCACCAGGTGTGGGACCGTTGCATCAACACCAGCGAGCGCACCACCTCCGAGGCCGATCACCAGCAGCGCTACCCCACGCCCCACCGCGAAGCGCTGCTGAAGCAATCTGCCGCCATCGGTCTGGACCCCGCTTACGTTTACGGTCTGATCCGCCAGGAAAGCCGCTTCATCACCGATGCCCGGTCTCATGTTGGCGCATCCGGCCTGATGCAAATCATGCCCGCCACTGCGAAATGGACCGCGAAGAAGATCGGCCTGACCCAGTTCCAGCCCAGCCAAATCACGGACCGAGACACCAACATCGCCATCGGTACGGGATACCTCAAGCTGGTGCTGGACGACTTCGAAGGCTCCATGCCCATGGCGGCGGCCGCGTACAACGCCGGCCCCAGCCGCCCGCGCCAATGGCGCGCACCGGGTGGGAGTGGCCCGGTGCAGGAAGGGGCCATATGGGCCGAAAACATCCCATTCTCCGAAACCCGGGACTACGTCAAGCGCGTGCTGGCCAACACCACCAACTATGCGGCCCTGCTCACGGGTCGACCTCAGTCGCTCAAGGCACGGCTGGGCCTGGTCGGTCCGCGCTCGGGCGTCCACGCCCCGGTGGACACCGACTTGCCCTGATCTCCTGCCCCCACGAATCCCATCCTTCCCTTCACACACACTCAGGAATCCACCCCATGGCCAATATCCTCGTTCTGGGCGGCACCGGCTTTCTGGGCCGCCACGTTTGCGAGCAGCTGCAACGTGACGGGCACCGCATGACCGTGCCCACCCGCCAACCGAAGCACGCGGACGCCATCCGGCACCTGCCTTTGCTGACGCTGGAAACCGCCAATGTCCATGACCTGCCCTCGCTCACCCGCCTGCTGGCCGGCCACGATGCGGTCGTCAATCTCGTGGCCGTGTTGCACGGCAACGACAAACGGTTCGAGCAGGTTCACGTCACGCTGGTGAAGACCCTGGCACAAGCCTGCGCGGCCAGCGGGGTTCGCCGGGTCGTGCACCTCAGCGCACTGGGCGCGGACGTCGGGGGACCGTCGATGTACCAGCGCAGCAAGGCGCGGGGCGAAGCCGTGCTGCAAGCCGCCGGGCTGGACCTGACGGTGCTGCGCCCCAGCGTCATGTTCGGGGCCGGGGACCGCTTCCTCAACCTGTTTGCCCAGTTGCACCGGCACCTGCCCCTGCTGCCCATTGGCGGGGCGGACACGCGGCTGCAGCCGGTTTGGGTGGAGGATGTGGCACGCGCCGTACTGCACGCCCTTGCCCACCCTGACACCATCGGCCATACGGTGGAGGCAGCCGGACCCGAGGTGTTCAGCCTGCGCACGCTGGTCACCCTGGCCGGAGAAGCCGTGGGCAGCGCCCGACCCGTGCTGGGGCTGCCTCGTGCGCTGGCCTATTTCCAGGCACTGGCCATGGAGTGCATGCCAGGGGAACCGCTGCTGAGCACCGACAACCTGTCCTCCCTGGAAGTGGACAACGTCGCCAGCCCGCCCGGAGCCGGCCAGCTCGGCCTGGCCGACTGGGGCCTGACGGCCACCAGCCTGCACGCGGTGCTGCCCACCTACCTGGGACGCATCATCGGGGGCGACGGCCCGCGCAACCGGCTGCTGGGTTTGCGGGCCCGGGGCCGATAAAACGGTTTCAGAACTTCCAGCCGTACTGCACGCCCACGGTCATCTGCTTCATCTTGACCGTTTCCTGCATTTGGGTGCCCGGGGGCATGCCCGGCTGCATGTTGAACAGCGAACCCCCGGTCACGCTGACCGAGGGCGCATAGGCAAACATCCAGCTCAGTTCCGACTTGGGGCTGAGGTTGTAGGTGCCACCCAGCGTCAGGTGCGTGGTCATCACACCCGGTGCCAGGATGTTGGGGGTGATGCTCGCGCCCGTCACAGGGTTGGTGCCCCGATTGACCCCGAAGCGCAACGTGGTCTTGGGGTTCATCTGCCATTGCACCCCCACTTTGAGGGTGTCCACATCCCGCCAGCCAAAACCGCCGCCTGTGGCCGACCCCATCGGCGACAGGGACATGGCAGCGTTGCCAATGGAGTCCACCTTGCTGTAGTTGATGCGCGTGTAGTCCACCGCCAATTGCACCGATGGGGTGAGCTGGAAAGCGGCACCGACGCCATAGTTGGCGGGAATGTTGAATTTGCCCTCCTGCGCAAACAGCCCGGCGTACTTTTCAAAACGCTTCATGCTGATTTCGGGCGAAAACGAAGCCCCCACCGACACGCGATCGGACCATTTGCCCATGTAACCCAGGCGAATGCCGATGCCGGTGCTGGTGTCCTTGCCGTTGTTGGACAGCGCGGCTGGGTTCGCCGACTGCCCAGAGAAACCCTGCGTACCGTAGGCCTCGAAGCGCTGAAGCACCAGCAAGGGGCTGATGCCCAGCGAGTGGTTCGGTGCCACCTTGTAGGCCAGCGTGGGCGCCACGATGAGCTGCATCAGGTCCACCCCCAGCTTGCCCTGGCCACACAAGGGGTTCAAGCCCGCCACGGGCAGGCCATTGGTGAGGCTGGGGCAAATGGTGTTGCCGCCGGGGTAGGAACTGTTCATGCCCCCGTTACCGTACACGCTCAGGCCCACGGCCAAGGTGTCGGACAACACGGCGTTGTAGCCAAACTCGGGAATCAAAAACAGGTTGCGGCCGCTGTCCTCACTGGCGCTGAAAGCCGGGCCGAAAGCCGCAGGCACGTTGGTGCGGCTCATGCTGCGTTTGGGGCTGAACAGAGATCCGCCCAACGCCATGCGGCTGCCCGCAAAGGCGGCCGCAGCGGGGTTGTTCACGCCAGCGAAAGCGTCGTTGGCCGTGGCAATGGCGGCCCCCCCCATGCCCATGGCCTTGATGCCAAAGCCGTGAGGGAAATAGCCATTGGTGGCGTGAGCGGTTGGCCACACGGCCACGCCCAGAACGGCCCACAGCGCAACGCGCTGGGGTTTGAAAGTGAAGGTGCGCATGGGGTCTCCTCGGAATCGTTGTTCAAATCGGGCAAAACCGCCGGGCAAAGGGGCCCGTGCGGAGGGGTCACGGGTCAATATTCACCCTTGGAGGCGCGTTCCATCATTTCCCAGATGGTGTCGCGCACGGCTTTCGCCTCTTCCTTCAACGGAGACGGGAGCTTGCGGCCCATTTTGACCATCATGTCCATGTTGAGCGTGTAGAGCCACACGCTGCCATCGTCCTTTTCCACCACGGAAATCCGGCAAGGCAGGTAGGCCGCCATGTGGGGGCTGAAGTCCACCATGCGCCGGGCCGTGGCAGGGCTGCAGTAGGAGTAAACGGTCAGCAGTTTTTCTCTCTTACCGGAGCGGGCCTCGAGTTCCTTGGACAGGGGCAGCACACCCACATCGCGCATGTTGCGCTCCACAGCCACCAGCTTCAGGATTTCCTCCACGTCCTTGGGCGTGACACCCGCCTTGACCTGGCGCTCCCAGGTGGTGGCCACGGCGATGTCGCCTTCGCCCTCCAACCAACGGTCCCACATGCGACTGGCCTCGGCACCAGCTCCGTCCTCAAGCTTGCCAAACGTGGCCACGGTACCGCAGCCTGTGGTCAGCAGGGTGGCCGCCAGAGCGACGGCCACCGATGTGGTTTTCAGAAGATTCATGGGGTTCCTTTGGGAGGTTTTTGCAGAGAGGCATGCGCCTTTGACAAATGTCAAAAAACGGCACGCCACCTTATCCGTGGCCCAAATTGCCCAGCATCGGTATCTACCCTAGGGGGTAGGGTTTAAACCATGACATCGGAACGCATCGGGAGACGGGGGCCTCGCGCTCACTTTTTTGGCACACTTGAAGAGTTGCATTTCACCCACAGGACACACCATGACCCCCCCCACACCCACCCCCGAGCCTGCCAGCGACAAAAGCGCGGCCACGTCCGCCTACCGCACAGAACACCAGCGCGACGTGGTCAACCGCCTCAAACGCATCGAAGGTCAGGTGCGTGGGCTGATCGACATGGTGGAGAGCGGTCGGCCATGCGAAGACGTCGCCCAGCAAATGTCCGCGGCCCGCAAAGCCATGGACAAAACCTTCTACCGCATGATGGCCTGCACGGTGATGGAGGCCGTGACCTCGTCGGAGTCCGAACTCGACACGTTCCGGGAAGTGGAACGCTCCACCCGCATCCTTGAAAAATACGCCTGATCCCTGGCCTGAAAGCGCAACCATGTCACTGACCCTTCTGATCGGCAACAAAAACTACTCCTCCTGGTCCATGCGCCCCTGGGTGCTGCTGACGCAGGCAGGCATCCCCTTCACCGAACACATGGTGCGGTTCGATTCCTTCGATGCCGGTTCGCACTTCCGTCAGACGATAGACAACGTCAACCCCGTGGGCAAAGTCCCCGTGCTGCTGGACAACGCCCACCTCAATGCCACCGGGCAGCCCCTGGCCGTGTGGGACACGCTGGCCATTGCCGAATACGTCGCCGAATCGTTTCCCGACCTGCAGCTGTGGCCCGCCAGCGCGCCGGTGCGCGCCCGGGCGCGCAGCGTGTGTGCCGACATGCACAGCGGCTTCGGGGCCATGCGAAGCCACTTTCCCATGAACATCGAGGCCTCGCTGCCCGACATCGGCCAACTGGTGCTGCGCGACAAACCCGCCGTGCGCGCCGAACTGTCCCGCCTGTGCACCCTGTGGGAAAACCTGCTGGCAGCGCACGGCGGCCCCTTGCTGTTCGGCCACTTCACGGTGGCCGATGCCTATTTCGCCCCCATGGTCATGCGACTGAAAACCTATGCCGCGCCCGTGCCCCCTGCGGTGGCCACCTACATGGACACCGTGTGCGACCTGCCCGGCGTGCAGGCCTGGGTGAGCGCGGCGCTGGCCGAAAACGATTTCCTCGACTTTGAAGAGCCTTACCGCCTTCGGCGCTGAACCCCGGCGCACGGCGTGGACAATCGCGCCATGAACATTTACATGGTGGG